>Ga0247608_10007899_pt1 | contig 10841 bp, 4 predicted proteins | sample 176DNAGHGlowgp2_FD_193490 | JGI IMG/M metagenome (GOLD analysis project Ga0247608, IMG submission 193490) | Sheep rumen microbial communities from Palmerston North, Manawatu-Wanganui, New Zealand - 1766 DNA GHGlow gp2 | ecosystem: Host-associated > Mammals > Digestive system > Stomach > Rumen ... | reverse complement strand
TCCGGGCTCTTGGCCTTGGAAGCCGCCTTCTGGATGGAGATAATCTCACCCATCAGAAGGGCGCGGCTGGGAGAAGACTTGGAACGGTCGGCCTTCACAATCTCCAAAGCCGTGGTCACAAAACGTGTCTGCAGATAGCGGCGGTAGCTGCTCACTTTTCCGCCCTTGTCCAGCTCGGAGAAAATCATCTTGTGAAGGTCTTGCAGGTACTCTTCCGGGCTGTAATTGTCGGAAGAAGCCTGGGCAAAGGAGGCCATCCGGTCCAGCTTGGTGAGGCTCAGGAGGCTGCCTGCGCTCACTACGCTGTTGATGAGCGGATACAGATACTGAGACTCGGCATGGTCGGACAGGTTGAAGATATAGGGCTGCTCCACCATCCAGGACGGCTTCTGGAACAGGCGCCGGTTCAGGAAGTCCAGGGCGTCCTTCTGCCGCTCCTTGGGAACGGGGGCATACTTGACGCCTTCCTGTTCCACGCTCAGGTTGGTGATGTAGCGGCCGCCCACATTCATGGCCACATGGCCCATGTATCGGCCATACTGCTGCACCAGGGCGCTGTACATGCGGCCCAGGTTGGTAAACATGTTGGCCTCCTCGCTATTCCACTGAGGCAGCTGGCCGATAATGCGCTGGAGGTTCCGGATACCATAATCGCTGGCGGCAACGGCGTTGTCTCCCAGGTCTTCGCTCTGGGCGCGGGGGTCCTCGTCATAGCCCTCTCCGCCAAACCACAGGCGCGGTTCGGCCTTCAGGCGGGCGATGATTTCCTTGTTCCACCACAGGTGGTCCTCCTTGGGATTGTCAATATAGGTGGGCTTGTAACCGTACTCGATGGCCCATTTGTCGTAGAGGTTAATCCGGGGATATATGCCTTCCTTGGAGATATTGTCCTCCGGCTGAGCCACGTAATTGAAGCGGGCATAGTCCATGATGCTCACGGTGTGACCGTTCTTCTCTACCCACTCCTTGTCGCGCAGCTTCTCCACGGGAGTGAAGCTGGATGAACCCTTGTTGTGCCGAAGGCCCAGGGTGTGGCCCACCTCGTGCGAAGACACAAAGCGGATGAGGTCTCCCATCAGCTCCTCGTCAAACTTGAAGGCACGGGCGCGGGGGTCAATGGCCGATGCCTGAATCTGATACCAGTCATGCACCAGCGTCATCACATTGTGATACCAGCCAATGTGGCTTTCCAGGATTTCTCCGCTGCGGGGGTCGTGTACGTTGGGGCCGTAGGCATTGGCAATGGGGGATGCCAGGTAGCGAATCACGGAGAAGCGGGCGTCTTCCAGGCTCATTCCCAGCTCATCGGCATTCTGAGGCCACTCTTCGGCCCGGATGGCGTTCTTCCAGCCGGCCTGCTCAAAGGCCGCGTTCCAGTCGTTCACGCCGGCCATCAGGTACGGGACCCACTGCTTGGGGGTAGCGGGGTCAATATAGTACACGATGGGCTTGACGGGCTCCACCAGCTCTCCCCTCTTCTGCCTTTCCACGTCTTCGGGACGGGCCTCCAGGCGCCAGCGGGTGATGAAGCGGATGTTCTGAACACCCTGCTGCTCGTCCGTGAACAGGCTGTAACCGTTGGCGAAATAGCCTACGCGGGGGTCAAAATAACGCTGCTGCATGGGCTCCTGAGGGAGAAGAATCATGGAGGTGTTGAGCACCACGGTCACAAAGCCGCTTTCCCGTCCGGCGGGAAGGGTTGTGCTGCGGGGGCCGGAAGCGCCGGGAGCGCCCGAGGGCTGGTTGTAGCTGTAGGTCTTGGTCACCGTCACTTCCGTGTTGATGGGGAAGGAACGGATGCTCTGGATGAAGCTGGCGTCGGCCTTTACGCCGCCCAGGTTGTACTGCTTCTTGCTTCGGCTGTCTAAGGAAAAGACCTGCGTATCACCCTCGAAGAGGCTGTTTGCCTTGATACGGGTGGCTCCGGCCGATGCGCCCTTTTCCGGCTTGAAGGAAGCCACGATGGGGTTTTCGGAGCTCACCCGCACCGCCTCGGCAATGACGTTGTCCTTGGGAGCGGTAATACCCAGGACGTCCGAGCGGAGCAGGAGGTTGCCGTTAGCGGCCTTCTCCCAGTAGAGCATGGCCTCGTTCACTTCCTCGCCGCCGTACACGCCGGCACCCACGGTGTTGCTCACATAACGGGTTACCGCCAGAAAGCGGCGTCCCAGCAGGCTGTCCGGAATTTCCAGGTACCAGTCTTTCTCATTCTGGGCGGCCCCAAACAGGCCTTTAGAGAAGGTCAGGTTCAGCGCCGGCGCCTCTTTCTTCTCTTCCGTTTTTTCCTTGTCCTTGGGGGAAGCAGGACGCGGGCCTTTGGGCTGGGCAAGGCCGCTCACGCACACCGTGAGGGCCATAATCAGCAAGATGTTTCGGTTCATTTTATAGTAAAGTTAAGGGTTAACACTCAAACTGTCTTCCATGCCTTCCACGTCGTAGGCCTGGCCGGTGGCGGCGTGCAGAAGAGCCTCCAGCTTGTCCACCAGGGCGTCGGAGAGCTCTTTGTCTCCGTACTGCTTGCACACATCGGCCACATAGAGGAGGATGCGGCTGGCCGTCTCGAACTCATTGTTTCCCAGGGAGCCCCAGCCCAGGTAGAAGGCCGATGTCTCCAAAAGCTGCTCTCCAAAACGGTGGGTGAGGTCGCGGGCTTTGTCGGACGCGCCCAAGTGGTAGTAGTTCTCTATCATCTGGGCCACCATGTAGTCGTTGCCGGAGAAGCCCAGCGGAATGCTTTCGAGCGGGAAGTTCCGCTCCGGGAAGTTCTGCTGGCACAAGTCCATGATTTCCTGGGCTTTCTCGTTTTCACCGGCGTCAATGAGGGCGTTGGCCACCGTCACAAAGAGCTGGCGCTGGCTCAGTACGCCCAGGAAGGTGTACATGTTCTGATAGTCCACAAACCAGTCTGTCCGCTTGAGAGCGTCCCACTTGTAGGTGTTCATCATCTTGTCATACAGCTCCAGGGCATCCACCCGGCCGGCGTCCGCAGAGCCCGGCTTGTTCTTGAGCGGAGTGAAACGGTAGGAGAAGCCGTCGTAGTAGAGGTAGTCCTTGATGCCCACATTGAGGTCCCCGCCCTGGCTCAGGAGGCTCAGGGGGCGGTCCCACTGGTAATTGGACAGCAGGTCCAGCAGGAAAAGTTCCGGCTTGGACACATAGCTCTTGTCCTTGGACATGGTGAGCATGATGGAGTCCGGAATCTCGGAGGCGAACTTCTGAGGCACAATTCCGTATTTGATGCAGTTCTCCTTGTTTACGGGAATAATCAGGTTGCGGGCGCAGATGAAGTCCATCTTGGTGCCGTCCTCCAGGGCAATCTTCATCTTCGGGTCCTTGAACACGTCCATCACGTCGCTCAGCAGCATGGGAGAGCCGTCGTCATAGGCAATGTACACAAACTCGTTGGTGCCGTACAGGTACTGGGAGGCCGGTACGGTGAGCGGCAGCGGCTTGCTCTCATTGCAGGCCCACTTCATCTGGTCTATGTACCAGTCCGTTCCCAGAAGGGAGGTGTTCACCACCCGCACGTCCGTGCGCACGCCCTCAATCTCCTGGGCATACCACAGCGGGAAAGTGTCGTTGTCTCCATGCGTGACCAGTAGGCCGTTCTGTCCCACGGAATTCAGGTAGTTATAGGCCATCTCCGGAGCCGTGTAACGGTGGGAACGGTCGTGGTCGTCCCAGTTTTGGGCGGCCATCAGGACCGGTACGCCCAGGCAGAGGACTCCGGTGCAAGCGGCCACCAGCCGGGCATCGGCCTTTTGGGCGTTCTCCGTTATCCATTTGTAGATGGCGGCCACCCCCAGGCCTATCCAGATGCAGAACATGTAGAACGAGCCCGCATAGGCATAGTCCCGCTCCCTCACCTGGTAAGGCGGCTGGTTCAGGTACAGCACAATGGCAATGCCCGTCATGAAGAACATGAGGAACACAATCCAACTGCCGCGTTTGTCGCGGTCGAACTGGAACACCAGGCCCAGCAGGCCCAGCAGCAGCGGCAGGAAGAAGTAGTGGTTCTTGCCCTTGTTCTCCCGCAGCGGGGCCGGGGCGTTGGACTGGTCTCCCAGGCGGATGGCGTCCAGGAACTGGATGCCGCTCTCCCAGTTTCCGTTGAACACGTTGCCGGGCAGCGGGCTGTGGATGTCGTTCTGGCGGCCCACGAAATTCCACATGAAGTAACGCCAGTACATCCAGTTAAGCTGGTAGTCGAAGAAATACGCCAGGTTGGCCCCGAAGGAGGGCTTGCGGTGCTGGGTGCCGCGGATGCGGGTGCCCTTGCCGTGGGTGTATTCCTGATAGAAGTCTATGTAGCGCTGGTCGGCATTGGACCACATGCGCGGGAAGAGCATCTTGCCCTCGGGGGCATAGACGGCGTCGGCCGGGGCCGATGCTTTCACGTATTTCCCGTTCAGGGGAGCCCAGTAGCTTCCGCTCTTTATCTCGTACGGAGCCCCGTAGTACTGTCCGTACAGCAGCGGCGTAGAGCCGTACTGCTCCCGGCTCAGGTAACGCACCAGGGTGTAGGGGTTGTCGGGCTGATACTCGTTGGTGGGCGTTTTCACGCTGGAGCGGATAATCACGATGGAAAAGAGCGAGAAACCCGTCACCAGCGTGGTCACGCACAGCAGCACCGTATTGAGAAACACTTTCTCTTTCTTCAGGGAAGCGAACAGGCCCCAGAAGCACAGCACCAGCACGCCCACCAGAAAGAAGAGGGCTCCCGTATTGTACGGAAGGCCAAATCCGTTCACGAAGATGCGGTCGAACCAGGCGGCCAGCTTGGGGAAGTACGGGATAAAGAGGTACACCAGCAGGAACTCAATCACCACACCCACGCCGAAAATACCGGAGAGCTGCTTGAAGCTAAGCTTCTTGTCCAGGTTCTTGCGGTAATAGTACATGAACACGAAGGCCGGGATGGTGAGGAGGTTCAGCAGGTGTACGCCGATACTCAGGCCCATCAGGAAGGTGATGAGCACAATCCAGCGGTTGGCATGGGGCTCGTCGGCCTGCTCGTACCACTTGCACATGGCCCAGAATACCAGGGCTGTGAAGAAGGAGGACATGGCATACACCTCTCCCTCCACGGCGCTGAACCAGAAGGTGTCCGAGAAGCAGTACGCCAAGGCGCCCACCGCACCGGAGGCGAAAATCGCTATCGCCTGCCCCGTCGTAAGCCCCTTCGTGTCGGCGTTCACCACTCTCCGGGCAAAGAACACGATGGTAAAGTACAGCAGGAAGATGGTGAGGGCGCTCAGTACCGCGTTCATGGCATTCACCGCCACGGCGGCATGCTGCGCATCTACCGGAATGGTAAAGAAGCGGGCAAAGAGCTGGAACACAGGGTTTCCCGGGGGATGCCCCACTTCCAGTTTATACGACGACGCAATAAATTCCCCGCAGTCCCAGAAGGACGCCGTGGGCTCTATGGTGGAGAGATAGGTAAAGGCCGATATGGCCAGCACGGCCAGCCCCACTATCCGGTTCCACTTCTTGAAGGTCTTTTGCTCCATAGATACAATAGTATAAGCCTACAAAGTTAACAAAAACTTCGCAGGCTTACAATATAAGGCGTCCGGATGCGTCAGTCGTACACCAGTTCCAACTCGTCCACCCAGAGGGTGCTGCCCCTGCCGCCGGTGAAATAGTCTCCCAGGGCGCTGGAGGAGGCCACAATCACCAGATACTTGGGCGTTCGGCTGCTGCGGTACTCCAGCGGAATCTCGAAGGAAACATAGTTCTGCGTGGTTTCCGAGAGGGCGTATCGGCCATAGGCGATGATGGCGGGGTCGTTGTCAAAATCTACGTAGGTGGCACTGGAACTGACAACGTGGAACTGATCGGGCCAGTCGGTGAGGGCCACCAGCACATGGCCCGTGTCAGGCTGTCCCTTCAGGCCGGCATGCGCCTCGTCCGTATCCGTTATGGGCATGGATTTGTAGGCGGCATAGCCTTTCAAGGAGACAGGCCTCCCCGTGAACGGAAGGCCCCAGGCCAGTTCGGCCCCCAGGCCCTGCAGTTTCACGAACTGCCCGGTGAACACGCTGCCGGCGGCAAACTTCACCACGGCAAAGCTGCTCTCCATGCGGCAGGCCTTCTTGCCCGCTCCCGCCACCGCCACAAAGCTCTCGTCCGGCGTGGTGGCGCTGCCGGTAAAGGACGCCGTGGCCTTGTTGGCCGAATCCCACACCTGCACGCCGCCTTCGTTCCAGGGGTTCCACACCTTCCCGGCTGCATGCCAGGAGTCGAAGTTCAGATTATCCGGCTGCACCGCTTCCGCCGTTTTAAAAGGCATGGGGGCCGATACTTCCTCCCCGTCCCGCAACCGGCACTCATAGGCCGTCCCGGGCGTGAGGCCCGTCAGGCGGGCGGTGACGCCCACGCCGGCCACGGTGACGTCGGTGGCCGCCAGCCAGGCGGCGTCATCGGCCTTTTTGTATTCTACCGCCACGTTGGCTCCGTCGGAAGCGAAGACACCACGCACACGGGCGGAATAGCAATGGGGTTCCACTTCGCTCACGGCCGTATTCACCTTGAGCTGGAGGGCTTTGAGATGCCACTCTATCACCTGGCCTTTCCATTCCACGAAGAAACTGCGCTCGGTCACGCAGTCCAGCGTCATGGGGAAGGACACGGCCCGGGTGGCGAGGGTAAGGTGCTGCAAATCACTCTCGTAGCCGGTCGTACTCAAGATGGCGGAGCCTTCCGGCTCCAGTTTCATGGCCTCAAAGTTCACTGCGGAAAGCGGCTGGGTATCGGGCATATACACGTACACCGTCCGGGTCTCCATGTTGAACTGGGCATCCTGGGCCTGCCCCGTGCAACGCACATAGCGCTCGATGGGCTGGGTGGCGGAGAGGGTCCATTCATAGTCCTGGTAGGTGTGCAGCACGGCTTTCACGGGGGCGCTCAAATCCAGCCACTCCCCTATTTCCTCGCAGGTGGCGCCTTCCGTGAGAGTACAAGCCTTCACCGTTACGTGATTTATATCGGCCCACTCTTCCAGGACGATGGAAACCTGGCGGGAGGCAGCGTCAATGCGCACTTCCTTGGCCCCTTCCAGTTCCAGCGAAACGATGTTCCCCACCACCCGGGGGTAATCCAGGTCGTTGGGGAAAACGCAGCCTGTGGCCCACAGGGCGCAAAGAACTATCTGTATCCAGCGTTTTACCATAGGTAGAAATGGGCACCGAAACGGATGGCCAGTAAATCAATGTTGAGTCCCGTTCCCAGGCTGCTTCCGGAGCTGTCTTTCACCTGGTTCACGTTCTGGCGGGTGAGCTTCCAGGTAAGGTCCAGCAGGCCCACGGACACCTCGAAGTCAAAGTTCTCGTGCACAAAGAAGCAGATGCCGGGGTCTACCCGCAGGGCCAGTTTCCAATTGCTGTTGTAGGTTCCCTGCTTGAGGTCTCCGTCAAACTCATACAGCATGCTCTGGACATAGCCGCCGTTGAGCGTTCCCTCCACGAACCAGCCGAAGATGCGGCTGCCCATGAAGGGGACATAGTAGCGGACACCGGCTGCCAGGGCATAGGACTGCCGCTTGTAGTGCTGGCCGGTGATGTCTATGCCCAGCTCGTCCGAGAGGTGCAGCGAGGCGTTGTCCAGGTCCACGCCCAGGCGGGAATACTCAAAGCGCGCCACTACGCTCAGGTTATTGGAGGGGAAATACTCGAAGGATGGTGCCACGCCCAAGGTGCGGTAACCGCCCTTGAGGTCTCCCACATACTTGGACAGTACGGTGTAGCCCTCGTCCTCGCCCAGCGAGTATTTGCGCCAGGAGGCGCTTAGGCCGCCGCCCACGCTGCCCTTGGGGATGAAAATCTTGTTTTTTCCCTCAAAGCCGCGGGTAAACTTCTCCTGGGCCTGTCCCGGCAGGGCGAGACAGGCGGCCAGAAAAAGTATGAGCCATTTTTTCACGTTTACAGGTTACGGTAACCCACCAACTGGCGGTCCTCCTCAGAGAGCTCACCGGCGTCGTACACTAAGGACAATTCATCTAACCAGAGGACCGATCCCTCACCGCCGGTAAAGTAGTCTCCTAAGCGGGAGGCCGCACCCACAATGACCACGTACTTGGGCGTACGGGCGTCACGGTACTGTAGCGGGAAGGTGAATTCCACATAGCCGCTGGTGGCCACGTTGGAGGTGAAGTCACACATGGCAATGATGGAAGGGTCGTTGTCCTGCAGGAATTTGCTCTCAGACGTATTCACACGGAACGGGGCGCTCCAGTCGCAGAGGTACATCTTGATGGAGCAGGCATCCATGTCTCCCTTCTTGTAGTCATAGGGAGACTCCGTACGGTCAATCTTCACCGGGCTGTATTTGTAATAACCGTGCAGTGCCACCGGACGGGAAGAGAAAGGAATCCCCCAGTCCAGTTCGGCGCCCATGCCGGCCAGCTTCACAAAAGAGCCGATATAGATGTTTCCGGCAGCAAACTTGATAAGCGCATAATCACTCTCCATGCGGGCGGCCTTGCCACTTACTACGCTGCCGGTTTCCGGCGTTGTGGTGCTGCCAATCAGGCTGGCGGCGCCTTTATTGGCCGAATCCCAAACGCGGGTGGAAGAGTTGGAAGCCGCATACCACACTTTGCCGTCCTGGTACCAGTCGTCAAAGTTCAGGTTGGGGATGGTGCCCGCCGGAGAGGTTTTGAAGCTCACCTCACGGTTCTCCTCCTCCTTGTCCGTCTTCACCCGGAATACGTAGTCTGTTGCGGCCTGCAGGCCATATAATTCAGCGCTGAAGGTGGCGGCGGCATCGTTGTAGGTCACATCGCCTGTGTAGTTTGTCCAGGCCGTATCCCCGGCCTTCTTCCACTGGAAGCGGAGGCCGGAAGGACGTTCTTCCGTGTACCAGCGGCCGCCAAGGATGGCGAATTCCGCCCACGGTTTCGCGGAGGTGGCATCGGCCTCCACCGGCGAAGTCACGGACAGCACCACCGTGGCGGCACTGTAGCGGTTGCGCACGTCAATCAAATCCAAGGACAGGTAATAGTCGCCCATGGGCAGAGAGCCCAGGAAGGGTCCGAAGTCCACGGAAGTTTCCGTTTGCCCATAGCTAAGGGCCGATACCCCCAGACCCAGGGCAGACAGGTTCTGTACAGTAGCGGAAGAGGCATCCACCAACTGCACAAACTGCGGCAGGCCGGCGTCCAAGAGTTTGGCGTCACTGTGGCTCAGCGTCAGGGACTTGATGCCCCGCGGTGCACTGAAATTCACCACATTGTGGCTGCTGTTGTCGCCCTTTTTCACGGCTATCCCCTCGGCCAGGTCAAAGTCCTGCCCGCTGATGGAAGGCAGCCCCTCGCCGGTAAAGTCCAAGTTCAACTCATAGTACTTCTCATTCACGGAATCATCTACCAGCACCCGCAGGAGGCCTGCTCCGCTCATGGCCTGGGAACGCGTCTGTTCATCAAGGGCAAATCTGAAATGATAATGCTCCCGGGGCTGCACGTTTTCAATCTTCACCGGCCCCACCCGGTAAACGGTCCCCTGGGTGTTCACCATGTACAAGTCCCAATCCAGGGCCGAAGCTTTCAAATATCCGCTTTTGCCGATATTGCCGTTGCCACGGCTGAAAACCAGCGCATCGGTCTCATTGGAAACGGTGACACGGTAATCGGTAAAAAATTCACCGATGGAAGCGTCAAACTCGGCGGTAATCATGGTACGGGCCAGTTTGGCGGTAAGAGCCAGCTCGCAAGTGCGGTCGGGCTGGATGTGGGCCACGCTTTCCGCCTCATAGCGGGGCTGTTCCCAACTAAGGCTTGCATCCGGACCGGAGACGGCCTTGACGGTATAATCTCCTACAGGCAGGGAAAGCGGTTCTTCGGCCAGGGCCCGATAATCGGCCACCCGGATGGCTTCTCCGCCCGCTGCGGGGGTAATCTCCAACGAGAAAACCGGGTCGGGCTCATCGGCCTCAAAGGCATCGGCCTTCACTACCGGCGTCACCGCCGGGTCGGCAGACAGCCGCACGGACAGAAAGCCCGTTCCCTGCGACAGGTCCGCTTCGCGCGTGCAGGCCATCAGGGCCAGCAGCGCAGCAAGGCAATATCTTGTTTTCATGAGACTACTCCACATAGAATACAATGGCCTTCTCCAGGCTCTGGTTCTTATTATCTGTCACTTTCAGGGTAAAGGTGTGTTCCGAGCCGCTTTCCGGCTCGTATCCCAAGATCATGGGCACCAGAGTAGACAGGGAGAATTCCACCGCTGTCTGGTCTTTCAGTTTGTCGCCCGTAGGAACATTGAGGGGGTCGGCCCCAAGCGTGCGGACCAGGCTTTCATTGTTTATCAGATCCATCCTCACCGTCCCGTCAGGGTTATTCACGCCTCCCATTCCAGCGATAATACCTCCCAAAGTGGCGGAATCCACGTCAATCAAAAAGTCGCGGATGCCTTCGGATGCGGCAATAGTAATGTTCACATCCATCTCAGACGCAATGGGCGTAGGGGCAAAGGTAGGATTCGCATCCCAGGACATGGTAGGTGCCGTTGAAGGCTGCGGGTCCACGGTGGGGTTGTCGCCAGGCTCGTCGGTGGGGTCGTCATCGTTCCCATCGCCGCCACCCTCTACGGGCACCTCGTCCCAACCGGGCACCTCAACGTTGCTGTCACGGTCGTTCACGGAAGGGTCGATGGAAATGGACAGTCCGTTCACCACGCCGGTCACGCGGGCATCCAGGGTAATGACATGGTGGTCCTTGGCGGCCACATCGGCAATGATGAGCTCAGAATGGCTCTCGCTGTTGTCCACGGCCCTGTAACCGTCCACTTTCACGCGGAGCGGGGCAACGGAGAAATAACCGGCCTTCTGCTCTACATCGCCGG
>Ga0247608_10007898_pt1 | contig 10842 bp, 9 predicted proteins | sample 176DNAGHGlowgp2_FD_193490 | JGI IMG/M metagenome (GOLD analysis project Ga0247608, IMG submission 193490) | Sheep rumen microbial communities from Palmerston North, Manawatu-Wanganui, New Zealand - 1766 DNA GHGlow gp2 | ecosystem: Host-associated > Mammals > Digestive system > Stomach > Rumen ... | reverse complement strand
TAGTGAAAACGAGATTCGTGCAGTTCATGTTGTAAAGGAAGGAAATGCTGACGTTACATATCTTACAACACTATGCGAAGACTGTATCAAATATACAAGAAGTTATGGTATTCTAGTAAAAGAAAAATATTTGATGATAGAACCGCGAAAACAATAATAACAGAAATAAACAACTCCGTTGGAAACCCCCTGTTTTAGCTTTTTAGTGGCAGGTCCTTCGGAAATTTAACAAACATTTAATAACAAAAAAGGCATGAGATTGATTATCGAACCGGACTACGAAAAAATGTCGAAATGGGCTGCAAACTATGTAGCCAAGTGTATTAACGAAGCAAAGCCAACGGCTGAAAAACCGTTTAAGCTAGGCTGTCCTACGGGAAGTTCACCTTTGGGGATGTACAAAGAGCTAATTGCTCTGAATAAGGCAGGGAAGGTCTCGTTTCAGAACGTGATAACGTTCAACATGGACGAATATGTTAATCTGCCCGAAGAGCATCCAGAGAGTTATCATTCCTTCATGTGGAACAACTTTTTCAGCCACATTGATATTAAGAAAGAGAACGTGCATATCCTGAACGGCAATGCCAAGGATTTGAAGGCTGAGTGCGAGAACTATGAGAAGGCAATACTTGCTGCAGGTGGCATTGATTTGTTCATGGGTGGCATTGGCCCTGACGGTCATATTGCATTCAATGAGCCAGGCTCCAGTCTTACAAGCCGTACCCGTCAGAAGACATTGACAACAGATACAGTTATAGCTAACAGCCGTTTCTTTGATAACGATGTGAACAAGGTACCTAAGACAGCCCTTACAGTCGGTGTTGCTACTGTGATGGATGCCAAGCAAGTGATGATCATGGTGAATGGCCATAATAAAGCCCGTGCCCTCCGCCATGGAGTAGAAGAGCCAGTCAACCACATGTGGACTATCAGTGCTCTTCAGCAGCATCCCCATGCCATCATTGTATGTGATGAAGATGCAACGGATGAACTGAAGCATGGCACTTACAAATACTTCAAGGATATTGAGAAGGATAATTTATTATAGTAGATGAAAACTTGAGTTAGATGGCTGTTAATCATTACAGACATCAGCCATCTAACCCTTAACATCATCCATCATCCATAAAACATCAAACATCTTCTGATTGCACAGGTGGTCGCATAGGTGGTGCAGTTCGATACTGCCAATTGGAACCAATAAGTTTATACTTCTCTTGATGCTTAGTAAAGCAGCTGAGCAGTTTCGATGATAAAAGATTCGAGATATGTCTGATAATAAAGAAGTTTACAACGGATAAAGATATGCTGGAAGGGCAGCTTGACAAGTTAAAGGATGTGATTGAGGGTGATTCAAATATGACACGAACCCAGTCCCCTGTCATACATAAAGCAAATTCTTCACTGATATATTCTATCAGAGCGCAAAATTAGATTCCCTCTGATTCTTAACAAACAACAGCTCGAACGGAGTCAATGCTATACAAGGAAAGACACAGTAGAATAATTAACTTATGGGAGATACCTCTAGCAATAAACGATTAGCCATCAATACAATAATCCTTTATTGTAAGCTGATAATTACAATAGTTATCAGTTTCATTGCTTCACGTCTTGTTTTGGATGCGCTAGGCGCAAGCGATTTTGGATTATATAATGTTGTTGGTGGAATAGTAACTATGCTTAATACTCTTGGTGCTGGCATGGTGGCTACTTCATATCGTTATATGGCTGTTGAAATAGGAAAAGGAGATGATGGTAATCCCAATAAAGTATATAATACTATTTTTGTAATTCATATTGTTTTAGCTCTCTTTTTGATTCTTGTTTGTGAGACTATTGGCGTATATTATGTAAACAACTATTTGAATGTGGCGGAGGGGAAAACAGATGATGCATTATTTGTATTGCATTTAAGTGTTTTAGCAACCGTTTTTTCAGTTGTAACTGTACCAACATATGGTTTGACAATAGCCCGCGAACGTTTCTTGTTCCCTGCAATTGTGGATATAATAAGTGCATTATTAAAGATTGGACTGATTATATTACTGTTTTATACTGATGGAAACAAACTAAGACTGTATGCTATTTTTTTAGCTGTTGTTCATATTGTACCACCTATAGCTCTTACTATTTATTGTAAGATAAAGGATTCTGAGGTCGTTAAATGGTCCTTTAATCATTCTCGGGCAGATTATAAAGGGGTTTTAGCTTTCGCATGGTGGATTTTGTTAGGTGCAATAGCTTGGATGGCGGCTGTTCAGGGTTCTTCAATGATTATTAATTTATTCTTCGGAACTGTTTTAAATGCAGCCTTTGGTTTGGCATCGCAACTATATGCAGCAACAAATCAATTTACTTCTACTTTGCGTCAGGCAGCAGTACCTCAGATAATGAAGAGTTATTCCTCAGGAGATACAAGTAGGTCTTTAGATATAGTTTATACCATTTCACGGTACTCTTTTTTATTCATATTAATACCTGCTGTACCCTTGATTGTCTGTATAAAAGGAGCTTTAAAAGTTTGGCTAGACACACCACCTGAGTATACAGACATCTTTATAATTTTACTATTGGTAAATGGTATGATTGCTAATCTTGGGTCGGGATTTGATGCTTCAATCCAAGCTTCAGGCATAATAAGAAAGAACCAAATAGGTTATACTATTATCAATCTTTCTCTTATTCCAATAATTTATGCACTTTATTATTGGGGGGTGCCACCTTACACCAATGCTATTGTTATGATATTTTTAACGTTAAGTACTGTGTCTTTCCAATGCTATATTATGAAATGCATTACTTCATTTAAATATGAAAGGTATTTAAAGACTACAATTCTACCTGCTTTTATTACATCAGTTATTGCGTTTTTACCCGCAATTATTTTTTCCGAGTTTTTCGACCAGTCAACTTTCGCTGTTATAATAAACTTAATCGCGGTATTGGTATGGACTATATTTTCAATATATTTTGTGGGAACAAAAAAAAGCGAGAGGATGATGATTAAAGCCTACATAATCAAAGTAAAAAATAAAATTGCTTAAGAAATATGACATTTAAGATTTTTGACGCGACCCTTCGTGATGGTGGTTACTACACGGACTGGGACTTTGACAACGAGACTGTTGATGCGTATATAAGAGCTATGAATGCCCTCCCGATAGATTATCTGGAGTTAGGCTATCGTAACAACCCCTCAAAAGGGTATCTGGGGAAATATGGTTATTGCCCCGTGAATGTACTCAAGCATATTCGTGCTACCTGCACAAAGAAGCTGGATGTGATGCTCAATGAAAAGAGCACCAAGCCGGAAGACTTGGAAGTGCTTATCAAGCCTTTGGTGGGCATTGTGGATATGATTCGTGTTGCTATTGATCCCAAGAACTTTGACAGGGCTGTGATTCTGGCTAAAGCCATCAAGGCTATGGGCTTTGAACTGGGCTTCAATTGTATGTACATGAGCCGTTGGCTGACGGATTATCCTGATTTCCTGAAGAAGCTAAACCAGATTAATGGTGTGGCAGACCTTTTCTGTATGGTGGATAGTTTTGGTGGTATGACACCAGAGGAACTGACTACTATCGTAAAAGAGGTAAGGGCAAACACCACTGTTCCAGTTGGTTTCCACGGTCATAACAACCTCCAGTTAGGCCTTATCAATACATTGACTGCCATTGACCTTGGGCTGGATTATGTTGATTGTACCGTTCTGGGTATGGGCCGTGGAGCTGGTAATCTGAATACAGAACTGTTGCTAACCTATCTGAATGCACAACAGGGGCTTGAAGTTGATTTCAATGTGCTGGGTGACGTGATTACAGCATTTACTCCTTTGTATGAGAAATACCGCTGGGGCACCCAACTGCCGTACATGATATCAGGCGCAAACTCCATCCCTCAAAAAGAGGTAATGGAACTTGTGACAAACCGTGTGTATTCATTTGACAGCATTGTACGTGGTCTTCAGAACCGTAAGGATAAGGTTGAGGATAATGCCAAGTATCCTATCCTAGAAGAAGGTAACTTCGAGAATGTAATTATCATTGGTGGTGGGCAGTCGCCATTGGAGCATCTGGATGGTATTATTGATTTCATTAAACATAGAAAGAACATCGCTCTTGTATTTGCCACAGCACGCCATGCTGGTAAGTTCCTTGGTGTAGATGTACCACAGTATTATTGCCTTTTAGGTCGTGAAGCAAAGAGATTGAAAGCGAATGTGAGTGCAGAAAAGTTCAAAGCCAATTGTGTATTGCCACCTTATCCCAGAAAGTTGGGTACTGATGTACCTGAATATGCAGAGAAAGCAACTTATGAATTGCCTAAGATAGAGTTTACTACAGAGTATCAGGATTCTTGTACGACACTTGCCATCCAAACGGCATTGAATATCTGCAAGGGTAACATCTATATAGTTGGTTACGATGGCTATCCTGGTAGTGTTTTGTCTGAAAAGGAAGTTGCCTTGAGCAATGAAAATATGGCACTCTTGCAGGATTATGAGAAATATACGGGCAAGAAGATGAAGTCCTTGACTCCTTCTTTGTATCCAGAACTTGAAGTTGAATCCATTTATCAGTTTATATAATCGATGAAAGAAAGAATAGCATTCTTCCTGCCCACACGAAAGGGTAGTGAGCGCGTGAAAAATAAGAATACTAAGCCCTTTGCAGGCATTGAAGGTGGCTTGATGGAGAATAAAATCAAGCAGTTGGTAGAAACCAAATTGCTGGATGAAATCATTCTCTCCACCAATGATGAAACCTGTATGGCTATTGCAGAGAAGTATGCTGCCAAAGACAGCAGAGTAAAAATCATCCCCAGACCTGAGGAGTTATGTCTTAGCAGTACGAATCTGCAAGACCTGATTTGCTATGTTCCTACTATCACTGATGCGGAGCATATTCTTTGGGGCCACGTAACCACTCCACTTGCAGGTGCAGACCAGTATGATGCGGGTATTCAGTTATACTTAGATAATCTCCAGAATGGCTATGATTCATTGGTGGGCGTTACTGAGTTTAAAAATTTCCTTCTGAACAAAGATGGAAAGTTGGTTAACAATACCACAAATATTCCTTGGCCGCGAACTCAAGATTTAGAGGCCTTGTATCCTGTAAATCACACCATGTTCCTTGCTAAGCGTGAGGTTTATGTAGAGCAGAAGAACCGTTTGGGAAAGAAGATTCTGCTTCATGTGATGGATGAACTCCATTCGTTTGACATTGACTGGCCAGATGATTTTGTGATAGCAGAAATCATGTATAAGAACCTTTACGGCAATAAATAAATGAAAGTAGTAACCTTTGGTGAGATAATGGTGCGCCTTGGTGCACCCGATTACCTCAAGCTTATTCAAGCGGATAGGTTTGACGTGAGTTATGCCGGTGCAGAGGCCAATGTGGCTGTTTCACTGGCCAACTATGGTTTGGAAACGGATTACATCACTTGTCTGCCTGACAACCCTATTGCAGAACGTTGCATAATGGATTTACGTGGGCACAAGGTGGGTGTTGACCATATCCAAAGAACCGGTAAACGTATGGGTATCCTCTATTTGGAAACAGGTAGCAATGCCCGTCCATCAAAGGTTTACTATGATCGTGAGGACAGCTCCATTGCAACGGTTGTTTCTGGTTCCATTGACTGGAAAGATATACTGAAGGATGCTACATGGTTCCATTGGACGGGTATCACTCCGGCTCTATCAGCCAATGCAGCTGCAGAGTGCCTGAAGGCCATAAAAACTGCCAATGAACTGGGTGTAACCGTGAGCTGTGATATTAACTACCGTGGTAATCTCTGGAAATACGGTAAGACGGCTGCTGAGGTGATGCCAGAGATGGTGGCAGGTGCTGACATTATTCTTGGTAATGAAGAAGACTGTGAGAAAGTCTTTGGCATTAAACCCAAGGATTTTGATGCTGCTAAAACAAATGGTAATGTTGACCAGGGTAGTTTCCTGAGTGTGTGCCAACAGATGATGGAACGTTTCCCTCGTTGTAAGAAGATGGTGGTAACTCTTCGTGGAGCTATCAATGCCAACCACAATACTTGGGGTGGTGTACTTTACAACGGAAAGGAATTGATAGAATCCCGTCGCTATGATATTACTGATATTGTGGATAGAGTAGGAGGTGGTGATTCCTTTATGGGCGGTCTTATCTTTGGTCTACTCCATTATAATGATGACCGAAAAGCTTTGGAGTTTGCTACGGCTGCCAGTTGCTTGAAGCATACTTTGAAGGGAGATTATAACTGGGTTACTGTTCAGGAGGTGGAGAACCTGATGGGCGGTGATGCAAGTGGAAGAGTAAAAAGATAATTAATTGATATACATAATAAAGTGGATAAGTTAATAGGATTCCCTGAATTGGCCTGGGATCGGATTTTCAAGCGACTTATGCTTGAGCATGAATATGGTGAAAGGCAATCAAAGAAAAAACAATGGTATACATTAATTAAGATTTTTCTTCTCCCTTTTTTCCCTCGTGAATCTTATTTTTTAGATTCAAAAAAATCAAAAATCCTTTTCTTTCTTTCTTATACAGAAAGGAAAAATGTAAAAGAAGGTTTTCTTAGTGTTCGGAATTTAGTAGAGGCAGACCTTATACAAACAAATTTTGGCTTTAGTAGTTTTTGTTTTACTAAAGGTGTGAAATTATTATTCTACTATGTACCTAAATGGTTTCCCCATACTGACATAAATGGACTAAATCTTTCGGAGAGATTAAGAATGTTGGAAATATTAATTGTACTTTATAGACTAAATGATTTTGTTAAAACAATAGACTTAAATTACAATATCTTGGTAACTTATTATGATTCATTGGAACGTGAATCCTATATGGTAGAATATTTCCGGCATTTAGGATTAAAGACGGCATCTTTACAACATGGGCAGTTTGTAGGATGGCGAGACAATACATTCATTGATAGCGGTATAGAATTCAATACATTTAAAAGTGATTATCTTTTATGCTGGAACCAATATACATATGATGAAGCTTTAAAAGCAGGTATTGAAAAAGAAAAATTGATAATTACAGGAATGTGGACTTATCTCAATAAGAAAAGAGAACTATGTAAAAAAAATAGAAATGGCATTTTTGGAATAGTAATTAGTCACCCCTCTTGGCATGAAGAAAATGTCAAGATGGTCGAGGCTGCAAATATGTTGTCTGAACAGTTTAATTTATCATATTATATTAAATTACATCCTTTTTACAAGGAAGATTCATTTAATTCAAATATAAATAATCATTTTAAAAGTAATGTTGAGAAATCAATATCTGTATTAGATTATGCCAACATGGTAGATTTTACGATTGTTGGTAGTTCCTCATTATTTACTGAGTTGATATATATAGGTCATGATGTATATCGCTTCTCATCTGGAAAACCAAATGACAAATATAACGCTGTTAAAATTGGGAAATTTTTCTCAACACCAGAAGAGTTGGTTAGTGTTTATTTGAAAAATCAAAATGATAATTTTAGTGATCAGTTATTTGATTATTTATGTACAATAGAAGATCCTACTTTGGAATATAAAAAATTTTTAAATAACTTTGAAAAATAAAGAATTATTAATAACATGAATAAGGAAATAGAACTTTTTGTACCAGGGCGTTTGTGTCTTTTTGGTGAACATACTGACTGGGCAGGAAAATACCGCACCATGAACGCAGACATCGTTCCTGGTGCATCTATAGTTACCGGCATTGAGCAGGGCATCTATGCAGAGGTGGAGAAGAGTTCTATCTTTGAGATGTATAGCGAAGCACCGGAGATAACAGATGTATGGCAGGATTTTGCTTGCCGTATGAACGAGACCGAACTGAAAAATGTTGCCAAGTCGGGTAGTTTTTTCAGTTATTGCGCTGGTGTTGCCAGCTATATGCTCGAATGGTATCATGTAGGTGGAGTCAAAATAACGCTGAAACGCATGACTCTCCCCATGAAAAGCGGCTTAAGTAGTTCTGCGGCTATCTGTGTGTTGGTTGCCCGCGCCTTTAATCAAATTTATAAGCTCAACCTTAATACGATGGGTGAGATGAACATTGCCTATGTAGGTGAGCTACGTACTGCTTCTAGATGTGGACGTTTGGATCAGGCTTGCGCCTTTGGAGTCAAACCAAATTTGATGACTTTTGACGGAGATGAGGTGGAAGTTAAAACACTGAATGTTAAGAAACACCTTTATTGGGTCTTTGCAGATCTCTGTGCAGAGAAGGACACGATTAAAATTCTCCGTGATCTCAATAAGGGTTACCCTTTTGCTTCCAATGAGATGGAAGAACGGGAACAGAAGGCTCTCGGCGAGGAGAATCAGCGCATCATCAATTTGGCCATTGAATATATGGCAAAGGGCGATGCTGAGGCTCTCGGAAAACTAATGACAGGAGCACAAGCTCTGTTTGATACTGCAGTAGCTCCAATGTGTCCAGAAGAACTTACCTCGCCAAAACTCCATGAAGTATTAAGAGACCCAATTATACAGCCATTAGTTTATGGCGGAAAGGGTGTCGGTTCTCAGGGAGATGGGTCTATCCAGTTTCTGGCGAAGGATAAAGATTGCCAGCAAAAACTGATAGACTATCTAAACAACCAGGGTATGAAAGCATATCCTCTGACCTTGAAGCCAGTACATACCGTACGTAAGGCCATTATTCCTGTTGCAGGGTTTGGGACAAGACTCTATCCTGCTACAAGAGCATTAAAGAAAGATTTCTTCCCTATCCCCGATAAGGATGGAATGGTAAAGCCCGTTATTCTTATTCTTCTGGAGGAGCTGATGAAGAGTGGTATTGAAGAAGTTTGTTTGGTTCTTGGTTCTGAGGAAGAACGTATTTTATATCGTGACTTTTTTGAAACACCATTATCTGATGAACACCTTCATAAACTCAATCCAGAGATGCAGGAATACGAGAATCGTATATTGGCAATTGGGAAGAAACTCCGTTATGTCTATCAGAAAGAAAAACGAGGCTTTGGTCATGCAGTTTATCAGGCAGCAGACTTTGCAAACAATGAACCTGTGCTGTTAATGCTTGGAGATACTCTTTATCGTACAGATAGCAACAAGCCATGTGCGCTCCAGATGATAGAAAAATATGAGCAGTATAACAAGCTGATGGTTTCAATTCACCCTGTGCCTTTGGCAGAAGTCTCTCATTATGGTATTCTTTCTGGAACGTGGGAGGATAAGAACGAAACAGAGTTAATTATATCCAAAATGACAGAAAAGCCCAAGGCCAGTTATGCTGAAGAGTTCTTAGGAGTAAAAAGTAAAGATGGCGAGCGGAAATATATGTCGGTTTTTGGTCAATACATTCTTACGCCAGAAGTATTTGACCAACTTCGTGAAGACATAACAAATACTACAGATCCCGACAAGGAGATTGAGTTGACAGCTGCACTTGATAAAGTACGTGAACAGGAAGGTATGATAGGAGTACAGTTGCAAGGTAGAATGTATGATATGGGTAATTATAATTCTCTAAAAAAATGTATAATAGATTATTCAAAATAGACATATAAATTTTATTGACATGAAATCTCCAGTTTTATTTATTATTTTCCTAAGGGAAGATACGGCAAGGAAAGTATTTGAAAAAATAAGAGAAGCTAAGCCACCACGCCTTTATGTTGCTGCAGATGGCCCCCGTCCAGGAAGACCTGATGACGTAGAAAAGTGTAAGGCTACACGTAGCATAATCAATGAAGTGGACTGGGATTGTGAAGTTAAGACACTTTTCCGTGAAAAAAACCTCGGCTGTGGAAAGGGTGTTAGCTCCGCTATAACTTGGTTTTTTGAAAACGAAGAGCAAGGTATCATTTTAGAGGATGATATTTTGCCCAATATTGAGTTCTTCCAGTTCTGCGACGAGATGCTGGACTTATATAAGAATGATGAGCGTATACAGTTGATTTCTGGATATAATTCTCTATTTGATGGATTTGAAGCCCCATATTCATATTATATGTCGAAATATCTTTCTATCTGGGGCTGGGCTTCTTGGAGAAGGGTATGGCAAACCTTTGAATTGGATGCAGCAAAACTAGATTGTACTCTACTTTTGTCAAAACTTAAAGAAGGCTATTCAAAACCGGTATATAGGCATTATAAAACTATATACAAAAAGATGGAGAAACATAAGATTGATACTTGGGATTATCAATTCTTTTTTAACCAAATTCTTTATAATCGCTATTCGATAATACCATTTAAGAATCTAACTTCAAATATTGGTTGTGCAACAGGTGACGCTGCACATACAAGTTCCGCTACCGATGAGTTTATTAGAAAGATAATAAATCATCATAATAAACCGATATATCCATTGATTCATCCAGATGCTATTTATTTCAATCAAAAAGCAGATGATTTATATGCTAAATATTCACGATGGGAGCAACCCACCTTAGTAAAAAGGATTATTAATAGATTTGTTAGGGAAATTCGGAAAGTATGTTTTATTTGAGACCGCTTTTCATCTTTGTCAAACTATAAATTGTTTATGAAATAATCATCGATGGGACTATTTGTTTCGATAATCCTGTTACTCTTGGGGATTTACTCTCATAGAGCGCATAAGTGGTGGTCACCTGACACACTTTTTTGTTATATGTGGGCTGTTATTACCTTCTTTTCTTCACTGCATTTGTATACAATGTATGAGTCAAGTGATAAGGTCTACCTAATAGTCTTATGGGGCGTCCTATTCTATTTCTTGGGTACAAGGATAAGCATGAGAGCCGCTATTAAAGCGAAGAATGTTGCAAGCTATCGTGATTTTATAAGTCCTAAATTATTCTGGTTTCTACTATTTTTCT
>Ga0247608_10007896_pt1 | contig 10844 bp, 10 predicted proteins | sample 176DNAGHGlowgp2_FD_193490 | JGI IMG/M metagenome (GOLD analysis project Ga0247608, IMG submission 193490) | Sheep rumen microbial communities from Palmerston North, Manawatu-Wanganui, New Zealand - 1766 DNA GHGlow gp2 | ecosystem: Host-associated > Mammals > Digestive system > Stomach > Rumen ... | reverse complement strand
CATCTCTAAGATATATAGCTTCTCTATACCCAGTCTTATCATTATCCATTAAACTAATGATTTTATTAGAACTATTTACTCTACTTCTTATCCAATTATATTCATTTTGAGTAATTCTATAAGTTTCATGTGGTATATTTATAACAGCAATATTAAAATTAGTTCCCCCGTAAGGGATAGTATCAAGATATGCCCCTAGACATAATCTGTCTTTAGTAGATTTAGTTATTATAATATAATCATATTGAATAGGCTCTATTAAATTTATTCCTTCAAGACAATTAGCATTAGTTATAAATCTTACTTCATTGCCTTTTGTTCTATTAGGAAAATATAATTTAATATTACTTATTCCTTTTTTATCATTTCCTAAAAAATAAGCATAACATAAATCTTTGGGGTTTTTACTATAAAAATATTTAGGAATAGGATTAGTATTTTTATTAATATAATATTGGTCTACAGGATACACAAAATGTGTATTTAGATAATTTAAACTTATACCAAATTTATTCCAATAATCTTTATCATCTTTGTTCCAGCTTCTAGTAGCAACTTCTATTAAATTCTTTTGTTGTTTTATATTATTTAAAGCAACATTAATACTTTCGTTAAAATTATCATCTTTCTTATTTCCATAAAACACATCACTAAATGTAAAAGCAATATGTTTTAAAATAAGCATAAAATCTTTTTTATCAGACACATTAAGAGGTCTTTGAATAATTTGAGATAGAACTGTAGCTACACAATCTATACAATCTCCCCAAAAATATCCTGCAAAATCTCTACCTTTTAGTTTACCTTTGTTATCATATCTAAAACCGAAGCTGGGATGAATATCTTCTCTAAAAGGACTATTTATTAAATGACCTTTTTCGACACAATCATTAATTACATTACATGGAATATTAGTATAAGCTGAAAATATGCTAACTTGACTTATCTTATCAAAGATAGCTTTTTTGTTTATAGTAGCATTATTTATACTTCTAGCCATTGTTTCAGATATTCTTAAAATAATAATAGCGGAATAGTGTCAAATATAACACATATTCCGCTATTTTCAAAGGTTTTCTAAAAATTTATTTTAGAAAGGCAAATCCTCTGTTTCTGCACTATAAGCATTTGCTGGATTAACACTTGTATCAGTAAATCCTCCTGCATCTGGAGCAAACATTGCACCACCTGGAGCAGGCATTGGAATTGCACCTTGACCACCAAGATTAGCAGGCTTTGGCTTTTCAGTAGCCACAAATCTAATAGTTTCTTTGATTCTATCAATATAAATCTTTGGAGCCTTATTTTGAACAAAAATCTCAATACAGCCTTCACCAACAAATGTAGGGAATGCCAAATCACCATAATTAGAACTATTAGGAGTTCCAACTAAAGCACGCCATTCACCCTTATTCTTAGTGAATCTAAGCAGTTTAATCCAAATTGGAATAAAAGCACCCTTAGCGTCTTTATAATAAGGCTTACCATCATTATTGAGAAGTGCTACAAAGTTATTAAATACCTTAGTATAAGAATCAATAATAACCTTAGCATCTACTGGCTGATAATTCAAATCATCATCAAAATCCTCAAAGTCAAGACTTAGAGCATCTTCTTCTTGCTCAGTCATTTCTCTTTCTTTAAGAACAAATACAGTATAAATATGCTTTAACCAAGCAAACATCGAATCTACTCTCCAAGCAGCAGCACCGCCAGGAATAGTATCAACGCTTGAAGGAATAGGAAAATATCTTTGGCTAACATACTTTCTATCATCAGCCTTAGCTTCATTTGAAGCATAAGTGATAGTTAATACTGGAACATCAAGTCCAGCAAATTGAGCCAAACCACCATCTTCTTGAGGCTTAACCATTCTAACTTCTATAGAATCCAAATGAGCAAGAAACAAACCATTAGTTTGATTTGCATCAGTCTTTTCATTAAATTTCTTTCTAGTAGTAGAACGGGTAGCATTGGTTATACCTCTACGATTTTTCTTAACAGCTGGTGCTGCACTTCCTTGAGCATTTACTTCACTTGTCGACATAATTGAAATAAATTTATAAGATTAATATTTAGATAAAAATGCCCACAATCAGCATTTACATAACTAATTGTGGGCACAAGTTAAAATGTAAATTTAACAATGGTAAATTATTACTTGCCAGTGCGAGGAGTAACGGTGGTATCCTCATAACCATCAATCCACAGAACCTTTACATCAATAGTTTCAAAACCATTGAATTGTGGGATAATTGTAGCATTATCAATATCAATGTTATAAACACGATTGATATTCTTAGCGGCTTCACCAAGATCAGCCTTAAACTTATTCCAAACATTAGAATCAGTAAAGTTCAGATTAACTTCGGTGCCAGAAAGCATAGAAGTACTAGCAGCCTTAGAGCCTTCATACTTGTCAACTTCATTACCCTCAACATATTCAGCAAGCAAATCAACAACCTCATCATGAGTAATGCCTTCACGATTCAGAGCAGCCAAGAACTCCTGATCATCAGACTCTTGAGCCTTTTGATAAAGCTCGTCAAAATTAGCATTAACAATATTCTTCTTGTCATTAATGGTAAGACGCTCTTTAATCTTCAAAGGAGTACCAGTCTTGTCTTTCTTAACCCAGCCCTTAGCAATACCCCACATATCAAATTCTGCATGAATAGCAGCATTAGCTTCAGGAGTACCAAACTCAAGACCCTTCTCTTCGCAGAAAGCTACGAAATCAGCATCCTTACTAGCAATCAGTTCATCAACTGAAGCAAGATTGTTAATAAATGCTACATAGTCACCATGATGAAGACCAAGAGCCTTAGAAACTGGAGCAGTTACACGGAAACCACCATTAGTTGAAGTAGCAACCAACTGAGGAGAAACAACTACATTACGCTGACCTGCGTTTACAACACCAAAATTAAATTTACTTAAAGTTTTCATAAAATTAAATTTTTTAAAAAGTTATACAATACCTTTTACAAGGCTTAATTAATTATCGTTTTTATCACTATTGTCATCTATGATTACATAGTCCGCATCTGTGATTTCAGCACCAGTGATATGCTTAACTTCTTCAGTAGAATAACTACCCATAATTAAATCATCAGCAATATCTCTAGCACCATAGACAAAAGCACGATTAGCTACCATAATTCTAGGATACTTTTTATAAGTATCTTTTGTAAGAAGTTCGGCAGTTTCGGCTTCTGAATACTTAAAACTACCAATAGCAGTCATTTCTTTATCACCAACCATTCTAGTAAACTTATACTTAGTAATATAATCTATTGGAACAGAAGGTATTCTATAAACAGGAATCTTCTTTTCTTGAGATAATCTTTTAGCATCTGCAACATTATTAGCTACTGCATAATTACCATTAAGTTGATAATCTCTATAAATGTTACCATTCCAATCTTTATAGAATCTTACAGGATAAACATATATTCCTGCATCGGGATTAGCTTTAGCTTTTTCAATAGCTTCAGTAGCAGAAATACATTTAATACAATCAATAGGAAGTTTATCCTCATAATAAACATTGTTCCCATCTGTATATTCGTACAGAGGGCGATAATCTTCAAGACAATCCCAACTCACCCTGCCTTTGAGAAGCAATGCTTTAATAATATGAACATCAACACCAGTTTTACCATTAATGCTATGAATATGTTCAGCACAAGTGCTAAAAGGAAGATTAAGTTCCTGTGCTTTAAACATTATTGCAAGACCTTCTTCAACTGTTTTATAACCAGATTTACCACTTTTAAGATAATTGGTTAGAAATATTTTAGCTTTAGCAATTCCTGCATCATCAAAAAGATTAACATTATTGATATTACCAAGTTGAACTTCACTTTGTTTAGGAGAAGCGACTATAGCTTTATTTTCTCCACCTTTTTCTTCACTTTGATTTACCATTGTTTCAAAGACCGTTTTAATTAGTTGTTATCTTTATTTGTTACTGATAACATGACAAATATAGGTATAATTTCTGAATATACAAATTATTCAACAACAAAATTATCAATATTTTTCACATTTTTGTTCATTAATTTTTCTTCTATTGTTCCAGCAGTATAGATAGTATAAATATCTATCTTACTTTCTTTAGGTATAATATTAGGATGTCTATATCTAAATTCATCAAAATTCATTGTCGGAGAAGTAAATATAATGCCGTTTACGCTTGCAGAAATGCCCTCTTTTGAGGCATTTTTAAGCGATAATAGGGTTATACTACCTCTGCGATGCGGCATCTTAAAACGCATTAAATTTTGTGTAGAAATATATTGCGCACCAACAATCCTTAATTGACCTTTTCTAGCACCAGTTTTATAAACAACAGGAACTCCATTATCGTCAATAAGTTGCATAGACTCAATACAATCATGATAATCTCCACACACATGAACATCAGTATGACTATTTATATATTCAGTTACTTGTGAAGCAAATTCTCCATTTTTACTAACAATCATTAATCTCTCATAAGGCTTATATTGATTAACAATATTTAAAATAGTTTCTAGTTTGCCAGGATTGTTATAGACAAGATTTTGTCTAGTTCTCATTATATTATAACAATTATGAGCCTTTTCTCTCAAAATATTAGGATTATATAAAGCGTCAATTTGTTTATTAAATTCAGTAGGCTCTAATGTTTCACTCCAACCATTATATCTTGCTAATTCCTCTAAATATTGCATAGCGGAAGTATCATTATCCCCTTTTCTAGCAATATCTATATTCTTAAAATCTCCAAATATTTGAATAGTTTGAGAAATATAAGAACTGCACTTATCATATTCAGCTTTATATTCATCATTAGGAAAATCAGCAGCAATGTTATGTTCCTCTACGGGGATGCAAGCACTGATATGTCGTAAATCCTCATCATTTATAGCATTTATGGCTGGAAGTTTAGCATATATTTCAGCAAGATCATTAACAGGTAATCCTATTTCAGTAAGAATCATTAATTTAAATACAGAATATTTAATAAAAGCAGCAATACAAGGATTGTATTTATTAATACCAACAGATATAAAAATATCAGGTGCCCAATTACGATGATAATTAGAATAAGCAGGAGTCAAACAAGTCAATGTTCCTCTTTTTATTTCCTTAGCTTCAATAGCATCCATTATAGGTTTTCTTTTAGCAATATCATCTATCAAAATAAAAATAGTTAAATTAGGTTTCTTTGCAGACATTTTTTCTAAAACTCCACAAATAACATCAATATAATTTAGAGGAGGAACACAAGTAATGGCACCAATTCCTTTATTATCAACACCCCATTTAGTTATAATTTTATCATATATTCTTTCTATAGTAGTCATTAGTCAAATAATTTATTCCAAGAACCAGCTTGTTTTCTAATTTGAGTTTTACCTTTACCTTTTGGAGTAATACCTAATTTAATAGGCTCTATAATCTTCATGGCTTCAAGATAGTAATATTTGTAATTTATATCTCTTAAAGATATATCTTTATCATCTAAAGTATTAAGAATTGTTACAACTTGACCTGCTGCTAATTGACTTCCTCTTGTAGTTGTTTCAGAATTATTCTTCTGTGCTTCTGGAGTTTTATAAATAACAACTCCATGATTAGACACATAATATCTAACATATCTTTGATATTCTTCTTTCTTTATACCATCTTTAGTAGCATATTCAACTTCTACAAAGAATTGTCTACCAACATTTTGAGTTTTACAAAAATCAAGAATATTAGTAGCAGATTGAAGAGTTTTCATTACTGGAATATTATTAAGGAAAAATTCTTTTACAGCTTCAGCAACAATAGGCATATCATAACCTTTAGTCAAATCAATAGCATACATCATTGGATTTAATGCACCTTTTGTTTCAAGTTCAAGTTTATGAACACCTTTCTTATTAACTCTAAATTGACTCAAATAATTATTAACATCTCTTTGAATAAGACATTCATAATAATCTGTATCAAATTTAAGTTTAGTAACAGTTTCCCAATTATCTTTTATTTGATTATATTTATCAATATCTTTATTATATAATTTTACTACAATACCATCTGTATTAGCACTAAACACTTGTATTCCATTTAATTCTAGTTCTTCTATCAACATTAAAATCATTAATTGACCATTTATAGTAGTTTTAAGTACAGCAAGTCTATCATAAATATCGCCCATTGCAAAACCTAATTTACCATAAATACTATTAATGACAATCTTTAATACAAGAGCAAGAATATCTTTAGGAATACCTTCATACATATCTTCATCCCAATGCTTTACTTTAATTCTAGTTTGCCTCATCCAATCAATACAATTACAAAATGCTTGTTGATTTAAATGAGCAGGAGCTACACCATGTGCTGCAATAATGCTTGGATACATACTATTAATATCCGCATGAATATAAACATAATCATTAGGGTTTTCTTTTTGTTCCCCCGTAGGAGATATCCATTCACCTCTATTGCTTGACCATAATTCTACAGGTGTATCTTGACTATGCAAACCTCCAGTAGCTATAGTATAAATACAATTTCCTATTTTAACTTCTCTACTAAAAGCATCTTTACTAGTATGATAAATAATTACTTTTTTCATATCATCTAGCATTTCTTGAAGCTCTTTAGTTTTAAATTTAATAAAAGGAAATATAACTTTATTAAAAGCCATAGCAGTTCTTTCAGTTTTCTTACCTTGCCATTCATAAGGCTGAAGTCCACTAAATTTAGTATAAAATTTAGTAAATAAAATATCTGCCATATTACTTCTACTAGAATTTAGTACATTAACACCATAAGCATTGGAGATAGTATATCTACTTTTTATTTCATTAGAATTAAGTCTAACAAGCTCGCAAACTATAAATACATCATTAAGATTATAATGAAGCATTTCTGGAATATAATCTTCTAATAAGTATCTATCCCATTTATCAATAAGTTCAGTAAGTCTATCACAACTTATTCCTTTATATTTACTCATTTTAGAATAATGAAGTTCATATTCTTTTTCATTTATTGGAGGAAGACTATATTCAAGTAATTCATACCACTGAAGATTAATAGAAGTTTGTTTTAAACCTTTAGGTACAGCTTTTCTCTCACCTTCCTTCGTTACAATAACAGATGCTTTATCCAAATGAAATATTCTTTGAACATCTATTCCTTGATAAGGTAATTTATATCTTCTCAGAGAACTATAATAAAAATCATTTCTATTAAAGCCTTTATCTTTATCCATATTGACAAGCATTTTGCTTGTTTCATATAATTTAATACAAAGTTCTCCAGTTGTTGTAACAGAATTATAGTTTATGAGAAAAGCTGCAACCATAAGGTTATCATAATTCCAACTATTATAACCATACATATCAGTCCTATAAGTTTTACCATCTCTCTCATAAGGACTTGTATGATTAAGAAAATCTACTAAAGGTAAAAGTTGTTCATCATTTTCAGGAGTAAAATAAAATTGCCAATATTGAACTTGACTTAATCTTTCTTTTATTTCTTTAACTGAAAGTTTTTGAGCAAGAGGTATTGGTTTATTGTTATCTTTAATATCAGCAAATATCTTTAGATAATGATTAATGTTTACAAAAGTAATGCTAAAGCAATTAGGGAAACATTCAACATCAAAAGCAACACAATTAATCATTTGATTACAATATCTATAAGTTTGCCAAAAAGTAGTTTATTAATACCTTTATTTATAGGGATAAGAAAATTATAATTTTTCTTATTAGCATCAGTTATTCTAATGTAGCTAGACTTATCGAAATTATTTGCATAATCAGCAAAAACAGGATAAGCCCTATCGCCATTATTAAAATATCCGACAAGATTAGCTTTATTTTTTCTACCATAAGAATTTATTATAAATTGTTTACCTCTATATTTATAAGAGAAATCTTTACAAAGTTTTATATTAAGAAAATCTTTATTTAAATTTTTTATGTCATCTTTACTTTCTTCATAGAAATTATATTCATTTATTTTCATTTCCACAATATAGTTAAGTTTTTACTTGCTCTACTACAAGCAACGTATATTCTTCTAAGAACATCATCCATATTTGTAAATATAGTTCCTTTATTAGTATAAATCATGTCTTTTAAATCAACATAAACATGACTATAAGTAGAACCTTGACTTTTATGTGAAGTCAATGCAAATCCATAATCTATATCCTTATCAAATATAACTTTTCCAAGTCTATCTTTGATAACATTTATAGTAAGATATTTTCTTTTAAAACTATAATATGCTTTCCAACCAGAAACTTTATCATTACCATTTTTAGCATTTTCTACTAAACCTGTAATAACATTATAATATTTCTGCATTGTATAATTATCTTTAAGATTAACTACAAACATACTTGGAGTAATTTGTCCTCCATAAATAGCTTGAAATCTTACAAGATAACCATCAAATTTATATTCATTATCAACACTTGGAATTATGTCATGAATAATATATTCTTCAGAATTATTAAATATAATTTCATTAAATTCATTAACAATAGAAGTATAAGACATTATAAGGTCATCTTTATTTAAAACTTTCTTATAATCTCCTACAACAACTTGTCTTACAAAATTATTCCATTGATTAACTCTATCATTCTTATAACAAATTATTTTATAAAGATTTATATCTTTAGTATAATCAAGTTCTTGAAAATTATATTTAATTTGTTCACTGAATTGATTTATATCACAAACTATATATCCAGAATTTGTACTATCAAATTCACTTGGATTTTTTGTAATATAATCAATAAAATTATAAGTTTTGTTATCAATATCTTTACGAAGAATTTTTAAAAGATTAGATATAGGATTGATTGCATCTTGACGTACAATTTCTTTTAATGCAAATGTTTGAGAAGCAAGTTTAAAAGCTAAACTATGAGTTTCATTAACTGGTGGAAGTTGAGAACTATCTCCAGTAAATATGACTTTAATTTCAGCTTTTTTACAATAATTCATTATATACTTAACAAGTTCTTTATTAAGCATAGATGCTTCATCAACAATTAAAAGACGACATTGACCAAGTTTTGCTTTACCAATAGGTTTAAATAAAGGATTATTTGGATCAAAGTTATCAATATTTACATAAAGTCTAAATCCAAATGTACTTTGAATAGTATCAACTTTCTTACCATCAAGAGCGTTGCTTAATATTCTGCAAGCCTTATGAGTAGGAGTACAACAATTTATAACACTACCAGTATATTTACAATTCTTTATAACATAATTTAAAGAAAATGTTTTTCCTGTTCCAGCAGGACCTGTAAGAGCAACTACAAAATTATTAGAATCCCAGTTGCTATTGATGAACTTAATTAGTCCATCAATAGCATTTTGCTGGTCTTTTGTAAAAGTTACTTCTCTTGCAGGTTTATAAGTATCTAAACTAAAATTTACCATTCAATCATATATTGGTTTACACATTTCTTTATGTCAAATTTAGGAGCATCAAAAGCAATTTTTACAATATTTCCATAAACTACAAGTCCAACAGAATATGGTTTAAATCTCCAATCCATTGCTATTCTTTCACCTGGAGCACGAATAATTTTAATTCTATGTCCATACTTATCTCTTTCATTAAACCATACTTCTTTTTTACCTTTGCAGTCATTACTAGCTTCTGTTAAAGGATAAAGTTTGCCATCACAATCAACTTTAACAACTCCATCAATTTCTACTACTACACCTTTAACTTTTTCCTTAACAACAATTACATTTCTAATTTTATTTACTTGATTTTTCTTTTTAGAAACATCAAAGTTAAAGATAAATTTAGCCATAGTAGCTTATTTTAAATGAACACGTTTAAGTAAACCTATATCTTTCTTACGTTTAGGCTTATTAAGTTCTTCATTAGCATTGTCCTCTCCTTTACGGGGAGACTCTACGTGTTCTACATTATTCTTGACATCATTTGTCCACAATATTGTATATCCACAATAATGAGATAGATAATCAAGTTTACCTAAAGTTCCATTACCAACATTTGGATTGTTTTTTGAAACTTCAATAACTCCAGTTCTACTCACTCGAATGTTTTTCTTAGCAAGTGAACGAATAACACTTGCTTCATCGTAATTTTTCATATTTTACACAAGTTTTAAAAAGTAAATAAATCAATTATTTTAACTAAATTCAATAATCATAGTTTCTTCTATAACTTCTTCAGTATCTACATGATAATATGGATGTTCAGCATCTTTATATCTTACTACATCACCTGTGCATTCTTCATTATTATAGAATCTAGCAGGATTATACTGTACCTTTACAAGAGCATAATTAGCTATAAAGTTATATTCTAACATATCAACTATTATAGGATTAACTTTAAAAGGCTCGTTTCCTTTAAAGTAATAATCTTCTTTAATAAGAAAATCCTTTATGAACTTATAATCATTATCACAGAGTTGCTTATAAAATTTAGTTTTAGCGGCAATATAATCCGCAGGACTATAATTTAAAACTTCAAACAATTTCTCTGAAGAAACATGAATGTTATTATAGCGGTCATTATTATCAAAAATACCACTAACAAGTTCTCCGAGAAGATTTTCTTTACATTTACAATTAGCAACAAATAGCTTAATTGCTTCTCTAGTAAGTTCTATTTTCATAATAGTATTAATTATTAATTATTAGTTATTCGTAATAAAATTCTGAAATTAATATTGTAGGTTCAGTAACATTAGTATATATTTCAGTATATTCTTTCCAACTTTCAAAAGGAAATACATCACGAGAAACATGATTAATATCACCATCAGGTTCAATATAACCATTTTC
>Ga0247608_10007895_pt1 | contig 10844 bp, 10 predicted proteins | sample 176DNAGHGlowgp2_FD_193490 | JGI IMG/M metagenome (GOLD analysis project Ga0247608, IMG submission 193490) | Sheep rumen microbial communities from Palmerston North, Manawatu-Wanganui, New Zealand - 1766 DNA GHGlow gp2 | ecosystem: Host-associated > Mammals > Digestive system > Stomach > Rumen ... | reverse complement strand
AGTATTTGGTAGAACGCGACCGTTTACAAAGTGGCCTGTCAGATGGCGTGGTTGTTATTGAGACCGATGAAGATGGCGGTGCGATGCACGCAATAAGATATGCTGAAAAAAACAATCGCCCGATTGCGTGCTTTAAGCATGATAAGAAGTACTCTGAAGAAAAAAAAGTACGGGGAAATATTATGTTAGAGAATGCCGGCAGAGCTATGGCGCTTGGAAGTAATGATGATATAGATGCCTTCTGTGAAAAAATGATACAGTGCAGAGAAAACAGATGGCAAGTTGAAAAAAACGATGAAAGAACCCAAATAAACCCTGTGCAAATGAGCTTGTTTGATTTCGTAGATGATAAAAATGGAGAAGATAATGAATAAAGGAATTTTATGGGTGTTTGATCTTGATCAGACCATTGTTGAGTCCAGCTGTTTGGAAGACTATCGATCAAAAAAGGATTGGGCGTTTGTGAGAGCCAATATGAATTTGGTTGAGCCCTTTGGAAAAATAGTAGATTTTATAAAAAAGCGCATAGGTGAGAGAAATAAAGGGGTATATGTATCGGTAGTGACATCCAGTCCCGATTGGTATGCAAAGAAGATAATAGAAAATCTAGGTATTAGAATAGAAGATATTATCTTGGTGGCTTACAATGAAACAACCGAGCATAAACCCAAGCCGGAGCCTGTTTTGAGAGCTTTTGAAAAATGTAAAGATATGGCAATAGAGGCCGGATATAGAATTGCTGAAATAAATTGTGTGGGAGATTGTAGAGTTGATTATTTAAGTGCTGTTGAGGCTGAAGAAGTACTGAGAGAAAGAGATGATCTTGAACAGTACGACAGAGTAAATACTATTTTTGCCGGATGGGGTTTTCCGGGGGCAAATCTGAAAAGCTGGGATGCGAAATACACAATTATTTGTAAAAAAGAAGAAGAGCTATGTGAAAGGTACAATATTTATAAGTCACTATTGCCGTACGGAGATGGTGAAAAACAGGATTTCCATGTGGAAAAGTGTGAGGAGTATGATTTTATATATTTCCTAACATGCTATTATCCCGTGTCAGGTGTGCATGATGATTTGTCGTCGCTTTTCTTTAAAGCAATAAAAATGAACGATGATAGTAGGTTTTATAGTGCGGTTCGCAAGAATTACATGATGTTGGTTAAAGAAGCCATAGACAGACTTGCAAAAAGTAAAAATGTGATGAAAGGAAAATGCGGAATTTTTGTTGTACCATCAAGCAAACAGGATAAATGGAGCGATGCAATAGTTGATGGGCTCTTGCCGCGGTTGAAAAAAGAAGGGTATATTGTATGCTATGAAAGTCTTAGAAGAAAAGAAAAACTCGAGAAGAAACTGGCACAGGGCGGAGATAGAAGCATAGAAAATCACTTGTCTTCCATGGAAATTGATCCTATGAAAACTGGAGATATTGATTGTGCAATAGTATTGGATGATGTTACAACTTCAGGAAACAGCCTTGCCGCTTGTGATATGATCTTATTGGATAATCTCGATTTGTCTATGGAAGGGATATTCAATATAGCATTTGTAAAAACGGAAAGGATAGATTGTTGAGTATGTTAAGACAAAACATGCAACATGTTTTATTAGTGCTAGGCGGCGCAAGCAAAGCAATTAAATTGAAATAAAGCATGAGAAAAGTGCTTAAGCATACAAAAGGGTGAACTATATGAAAACAATTTGCTTCATAGGCAGAAGAGCTAAGAATCTGGCCGGTTATAACGATATATCAAAATATGAAAAATTCGTTGACATGCTTGCTTCCTATCTCGCGATGGAGGTCACTGAAAATACAACATTTATCTCCGGTGGGGCACAAGGTTTTGACCAGCTTGCGTTTTGGGCGGTTGATATTGCAAGGTCTCGTGCAAAAGGAAATCATGTAATAAAAAATGTTATTTATGAACCTCATAAGTTTCAATCTAATGGCTGGGTATTAGATGATGAACTATTTGGAAAGGTAAATTACAGAAAAATACTTAACGCTGCAGATGCTTTTAAATGCCTCAAAGAGGATTATAGTGATGAGGCTTCAATTGTTCGCGCTTTGTATGAGCGCAATCATGAGATGGTAAATGATTCTGATTTCGTAATAGCACTTTATCCGGATGATAGATGGAAAGAACTGAAAGGTGGTACTGAAGAATGTATGCGTTATGCCCATGCCAACGGTAAAATTATAAAACAGATCACCTATGAAATCAATGATGAAGCAGAACTTATTCCAACGGGGCTTATTCAAAACGGACCCGGTAATAAAATGGTTATTATTAAGTCTCCATTCGATACGTATAAATGAGCCCCCGGATATAAGTCACAATCTCAATTCCTGGCAATTTGCGGCATGCATGGGAAATATTCCCGTGTATGCCATTTTTTGACACCCGGGGACATATACCGGGTGTCATTTTTCCAAGCAACTTGCAGAATACCTACGAAAGCATAGCGGTAAGCAAAAAACATATAAGAACAGCAAAATCATAAAAGGGTTTAGATGCAGTATGATAATAACAACAAAAATGTAAAAAACGTACAAAAAAATAACTTGAGACTCAGGGACGGAGTCATAGTCTCATTGTCAGATAATTTGCGGCATACATGGGAAATATTCCCGTGTGTGCCGTTTTTTTGATTGGGCAGAATGATGGATTAGTAAAATAAATAATTACTAAATCTATAATAAACCACTCTGAGTAAATAAAATGTTGACCAAAGTATCTTTGGAATGTATAATACAAATGAAAAGAAGTGATACTTATACGAGAAGGGGGCAAGAATCATGGTAGATATGAATATGATGATTGCAGGAAACATCCTTGCACTGCTTAAAAAGCAGAATAAAAAACAGACCGACCTTGCAGACGCTATTGGAACAAATAAGCAGACCGTAAATAAAATGCTGAATGGATCTCGTATGATCAATGCCATCGAGCTTAAATCCATTTCTGAATACCTTGGAGTCAGGATGGACGAACTGACAAGAATCGCTCCGGGACATAAAGACACAGATATTGCTCATGCATTTATGGGGAAAGTCCAATCGGAAGAGGCAAAAGAGGCTCTTAAGATTGCGGAGGAGCTTTCGGACATGATATTGTTTCATAAAAAGGTACGAGAGAACGATGATGACATGATGCAACCTTGGGAGGACGATTAATGGGAGATGTTTTAGAAGAAAGCTTATTCAGTAAGCAACCCAGACAGTTTGATAAAGTGAATTCTCAGGCTAAATCGTTTGCGGCAAATTACTGCGGGACCACGATCATTCGTGATTCCATATTTGGCATCGCAGGAAATTATGCAAGAAAAAGGAATTTGACATTGGAAGTTCTCCGCTATCCGATTCGGGATGATGAGCTTTGGGCGTTTACCTTTGTAAAAAAAGGAACTATATTCCTTTGTGTTAATTCTGCACTTGCAATGTGTAAACAGATATTCGCAGTGGCTCATGAACTGTACCATATTCATTGCTATGCAGAAGATATCAATCCGGATACAATAGAGACCGGTTCGTTTTTGGATTCAAAAACTGCAGATGCTACGGCAGTGTCTCAGGAAGATCTGGAAGCCAATGCCTTTGCAGGACTTCTTTTGATGCCGGACAGCATTTTGGATGAACAGATCAAAATCTACGGTATCAATTGTGATAAAATGTCTGTGGATGATGTGTTGGTTCTTATGGAGCTGTTTGCTCTTCCGTATAAGGCAATAGTGTTGCGCCTTGTGGAGAATAATAACATAACATACAACAAGGCTAAGGAGTTGCTTGCAGTTGATTCTATGTTTGTTTCCGACAGGATCATGCGTACGGGAAAAGCGAGAGGCTGGCAGCAAAACAGCGAGGAACTCACCTTTTTTGGAAGCCTTCTTGATAATATGGAATACAATAAAGAGAATGATCTGCTGACCGACAGCCGCGAAAGAGCAGATGCTGAGTATCTTGAAAAAATCCGAAAGGGCTTTCTTAAGGAGAGTTAAGGAAACAAATGACCAAAGAAAAATATGCTTTACTGGATACGGATTTTATTTCCAAAACACATCTGATCCGAAAGGATGAGAATAACAGGCTGATCGACCGAATCGTGGAGATGCCGGGATACAGATTCTAGGAACCGCTTTTTTGACACCCGGTATCCGTCCCCGGGTGTCAAAATGTAAATTCAAAAACCTCACTCCGGCAGCTTAAGATCATTTTCCTTGATCCAATTCATTTTCCTAAGTACTTTGCCAAATACCCACGAAAGCACAGCCGGAAGCACAAAGCATATAAGTATGAGCCCTGTCCAGTCCATGGCGGTGATGGCATCCTTTGCGCCGGAGGCAACATCATTCACCCAGCCGGTATAGACGCCGATCTGACCAACGAATCCGCAGGTTCCCATGCCGGAAGATATGGGCGCGCCGTTCATCTGGAGACCGAAAACACAGGTCGCAAGAGGGCCTGTTATGGCAGATGCCAAAATGGGCGGGATCCATATGCGGGGGTTTTTGACGATATTCCCCATCTGCAGCATGCTCGTTCCGATGCCCTGAGAAACAAGACCGCCGACACCGTTTTCCTTAAAGCTCATTACCGCAAAACCGACCATCTGCGCGCAGCAGCCTGCGACTGCGGCACCGCCGGCAAGTCCGGTGAGTGAAAGAGCAGCGCATATGGCTGCAGAGCTGATGGGAAGCGTAAGGGCAACACCGACAAGTACGGATACCAGAATACCCATAAGGAGGGGCTGGAGATCAGTCGCCCACATGATCATGTCGCCGACCTTTGCGGCCCCATCGCCGATGGGCTTTGCGATAAGCATTGCAAGACCGACGCCCACACCGATGCTCACAAGAGGAGTTACCAGAATATCTATCTTTGTCTCCTTTGAAACAAGCTTTCCGAATTCTGTCGCTATGATGGCGATTATTAAAACCGCCAAGGGCCCGCCGGCGCCGCCTATTGCATTAGATGCGCTTCCTACCGCAAGCATCGAAAACAGTACCAGGTTGGGCGCTTTTAGCGAAAATGCGATCGCCACAGCCATTGCAGGCCCGGCAACGGCCTTGGCGTATCCGCCCATTTCCTCCAAAGCCTTTATGCCAAACTGCGTTCCGATGGTTCCGAGTATGGTACCTATCAAAAGGGATGCAAAAAGTCCCTGTGCCATAGAACCCATGGCATCGATCAAATATCTGTGCCACGAGATCTCAATATTCTTTTTCTTTAAAAATGCTTTAAAACCGATCTTTTCTTTCTGAGACATCTTTTACCTTTGCCCGCCCTTTACGCGTTTATAGAGAGAATATACCTGAGCATAAGGTCAAATGCCTTAGCTGCACTTTTGGTCACATTTGTATTAAAATCCCCGCCATCCCCGTCAAAGGTATCGCTTATGCATTTGATGGATAGAGCTTTGACACCGTTTAGATAGGATATTCTTCCGATTGCGGCGGATTCCATATCGCAGATATTGCAGCCAAGCTCTTTGTTTAAAGATATCTTAAGCTCCTTACCCTCCACAAAACGGTCGCTTGAAGCACAGTTTGCTTCTTTTATGTCCGGATAAAGCTTCTTTACCTCTGATATGAGCCCCGCATCAAAGGGGATGAAGATGTCTTCAAATTCCTCATACTGATGTTCTTTAACAGGGTCTATAGGTGAAACATCATAGCCGTAGTTGCATGAATTCCTGACCACAAACAGATCGTCCACCTTGAGGCTTTTGTCAAGCGCACCGACAACTCCGAAGTTTAAGATGACCTCGCAGTCATATTTAGAGATGAGAAGCTGCGTTGCCGCGGCGGCATCTATCTCTCCGTATCCGGATCTTACGGCAAAAACATCATTTCCGTTGATCTTTGTCTTATATACCTCATGATACTTTTCCTTTATCACCTCCACATCGTAAGCGCTGTCGAGAAATGCTTTAAGTTCGCGAACGATCGCGATCACTATTCCTATCTTCATTTTATTCCTCCTTAACATTTCGGGTCGGTATTTATTTTATCCGGCGCCACCCGGTTTTCTTCACTTACCGCATTTGCGTCATACAGATCTTTTTTTATGCGGCTGGAGCTGATCTCAGGCGTGCGCGGCAGATATACAACTTCTGCGCCTTCCTCCCTAAGAAAATCAAACTTTCCCTTCCAGTCATCACCCATTACAAATATATCGACACAGTAATCGTGTATGTCCGACCTTTTCTGCTCCCAGCTCTCTTCGGGAATGACAAGATCCACATACCGCACGGCTTCCACCAGTGCTTTTCGCTGCTCGTAGGTGAAATAGCATGCTTTATGCTTTTCGTTTCGGTTGAATTCATCGGTCGAAATGGCAACGATAAGATAATCGCCGAGTGCCTTGGCCCTTTTTAAAAGATTGATATGCCCGTAATGCAACAGATCAAATGTACCATATGTTATTACGCGTTTCATTTTTACCGCCTTTTTCAAATGAAGTCCTTGACCGGTATAATAGCATTATAAGACGGTAAAATGCAATGCTTTTTATTTTGATATATCGGTTTTTATAATTGTACTTTGAAAAAAAATGTGATATATAATAAAAACATGACAGACGCTTTACTGTGCGGTCAAATATCATTTGATGTGGTCAATGCAGAGGGGGCAACAGAGGTGAAATTCAAGACCAGACTTATGATCGCTTTCTGCCTGATAGCGATCCTTCCGATAATACTGTTTGCAGGTATAGGTACGACTTTCCTTATACCCCAGTGGAAAAACATGATAAAGGGCTATCAGCTTGACGACGCATATGACGGGTTTGCGGGCGCATCGCTTAAAATAGCGGAGATGCTTGCCGATCAGGCTAAAACAGGAGTTTTGGAGGCTGAAAACAAGAATTCGGATGAATTCCTCCGCGATGATTTCCTTGGCAGGCTGAATGAGGATTGCCACAAAAAAAATTCATTCATCGTCGTGTTCGTTGACGGCGAGATGACATATAACGGAAGCAACAACGAATCTCTTGCGGTCATAAACTCCGCATTACAGGCAAAAAAAGACGAAAAATACAGCATCGCACAGGAATACGGGTTCATATATAACGTCGTCAACATAAATTTTTCCGGGGGCAGGAAAGGTGAAGCCTATGTCTTCACGGATCTTAACAAGACCCTCCCTGAGATAAAAGACATAACATATCTTGTGCTCGTCACCATCCTTTTGATCCTTGCCTTGACCGGTGTATTTTTGGTATTCTGGCTGAACAGGTCGATAGGAAGGCCCATAAATGCAATAAGGTGCGCGACGCAGAACATAAAGGACGGCAATCTGGATTTTTCGATAAAAATAGGAAAGGACGAGCTGGGAAAGCTCGCCGCCGATATAGATGAGCTGAGAAAAAGGCTTAAGGAAAATGCAGAGGAAAAGGTAAAGCAGGATGAGATGAGCCGCCAGCTCATAAGCAATATCTCGCATGACCTTAAGACGCCTATAACCACCATAAAGGGCTATGCGGAGGGTCTGCTCGAGGGGGTTGCCAAAACGCCGGAAAAGCAGAAAAAATATCTGCAGACAATTGCTGTCAAGGCAGATGATATGACAAGGCTCATTGAAGAGCTGACTTCATATTCCAAGATGGACGGCGGCGGACTTAAATACAATTTCGAAGATATCGATGTAAAAGATTTCTTTGACGACTGCGAATACGACTATTCGAACGAGCTTGAATCTGAAGGCATAGATTTCACATATTCAAACTATGCTCCCGCAGGGGCAAGGATAAAAGCTGACCCCGAACAGCTGAGGAGGGCTTTAAACAACATTGTCGGCAATTCCGTCAAATATATGAATAAAAATCAGCGCCGTATAGCATTGCGTATCAGCGAAAAAAATGCTAGAATAAGAGTTGAGCTCGAAGACAACGGCTGCGGTATGGCGGCAGAAGACCTTCCGAAGATATTTGACAGGTTCTATCGTACCGATGCATCAAGGCACGGCCCCGCCCAGGGCAGCGGCATAGGGCTTGCAATAGTTAAAAAGATAGTGGAAGACCACGGCGGCAAAGTCTGGGCAACATCAAAAGAAAACACCGGAACCATCATGCATATGGAATTCCCCATGATAAAGGAGGAGAGAGAAAATGAACAGGATTCTTATAGTGGAAGATGAGGAATCTATCGCAGAGCTTGAGAAGGATTATCTTGAACTCAGTGATTTTGAAGTTACGCTTAGAAACGACGGCGAAAGCGGCCTTGAGGAAGCGCTTGCAAGCGACTATGACATGGTCATTTTGGATCTCATGCTTCCCGGGCTTGACGGCTTTGAAGTCTGCAAGAGGCTTCGTGCCGAAAAGGAAATGCCCATACTCATGGTTTCCGCAAAGAAGGACGATATCGACAAGATCCGCGGCCTTGGGCTCGGCGCAGACGATTACATCACAAAGCCTTTTTCACCCAGCGAGCTCGTTGCCCGCGTAAAGGCACACTTAAGCCGCTATGAAAGACTCTATTCAGGCCATCTTAAGAATCAGACCATAGACATAAACGGCCTGACGATCGACAAGACCGCAAGAAGAGTATATGTAAACGGAGAAGAAAAGGTGCTTACCACCAAGGAATACGACCTTCTTACATTCCTTGCGGAAAACCCCAATCATGTTTATACAAAGGAAGAGCTTTTCGAAAACATCTGGAACATGAAGAGCCTTGGCGGTGATATCGCGACCGTAACCGTTCATATCAAAAAGATCAGGGAAAAGATAGAAGCCGATACCGCAAACCCCAAGTACATCGAAACTATCTGGGGTGTGGGATACAGGTTTAAAGTATGATCAGTAAAATGAAAGACCCTCGGCCTGTTTTTTAAAACAGGGCCGGGGGTCTTTTTTTTATCCTTTTATAAGCGCCTCAACCGCCGCAGCGGCCGTTTCGACCAAAGATGTGTCCGCATCCTCTATGCGGCCCGCATCCATATAAGATGCAAGCGCAGGGTCTGCAGGAAGAGTGTCAAGCAGACGGATCCCTTTTTCGCTCGCGATTTTTTCTGTGCGCCCTTCGCCGAAAAGAAAGATCTTCTTCCCGCAGTCCGGACAGGTGATATAGCTGTAATTTTCTACAGCTCCTATTACCGGAATATCCATCATCTCGGCCATTCGCACGGATTTGGACACGACCATCTGCGCAAGGTTCTGGGGAGAGGTCACAACTATGCATCCGTCCAAAGGAAAGCTTTGGAAAACGGTAAGCGGCACATCCCCCGTCCCGGGGGGCATATCAAGGAACAGAAAATCGATATCCCTCCAGATAACATCCGACCAGAATGTTTTTAAAGTATTGTTCAGCACCGGGCCTCTCCATATGACAGGGTCGGTCTCGTTTTTCAGCATCATGTTTATGCTTAATATCTCGACTCCGCCTGCGCTTTTTACCGGCAAAAGCCCGTCCTTTTCCGCACCCGGGCGCGAGTGTATGTTAAATGCCTGGGCTATGGAAGGCCCTGTTATGTCTGCATCAAGGATACCCACGTGGTATCCCTTTTTATTCATTGCGCATGCAAGCAGGGATGTTACTGTGGATTTTCCGACTCCGCCCTTACCGCTTATTACGGCTATCATTTTCTTTACGGAAGATTTCGGGTGAGCAGGAAAATAATTATTATCATTAGGCATGATATTGCTCCTTATTTATATTTGAATGTGGCCGGCAGGAAATTTCGACGCCGGATAAAACATAGTGTACCACGCTTTTGTTTTTTTTCAATTATTTTTTACACTTTCCGCTGGAAAATATGAAAACAGTGTAGTATAATAGACACTTTAAAAGATGCTAAAACATTTTTGATATCTTTTTTGAAAAACAGGAGGGAAAAATGAGAACCGAAACCAAATGCATCGAAGCCGGCTACACACCCAAAAACGGAGAATCAAGGCTTCACCCTATAGTACAGAGCACCACATTCAAATATGATACCAGCGCAGACATGGGAAAGCTTTTTGACCTTGAGGCTTCCGGGTATTTCTACACAAGACTTCAGAACCCCACAAACGACGCCACAGCCGCAAAGATTGCCGCGCTTGAAGGCGGCACGGCAGCAATGCTCACATCATCCGGTCAGGCGGCCACCTTCTTTGCAGTGTTCAATCTTGCCGGCGCAGGCGACCATGTTATAGCATCATCCACCATCTACGGCGGAAGCTTCAACCTTTTCAATGTCACCATGAGACGCATGGGAATTGATTTCACATTTGTAGATCCCGACTGCAGCGACGAAGAGCTTGAGGCCGCATTTAAGCCCAACACCAAGGCGGTTTTCGGCGAGACCATCGCCAACCCCGCACTCATCGTCTTTGATATAGAAAGATTTGCAAAGGCTGCGCATGCACACGGCGTTCCGCTCATTATAGACAACACATTCGCAACGCCCATCAACTGCAGACCTTTTGAGTGGGGCGCAGATATCGTTACACATTCCACAACAAAGTACATGGACGGCCATGACGCGGCTGTCGGCGGCGCAATAGTGGATTCCGGCAACTTCGACTGGATGGCACATGCGGACAAGTTCCCCGGACTTTGCACTCCCGACGAATCATATCACGGCATAACCTATGCAGAAAGATTCGGAAAAGAGGGAGCATTCATAACCAAAGCTACGGCGCAGCTTATGAGAGACTTAGGCTCCATCCAGGCTCCAATGAACAGCTTCATCTTAAATCTCGGTCTTGAATCCCTTGCAGTAAGAATGAAGAGACACTGCGAAAATGCTCAGGCAGTTGCAGAGTTTTTACAGGCAGACGAGAGAGTTTCATATGTTACCTACCCCGGACTTAAGGGAGATAAGTATTACGAAAGAGCAAAGAAATACATGCCAAACGG
>Ga0247608_10007889_pt1 | contig 10848 bp, 7 predicted proteins | sample 176DNAGHGlowgp2_FD_193490 | JGI IMG/M metagenome (GOLD analysis project Ga0247608, IMG submission 193490) | Sheep rumen microbial communities from Palmerston North, Manawatu-Wanganui, New Zealand - 1766 DNA GHGlow gp2 | ecosystem: Host-associated > Mammals > Digestive system > Stomach > Rumen ... | reverse complement strand
ATCTGATCAAGTATATCGATCTGGATATTCAGTATGACTTTATGGATGTTACCAGCTATGAGGGAACCCGCAGTACGGGGGATATCAAGATTCTGAAGGATCTCGACACATCCGTGGTCGGAAAGGATATTCTGCTGGTAGAGGATATCGTGGACAGCGGTTATACGATTCAGGCGGTAAAGGAGCTGCTTCTTGCCAGAGAAGCGGCATCCGTCAAAGTTGTTACACTTCTTGACAAACCAGCCCGGCGGGTAGTGGATGTGCAGCCGGAATATGTCGGATATCCGATTGAGGATCTGTTTGTCGTAGGCTACGGCATGGATTTCAATCAGCGGTATCGCTGCCTTCCGTTTATCGGTGTCTTAAAGGATGAGCTCTATCGCTGAATGTGATTTTGGAGTATAGGTGCAATGCAGAATAACAAAAACAAGAAAAAAGTACTGAATTATCTTCCGTATCTGATTGTGCTGGTTGCGGTGATTTCTCTGTTTACCCTGAATCAGTCGGCTCCTTCGCAGTCGCTGAGTTATGATCGGCTGATGCAGATCATTGAAACAGAGAATATTGATGAATCCACTCTTTCAATCGGACAGAATATTTCCACGGTCAAGGGAAGCTATACGAAGGATGGCAAAAAGGTTTCGTTCAACGCATCCATTCCTTCCACCGGCAATTCCATCAATGAGATCGTGGATCAGCTCGACAGCTCCAAGCTGACGATTGTGGACGCGGACGCAAGCAATCTCTTCCTGGAATTCCTGTATTCCATGTTCCCGCTGATTGTGGTTGTGGTCATGGGAATCTGGATGATGAACCGGATGAACGGAGCCGGAAGCGCGAATGCCCGGGCGTTCGATTTCGGCAAGTCCCGCGCGAAACTGGAAAACAAATCCAAGGTCAAGTTCGACGACGTTGCCGGATGCGATGAAGAGAAGCAGGAGATGGCCGAGATTATCGACTATCTGAAATATCCTTCCAAGTTCAAGAAGATGGGTGCCCGGATTCCCAAGGGTATCCTTTTGAGCGGACACCCGGGAACCGGTAAGACGCTGCTTGCCAAGGCGGTCGCCGGTGAGGCGAACGTTCCGTTCTACTCCATTTCCGGTTCGGACTTTGTTGAAATGTTCGTCGGTGTCGGCGCGAGCCGTGTGCGTGACATGTTCCATCAGGCTCAGCAGACAGCCCCGTGCATCATCTTCATTGATGAAATCGACGCGGTCGGAAGACAGCGCGGAGCCGGCTTCGGCGGCGGTCATGATGAGCGGGAACAGACATTGAACCAGCTCCTTGTGGAAATGGACGGAATGCAGGACAACAATGGTGTTGTGGTGATTGCCGCGACCAACCGTCCGGATGTTCTGGATCCGGCCCTGTTAAGAGCCGGAAGATTTGACCGTCAGATTACCGTAGCGCTGCCGGACAGAAAAGGCCGCTGTGCGATTCTTGGTGTACATGCAAGAAACAAGCATATTGCCGGTGATGTGGATCTCGATGCTCTGGCGAAGCGTACGCCGGGATTCTCCGGTGCGGATCTTGAGAATGTCCTGAATGAAGCGGCGATTCTTGCGGTACGGGACAATGTGAATGAGATCGGCATGAAACAGATTGACGAGGCGATCGACCGTGTCATGATGGGTCCTGCCAAGGTCAGCAGAGTATATGATGAAAAAACCAAGAAGCTGATCGCCTATCACGAGGCCGGTCATGCGATCATCGGTCTGTTTCTTGAAAACGGACAGGTGGTTCAGAAAGTCACGATTATTCCCCGCGGGCAGGCAGGAGGTTATAACCTCATGACACCGAAGGAAGAGAAGATGCTGAATACGAAGAAGGATCTGCTCGCGTCCATTACATCCTTTATGGGCGGACGTACAGCGGAGGAAATGTTCTTCGATGATGTGACGACCGGCGCGAGCAATGATATCGAACGGGCAACCAATATCGCCAAGGATATGGTTACACTGTACGGTATGAGTGATCTTGGCCCGATTAAGTACAACGCGGGCAGTGAGAATGTCTTCCTCGGCCGTGATTACAACAGTCCGAACAATGTCAGCGGTCAGGTAGCGTTCGAGATTGACCAGGAAGTCCGCAAGATTGTAAATTCCTGTCATGAGAAGGCAAGATCCCTGCTGGAGGAACATCGCAGTGATCTGATCAATATCGCCGAATCTCTGATTGAGCGGGAGACGCTGACTTCTGAGGAGATTGAGAAGATCATCCGCGGTGAATCGATTGACGAAGAACCCGGACCGGTGAATACCGATCAGGGAGCGGCTCCGACAGCAGCCTGAATCAGATGATACAGAAAACCACCCAGTTTAGACCGGATGGTTTTTTCATGTATTGGCGGAAGCCAGGTCCTCAAGAAGTTCTGTGAGAATCTGATAAGCTTTGTCAAAGGAGGAGAGTTCGAGGCGTTCGGAAGGGGAATGGATGTCTTCGGCAACAGGGCCGAGCGTAATAATATCCATTTCCGGATCCAGACCTCTGATGACGCCGCATTCAAGGCCCCCGTGTGTGCATCTTTCTTTCAGAACAAGCCCATGACGCCCGCAGACCCTGCGGTAGTATTCCCGCAGTCTGGATTCAGGCGCATAAGGCCAGCCAGGGTATCCTTCCGGAACATCTGCCTCCAGACCGGTCAGCTCCGCAAGAAGACGGAGTTTCTGAGCAATCAGGCGGCGCCGGCTGTCGGTATCTGAGCGGACCATGACGGTGAAGATGATTTCTTCTCCGGTATCCGTAATGATGCCAAGATTCAGCGAAGCAGTGGTAAGACCTTCAATTGCCATGGAATGATGGAGATACCCGTGGGTCATCAGAAACAGATAATTCAGCAGCCGGTCTGACACTTCCTTTGAAAGAGCCGTTTCTCTTTGTTCCGTTTCAGTGAGTACTGCTCTGAATCCAGGATCGGACGCACTCAGCTCCCTGGTAATGTCCTGTATGGTCTGACCCATGACTTCATTCAGTTCTTCCAGAGTGTTGGAAGACTGGAATACAAAGACCGCTTCTCTTGGAATGGCATTTTCCTTCATTCCTCCGGACAAAGAGGACAGAACAATGTCACAGCCCTTCAGCTGAGCTTCCTTCAGAATCCGTCCGGCTATGATATTGGCATTGCCCCGTTCAAGATGAATGGCATTGGCGGAATGACCGCCCAGAAGACCGCCGACGGACAGCTGACAGGTTTTCCCGGCGCACTTCACCATCTCTTTCTTCTGCCGTATTGTAACAATCATCGATCCGGCAGAGGACACGGTTGTCTCGCTGACCCCGCCGCCGTCAAGCGAGATGTACTGATGACCATGGAGATCGGAAGCCTTCAGCTCCATTGCGCCAAGCAGTCCGATCTCTTCCATGACGGTGAAGATACATTCCAGCGGAGGATGTTTCAGGGTATTGTCCTCAAGGATTGCGAGCATATAAGCGACCCCGGTTCCGTCATCCGCCCCAAGTGTCGTTCCGCGGGCACGCAGCCAGCCGTCTTCCACATAAAGATCCAGAGGATCCGTCTCAAACTGATGATGGGAATCCCGGTTTTTCTCGCATACCATGTCGATATGGGCCTGAAGAATAACCGGTTCCGCGGACTCACAGCCGGGACTGGCCGGTTTATCAATGATGACGTTATATACATGATCCTGCCGATAAGGCAGATGATGTTCTTCCGCGAACCGGCAGATCGCATCACTCAGTGCTTTTTCATTCCGGGATCCATGCGGTATTTCAGAAAGCTTCTTGAAATACCAGCACCACCGTTTATTCAGATCAAAGTCCATAAATCCAGAAATCTCCTGTCTGAAGTTATTATATGTCTCCAAAACCAGCCGGAAAGAGGAATTAAACCGCTTATTATTTCCGGTTATGCTAAAATCGGAAGGAGAAGGGAAGAAAAAATGGACAGGAGCTCCGCAGGATTTCGAATGCTTTCATCTGTCGTGATCGGCGCGGCCGGCGGGGTACTTATGGCCGGCATTCTGCTGTTTCTGTTTCTGGAAACCGGATGGCAGATCAATACCCTGAGTTTCGGCCTGATTGTACTGACTGCGTCCGCTTTGCCCTGGTGCATGAACTGGATTGAAAAGCGGGGAATGAATGGATATGTCGCAGAAGGGGTAATGACCGCAGTATCTCTGGTGATCTGTCTGCTCTATATGCATGAAGCATCCGGAAACAGATCCGCGTCGGAAGCGATGACCAGATCATTTGTGATTGTCCATGCTGTTTCGGCAGTGATAACCCTGATCCGGTTTCTCATCAACAGGGCAAAGGAGAGTGCATGATGCTGAAAAGTCCTTGGTATGATTCTGTCAATCTGGAATCACCGCTCGGTGAATATCCGCGGATGCAGCTGCAGCGCGGTTCTTTTACATCGCTGAACGGGCCGTGGGAATTTCAGATTACGGATGGAGCAGAACCGGATCTGCTCAGCGGCTGGTCACCGATCAATGTTCCGTTTGCGCTTGGCTCCCCACTTTCCGGAACGGATCGGAATCTGAAGCCGGATGAAGTGCTCTGGGTCCGCAGGCAGTTCCATTATTATCCGGAAGGACCGATGACCGTGCTGAATTTTGAAGCGGTGGATCAGTGCTGCGTGGTCTATCTCAATGGAATGGAAGCGGGAAGACATGAAGGAGGATACACTCCGTTTTCTCTGGATGTGAGTTCTCTGATCAAGGAACATAATGAAATACTGGTGCGGATTACGGACCGCACGGATACCGGTCTTTATGCCTATGGCAAGCAGCGCCTTGAAGCCGGCGGGATCTGGTATACGGGCTCGGCCGGGATCTGGCAGACCGTATGGCTGGAGGATCTTCCTGAACATGCGGTTCAGGATATCAAAATCACCCCCGACTGTGAAAATGACTCGGTCTATCTTCGGATGGCCGGTACCTACTCCCAGGTGGTAATTACGGTTTTTGCGGGAACGGAACTGGTTCACAGGGGAATTACAAATAAGAAGGATTATACGATCCCGCTGGAAAACTATCATGCGTGGTCGAATACGGACCCGTTTCTTTATACCCTGTATCTGCAGACGGAGGAGGAAACGGTCAAGAGTTATTTTGCCATGCGCCGGTTCGGAGCCAAACGGGATCACCATGGCTATCTGAGATTCACCCTGAATGGCGATCCGCTTTTTCTCTCCGGCATTCTGGATCAGGGATACAACAGTGACGGACTGCTGACATATCCATGTGAAGAGGCAATGATCTGGGAACTGAAGAAGATCCGGGAAATGGGTTTCAACATGATCCGCAAGCATGTCAAGGTGGAATGCAGGAGATGGTATTATCTCTGCGATCTTCTGGGGATCCTGGTCATGCAGGATATCCCGAACGGCGGCCACCCCTATGACTTCAGACGGACAGCCGTGCTTCCGACGCTCGGATTCCGGAAAGCGGATGATAAGGAATATGATAAAAACGGCAGGGGAAGTCAGGAACTCAGAGACGCATATTATCAGGAACTGAACGAAATTCTCGACATGCTTTACAACTGCCCGTGTGTCTTTGCGTGGGTTCCGTTTAATGAGGGATGGGGTCAGTTTGACAGCGCTGAGGTTACCGAACACATCAAACAGTACGATACGACCCGTCTTGTGGATTCGGCAAGCGGCTGGTTTGATCAGGGGGCCGGTGATTTCAACAGCCGCCACTGCTACTTCCGGCCGTTCCGTGCCCCGTCAGGGGATGGGAGAATTCTGATTCTGAGTGAATTCGGAGGATATTCCTATGCGGAGGCCGGACACAGTGAGGTGAAGGGCAAGCTGTACGGCACAAGGAAATTCTCGGATATGGCAAAATGGAATGATGCCGTGCTGAAGCTTTTTGAACGGGATGTTCTGAGCAATGTTTCAAAGGGACTTTCCGGAAGCGTATTTACCCAGACGGCAGATGTGCAGGACGAATGCAACGGGCTGTTCTCGGCCGATCGAAGAGTCGTCAAGGCAGATGAAAGAAAACTGCGCAGGCTGAATGAACGTATTATCAGGAGTATGAAATGAAAGATGAAACCGTCATTGCGGAAGCGATGAATCAGCAGGTCAGAATCCATTGTGCAAGATCCACGGATATGGTAAGCGCCGCCCAGAAAGCGCATGACAGCGCCGCGGCATGTACTGCCGCCCTTGGCAGAACCCTGACGGTTACCGGTCTGCTTGCGAGTGATCTCAAGCAGAAGGAAGAACATGTCCGGGTCAGAATCAGCGGCGGCGGACCGATCGGACGGATCATATGCGAGGGCGACGGAGCCGGAAATGTGCGCGGATTCGGTGAAAATATGAATATCTACGCATCCAGACCCGATGGTCATCTGGATGTTGGAAAGGTAGTGGGGACGGAAGGCACGCTTCAGGTTTCCCGCGATATGGGACTGAAGGAACCGTTTACCGGAACGGTGGAACTTGTCAGCGGGGAAATCGGAGAGGATTTCGCCCGGTACTTCGCGGTCAGTGAACAGACGCCGAGCGTGGTTTCAGTAGGCGTTCTCGTCAATACCGATTCTTCGGTGCTGGCGGCAGGCGGTCTGATCATCCAGCTGCTTCCCGGGGCACAGGAGGAAACCATTTCCGCTTTGGAGGAGATGGTGAAAACCATGCGGCCGATGACGGAATACATGCAGGAAGGAATGGAGGCGGAGGAGCTGATTCTGCATCTGTTTCCGGATGCGCGGATTCTTGGACACCGGCAGCTGCGGTGGCACTGTGACTGTTCCAGAGAACGGTTTTCTGATGCGATGATGACCCTTCGGAAGGAGGATATCGCCTCTATGATCGAAGAGGATCACGGTGCTGAGATTGTCTGTCAGTTCTGCCAGAGAAAATATGTGTTCTCCGAAGAAGATCTGAGAGAAATTCTGGAGAAGAGACTTCATGTGGAAGATCGGAACCGTACCAGTTGAAAACCGGATCATTGCCGCGCCGCTGGCGGGGATTTCCAATCCGGTTTACCGGCTTGAAAACCGTCGGGCAGGAGCCGGGCTGACCGTTTCAGAGATGATTTCGGATAAAGCGCTTCATTATCGGAACCAAAGGACATTTGACATGTGCGCGGTTCTGGAAGAAGAACATCCGGTTTCCCTGCAGCTGTTCGGCGGGGATCCGGAGACGATGGCGGAAGCGGCGGAATATCTGAGCGAGCATACCGCCTGTGATGTGATTGACATCAATATGGGCTGTCCGGTTCCGAAGGTGCTGAAAGCCCATGCGGGGTGCTATCTGCTGGCACATCCGGAACTTGCGGTATCCATAGCCAGAGCAGTTGTAAACCATACCGACCGGCCGGTTACCGTCAAGATGCGGGCTGGCTGGGATCAGTCCAGCATCAATGCGCCGGAACTGGCCAGAGCGCTTGAGGACGCGGGGATTTCCGCCATAGCGGTACATGGGCGGACCCGGTCCATGCTCTATCAGGGAAAATGCAATCATGAATGGATCCGGATGGTGAAGGAAGCCGTCCGTATTCCTGTGATTGGAAACGGCGATCTGAAAAGTCCGGAAGACGTGGACCGGATGTATGAAGATACAGGATGTGATGCGGTAATGATCGGAAGAGGACTGATGGGCAGGCCTTATTTTATTCAGGAACTGACCGCGCATGAAAAAGGCGAACCATACGCACTGCCTTCCTATGAAGAACGGATAGAACTCTGCCGGGGGTTTGGTGACCGGCTCTGTGCGTATGAGGGAGAGCATACCGGTATTTCCATGCTCAGAGGCCAGGCCTGTGCCTATTTTGAGGGAATGCCGTATGCGGCAGTCCTGCGGGGAAAACTGTCCATGATGAATACCCGTGATGAATTCCATGAGCTTCTGGATGAGTACCGAGACACAATTGGAAAGTAAAAAAATACTCCGCGAGGAGTATTTTCAGGAGCAGATCAGTGTCTGAGAAATTTACGATAGATCCATATTGCGACGCATGCGCCGATGACAGCCATGATGATGGACCCGATGAATCCGCTGGCTTCCAGGCCGATCAGTCTGCCGACAAAGCCGCCGACAAAGGAACCGAGAACGCCGAGGGCAAGATTACTGATGACATCGTTCGAATCCAGTCCCATCAGGCGGGAAGCGATGAATCCGGCCGCAAGACCTACGAGAACAGAATAAATCATCCAGGAAAACATTTCACGATACCTCCTTCCGGACGTTCTTATGTTAGCATTGACCGACGGTACCGATAATAAACATTTGAATGCAATTGTATAATGGAAAACGGATGAAAGGATCGTCGGAGAGTTTATCTATGAGTGAGTTTGATACGATTTTTTACAGAGATGCATACTGCCGTGAATTTGACAGCGTGGTAAAGACATGCACGCCTTTTAAAAAGAAATATGCCGTAGAACTCGAGGATACGGCATTTTATCCCGAGGGCGGAGGCCAGCCGGGAGATACCGGTACCCTGAATGATCAGAAGGTCGAGGATACCCGGAAATCAGACGGCCGGATCATTCATATTGTTTCAGACCCGATAACAGAAGGAACACCGGTTCATGGCGTCATTGACTGGGAAAGACGGTTTGATCATATGGTAATGCATACTGGCGAGCATATGGTTTCCGGGCTGATTCATCAGACCTTCGGCTATGACAATGTCGGCTTCCACATGGGCGAGGACGCGGTTACCATTGATTTCAACGGTTCGATGGACTGGGACGCATGCATGCGGGTGGAAGCGAAGGCAAACGAGCTGGTTCGAAGGAATCTGCCGGTTTCTGCGGGAATACCCGATGAAAAGGAACTCGCTCGGATGGATTATCGGTCAAAGAAGGAGCTTCATGGTGAGGTGCGGATCGTCACGGTTCCGGAAGCGGATGTATGTGCGTGCTGCGGAACCCATCTGAAATCCACCGGTGAAATCGGATATGTCAAGCTGATCAGCCTTGCCAATCACCGCGACGGGGTCCGGATTGAAATGCTGGCGGGAAAACGGGCAGAAGAATTCATGCGGAAGGTGATGGATCAGAATCTGCGGATTTCCCATCTGCTGAGCGCCAGGGTTCTGGAAACTTCCGACGCGGTGGAAAGACTGCTGAATGGATATCAGAACGCGAAAAGAAGTCTGCGCATTGCGGCGGAAGAAAGCATGAAGGAAAAGATCGCGTCACTTGTGCCGGGAGAAAGATACTATATTGCCTTCGCGCCGAATGCGGATCACGAAATGCTGAGATATTTTGCCAATGCAATCCTGCAGAAAACAGGTGCGGAGTCTGCGGCCGCTTTCAGTGAAGAGGACGGAGAATGCCGGTATGTGATTGTTTCTGAAACAGTGGATCTGCGGAAAGAAATACGCGGATTGAATCAGGAACTGAACGGACGCGGCGGGGGAAGTCCGCAGCTGGTTCAGGGTGTCTTCCGGGCGGATTCGGATACGGTCTATGAAACAGTGAACGCGCTGTTTCAGGATCCGGGGAAATAAGGAATTCATCGTCTGATTGTCCGCAAAGGACTGCCGCATCTGAGGAGGATACCTGATTTGAGTGATAGGCCGAAAGAGATCGAAAAAGAAGATCGAAGAATTCATACTCTGCGGGATGAGGCTCCCGCAAAAGCCGTTTTCCGCATGGGGGTTCCGCTGATCGCCGGAATGTTCATCATGGTTCTGTATAATCTCGTGGACACTTTTTTCATCGGCCTTCTGCGGGATGACTATCAGCTTGCGGCGGTGAATCTTGCCTACCCGGTCATGATGATTACGATAGCGGTATCCAATATGGTCGGAAGCGGATCCGGATCATTGATCGCAAGGAGTCTTGGCGCGGCGGATCAGGAAAAAGCGGAGCGGACTCTGACGGCAGGCTTTGTACTTACGGCAGTGCACAGTGCGGTTCTTGCCTGCCTTGGTCTTCTCTTTCTTCCTTCTCTTGTTAGGATGCTTGGGGCGGGGGAACATACGGTGCTTCCTGCCAGCCGGTATATCCGGGTGATTCTGATCGGAAGCCTGTTTACCATGGGCAACTACACCTTCGGTCAGCTGCTCAGAAGTGAAGGATCCGTGCGTTATTCCATTGTCGGGATGATTCTTGGGACTGTGGTGAATATCATTCTGGATCCGATCTTTATTTTTGTTCTGAAACTGGAGATCACTGGCGCGGCAGCCGCGACGATTCTCGGAAATGCGGCAGGCATGGCGGCTTCCCTTTATTACTATCTGGCGGGGAAGACCCTTCTGTCTCCATCCGGGCGATATGTGCGTCTCAGGAAGGATATTGTCAGGGAAATCTACTGGATCGGTGTTCCGGCTTCGCTTGAAACTCTGCTGACATCCGCGGCATATATTGTCAACAACAAGCTGGCGGTGGGATATGGAGAACTGACGGTTGCGGCGATGGGAGTCGCTCAGAAAATCATGTCCCTTGGAAGCTACATCTATCAGGGCTTCGCGGCCGGAACCCAGCCGATCATGGGTTATAACTACGGAGCCGGTGATTATAAGCGGATGCTTGCCGTTCTGCGGGCCGGGATTCTTGTGACAAGCGGATGCGAACTGTGTGTGATGGCGGTATATGGCATTTTTGCCCCGCAGCTGATCGCCGTCTTTACGGATACGCCTGAGGTGATATCCATAGGGGCGAAAGTACTGCGGGCGCAGATGCTCATCCTGCCGTGTGTCGGCGCGGTTTCCATGTCAAGAATGTCCTTTCAGGCAATGGGAAAGCCAGGGTATGCCTTCGGTATCACCATGGTCCGGCAGCTGTTTCTCTATGTTCCGCTGCTTCTGCTGCTGAACAGCGTCTTTGGTTTCTCCGGCATGATCTATGCCCAGCCGCTGACGGAGCTGATTATGATGGCTGTTTCACTCCTTCTTCTCGTTTGTGTGATACAGGAGGAAA
>Ga0247608_10007888_pt1 | contig 10850 bp, 9 predicted proteins | sample 176DNAGHGlowgp2_FD_193490 | JGI IMG/M metagenome (GOLD analysis project Ga0247608, IMG submission 193490) | Sheep rumen microbial communities from Palmerston North, Manawatu-Wanganui, New Zealand - 1766 DNA GHGlow gp2 | ecosystem: Host-associated > Mammals > Digestive system > Stomach > Rumen ... | reverse complement strand
GAAGAGATTAGTGCCGTCTGCCATCGTCACAATATTCCGCTTTTTCTTGACGGTGCACGTTTGGGCTATGCCCTGTCTTCCGAAGCCGCTGACTTCACATTGGCTGACATAGCCCGACTGTGCGACGTTTTCTATATTGGTGGTACCAAGCAGGGATTGCTATTCGGCGAAGCTGTGGTAGCAGCCGATCCTGCCCGCCTGCCTCACTTCTTCCCATTGGTCAAGCAGCATGGAGCCTTGCTAGCCAAGGGACGCCTGTTGGGAGTTCAGTTCGGTGCTTTGTTCACAGATGATCTTTATGGTCGTATTGCGCGTCATGCTGATGCAATGGCGATGCGCATTCGCCAGATTTTCGAGCAAGAAGGATACAAGGCGGCTATCGATTCTCCCACCAATCAGCAGTTCTTCGTTCTTCCCAATGATGTGATGGATCGATTGCTTCAGCACGTTTCGTTCGAGTTGTGGGGACCGCGAGGTGAGCACGAGACAACTGTCCGTTTCGTCACCAGCTGGTCAACTTCTCAGGCGGATGTCGATACCCTAGGCGAACTTCTTCGGGGATTATAAACCTCAGATTAATCAATCTATGATATACAAAAAACGTATCCTGCTCATTGACGACACCGACAAGATGGTCTCTCTTTTGAGCAATGCTTTTGCCAATGACCAGAGAATTGAATTGGTGTGTTCGACGTCGGCACGTAACGACCTTCGAAACAAATTGAGCTATGACTATTACATCATCTATATACACCATGATGGATTAATGGCCGATTTGCGTAACCTGGTTGGCTATTTGTATTCGTTCCTCAATTACATGAAGCCGGTGATTCTGGCTTTCACGTCCGACCGTGAAACGATTAAGTCTATCGTCGTTCCTGGAGTGGGATTCATTCCTTTGCCCATCAACATCGACGTGATACATCAGCAGGCACTCAACGCCATCGATATTCTGTCGGCCAACCGAAGCATCAACGACGTATCACACTTGTCGGGCAATTACGCAATTGACGCTACTCTACGTGACAAGATTGAGAAAGGAGATAGGTTTGTACTCGTTTATATCGATATTGACAAGTTCAAACCATATACCGATTATTACGGACTTTTCATGGCAGGCCAGCTTATTGGCTTTCTGACCGAGCTGCTAAGCAAAGCTGTGGCTCAATATGGATCGAAGGACGATTTCATCGGGCATATCGGAGGTGATGACTTCGTGCTTATTCTCAATGACTATGCGTATGCCGAAGCTGTCGGAAACGAGATTATCAGTCAATTCGATGCCAATGTCTCAAAATACTATGAGCTCGAAGATCTTGAAAGAGGATATATCGAGGTGCTCAACAGAAAGGGGGAAAAGGATCGTTTCGGTCTGATCAGTCTTTCGATAGCTATGGTGAGCAATGAATTCCGGACTTACAATTCCACCGATGAAGTGTATAAGCGGATGATGTTGGCGAAGGACGAAGCCAAACAGATCAGTGGTTCGGTTATGTTGTGTGACACGTCAAAACTATAGAAGTATATGCCGAATCGAAGTGCCGAGAATGTCGCGTTGCTGAATGCAGATCCGCGCAAGTCAATACCCCGACTGGCTTTGCCTGTGATGGTGACGATGATCATCACCTCGCTCTACAACGTGGTCGATGGTATCTGGATTGCGGGTTTGGGCGAATCTGCCATTTCGGGTATCGGCTTGATTACACCTTTGTGGATGATTATCACGGCAGTCTCCAATGGCCTTGCACATGGAGCCACCAGCGCGGTGAGCCGTCACGGTAACCAGGACAAGCCCTTGGCTGAGCGAACTGCCGAGCATGCACTTGTCATCTTTCTGGTGGGAGCCATCATTCTTACTGTCGTCCTGCTTCTCGTTCTGTATCCCTACTTGAATTATTTCAAGGTTACAGGGGATACTCGTCAGGCTGCTGTTGATTATGCAGTTCCTCTCTTCATCGGCTTGATGGGTTTTACCCTGATGAATGGATGTGCTGGCTTGATGCGTGCGGAAGGTGACACACGACGACCCATGTATGCCTGTTCGCTGGGTTTGATTCTCAACGCCTGTCTTGACCCCGTTTTCATCTATTGGATGGGGATGGGTGCAGCAGGTGCCTCCATCTCCACGATTGTCACTTCGTGGCTGAGTGCTGCCATTATGCTCTATTGGATGTTTGTCAAGAAGGACACTTACTATCGTGTCAAGTTTAGTGGAATCTTGCATCCCGAATGGGATAGGACCATAGTCCTCGACATCCTCAATACCGGTATTCTGGCTTCGATTGAGCTGATTATGATGTCGGTGGCCAGTTTTCTGTTCTATTCTTTCATCCGTACACTGGGTGGCGACTATGGCGTGAGCGTCTATTCGTCGGGCTACCGTCTCTATTTGCTCAACTTGATGCCGGTTTCAGCCCTTAGTATGGCATCGGTAGCTATCGTTGGCACATGGTATGGTAAGGGAGACTTTGCCAATCTGCGGCGAACGCATAATTATTGTTGCATCTATGCTACGGCAATAGGTCTTACAGTCACGCTGCTGGTCTTCCTATTCTCCGACCATCTTGCCCGGCTTTTCGCCCTCACCTCCGACGATGCCAACCTTATCAGTGGCATCAACGAATATATACGCATTACGGCATTCTGCATTCCATTCCTTGGTGTGGGGCTTCCTTCCACATTCATGTATCTTGGAATGGGCAAAGCCAAATACAGCCTCTTTTGGACCGTTATTAACGAATTGGTATGTGCCGTTTCGGCAACCTATCTATTGGGCTTCGTTCTCAATTGGGGCCTTTACGGTATTTGGTGGGGCTTTGTTCTGGGGCGTGGCATTGCCTCGATATGCAATTTCATTTTCTCACGATTCACTATCAATAGATTAATATGGATAAGAAAAAGAACGTCGTTGTGATTGACGATTTGGGCGATCTGCTGCATCTTCTGACCCTGTCGTTCATCGATAATCCAACGGTACAGTTAATTCAGACAAGCTCTGACATTGAGGATGTGAATAAAACATTGGGTCTTGAAAATTATTTCATCATTGTCAACGAAGAGGGTCTGAAGAACGACATCACCCAACTGGTGAAGTACCTCCATGCACGCAACAAGTTCACCGTTGCTCCTATCATTGTCGCTACTGGCAAACGTTACGAACTGAGCGATGATGTACAGAAGCTGGTACCCGTCATCAGTGTCATCCCAAAGGATATCGAACCCGTTCGTCTTGGTCATCATCTGGGCAACATCATTGATTCCATCGAGTCAAACCGCAATCTGAATGCGTTGTCAGGCCTGCCTGGCAACAATGTCATCGGCCAGAAGATACGCGATTGCAAGGCCGATGAAAAGGATTTCGCAGTGATGTATATAGACCTCGACAACTTCAAGGAATACAACGAATACTATGGTTTCTACAAGGGAGACCAGGTTCTTCTGTTTCTTGCCAGAATGCTGCCGACTGTAATGCGTGAATGTGGTGCCGAAACCGACTTTGTGGGCCATGTGGGCGGCGACGATTTCATCATGATTCTCCAGCACCTTAATGTTGTGAAGGAGATAGGCAACCGCATTATCGCCCATTTTGATGCCGGTATTTCCAACTTCTACGAGGCAAAGGATTTGGAGAACGGATACATCGAGACCCGCAATCGTGCCGGACAACTCGAGCGTATCAATATCATGAGCATCTCCATCATCGTGATGTATTCTGATGAGATTCGTTCCACTCCCGTCAATGAGGTTTATAAGCGAATGATGCTTTATAAGAAGCGCGCAAAAATGGTGCGCGGCAGCGTGCTTCTGAAAGATTTCAATTAGCTCTTATTGCGAAACGAGATCCAGTTACCTAAAATAGCACCATAACCATTTTTGGCCAAGATTGGTTATTCCTCTGCAGGAGTATGACCATTCTTGGCCAAAAATGGTTATGCAGCGGTAGGAGCATAACCAAAGTTGGCCAAGAAAGGGTATGCGGCGACTGGAGCATAACCGATCTTGGACGAAAACGGGTATGCCTCGATGGGAAATAACACTCTGTCGGCCGTTAGAGTGCTTTCGCCGATTAGAGCATAACCAAAGTTGGCCAAGAAAGGGTATGCCACGATTGGAGCATAACCAATCTTGGCCGAAAAAGGGTATGCCTCGACAGGAAATAACACTCTGTCGGCCGTTTGAGTGCTTTCGCTGATTGGAGCATAACCAATCTTAGCCAAGAAAGGTTATGCCGCGACAGGAGAATAACCAGTCTTGGCCAAGATTGGTCATTCTAAAGTTGGACATAGAGCATTCCTTTCCGCCAATTGAGTATCATCTCCGAAGACGAGAACCTAATGAGAAAACGTGGGGAAAATGTGGAACGAAAAAGAAAACAGAAATTGCCTAACATCCAATTTGCAGATGCCAGGCAATTCCTGTTTAATTGAAAAGGTACCCCAAGCGGGGGTCTATTCCGTGAAATAGGCAGAAACAATCGTGAAACGATAGAAAAGATAATCAGCGAGTTATAATTGCTATGTGGTGTGACCAAAATGTGACCAAATTTCCAAATGTTGCAAATTTGTGACCAAAAATGTGACCAAAAATTTTGTGGGGTACATAATATCTCTTACCTTTGTGGTGCAAACTTAAACGTATTTTCATTATGTCATACAAAACAACTATTTCCCCAAAGGTCAATGCAGCTGGCAAGAGCGAATTGCTGGTACGTTATGACATCAGCCGAGACAACCGGCCGAGATTCAAGACCGGTATATTTGTCACTCCCAGCATCTTTATTGATGGTTACATCTACACCGAGGACAATTCACTAAAGGCCGAAGCAATCAAGGCCGATAGTGAGTTCAAGGCTTTCATTGCCAAGATTGGAAACATCATCAAGGTCACAACCGAAGCCCAGAAGAAAGGTCGGTTTGATGGAGAAATCGGCAAGGGATGGATAGAGCGCGTTCTATCGCTCAAGGACATTGATTTGGCCGAAGCATCCTACAACGAAATCAACGATGCGCTCATTGACAAGGAACGGGCAAGGAGGCAAGCCGAGGAAGCGGAACGCATGGAAGAGGAGCGAAAGGCCGAGGAAGAAACAAGGCGAAACCGCAAGACCTTATTCGACTACATTTTTGAGTATTGCGAATCCGAGGATATTTCTGAGCATCGCACCCGTATGTACGCAGTCATGGCACGCACCCTGGTACGCTATGAACTTTATAGGCAGATGGTCAAGCGTGATGGCTTCGCGCTCGATTATGATACTCTAACCAATGCCGATTTAGATGACTTCAAGCATTTCCTTATGCACGAAGCTGACATCAAGGCAGGGTATGAAAGGGTGTTTGAGAAGATTGAAACCATTGCAGCCGAGCGTGTGCCCGTGCTGAGGAAGAACTATATTTTGCAGACGACCAACCGAGGCACAAATTATTTCGTCGATATGGTCAAGAAGCTGAAAGCCGTTTTTCGTTGGCTTCGCACAAAGGGTGTAACTACGAATGATCCGTTCAGTGGCGTGCCGAAAGGTCACTGGGGAAGGGAGGTTTATGGTGTGCCCTTCTTCCTGACGCGAGAGGAACGAGACGCGGTTGCTGCCTACGATTTGAGCGATAACCCATCCTTGAATGTTCAAAAGGACATAATGATATTTCAATGCTTATGCGGTGCAAGATACGGAGATTTGAGCCGTTTTACTTCGTCGAATGTTGTCAATGAAATTTTGGAATACATTCCGAGTAAAACTCGACACGAAGCCGACCAAGTGCAGCCAAGGGTGCCATTGAACGCAACGGCTCTTGAAATAGTCAAGCGTTATGAGGGAGTGGATAGGCATGGGAGGCTCCTGCCATTCATCAGCGAGCAGAGATACAATGACTGCTTGAAGCAGATTCTAAGATTGGTCGGCATCAATCGAATAGTTGTCATTCGCGATAGTGTTACGGGCGAGGAAAAGAGAGTGCCAATCAGCCAAGTCTTCTCGTCCCACGGTTGCCGCAGAACGTTTATCGCGGCTTTGTACACCAGAACGAAAGACGTTGAGATTATATCTACGATGTCGGGTCATAGTCCGGGAAGTCGAAGCTTTCAAAGATATAGGGCAATTTCCGATGATGATCGTAAAGAACTGATTGGTTTATTATAATTTTCGCAATGATGAAAGCAAGCGATATTTACACATTTGGATTAGCAGCGGAGCTAGTCAAGGCCGCGCAGTGGAACGAAGAGTTTCAAGAATGGGAAATCAATCATAGTCAAATAATAAAGTCATACAAGGTAAGGCACACCAATCCGAACGGCATCAACCTTTCGCCCGAGCAAGAGGCAAGACGATGGAAGATTCACGTCGAAAGGGAGCGTGAGTTGTGGGCAAGGACAAAAGACTGTTGGTACTTATGGAGTGACGACAAGTTGCTTTTCCAGGCAGTTGAGGCTGGTGTCGTGCAATACCTGCAACAATATCCCGTTGAGGAAGAGCATCAGCCTGTCGAGACCAAGCCAAGGGGCAAAGGTCGCAAGACTTGTTTCAGAGACAAGATGCTTGATGATGGAGACGGGCGAAAACTCCAAATATTGCACAAGCTTATAGATGGGAAAGGTGGCAATAATGCTCGAAAGATAATAGATGCGGCCGTATCTATCGGTTGGCTCACGAAGCCATCAGGTTCAAATGTCGCTAACGAGTTCGAAGGAATCAGCAAAAGCACGTTCAACAATGCGGCTGGAACATACAAGTTCGACGATTGCGACATAGAAAACACAGCAAAAACACTTGAAAAATTGCTTAGTCCTCTTCCAGAAGCATAATACTGAAACCATTTTTATTGGTCATTATTGGTCTTTTTTGGTCAAAATTGGTCGGCCAGAAAAGACCAATTCTTTTATTTGCATAATTGCTTCAAGCATCATAACTTTGCACCGTCAAACGAGGCGAACCCGACATTCGTTGAGGGCGACAGGCAGCGGAGAAAGGTGGCGCATTGCTATTGTCGGAGCCGCGGAGCCGAAATATATTATAAACATGGCAAATATTGAACAACTATTGCAGAACGGAGGAAGCCAAACCCTCGTGCTGCTTTCGATCGAAGACCTGGCCGAATTTGGCCGCGCCATCGCAGAACGGACATTAACCAATCAGCCCAAGCAGACCATCGAAGAGGACGAGATGCTGACGGCACGTGAGATCAGAGAAAAATATAAAGTGAGTCGCGTGACTATCTGGAGGATGGAGAAGAACGGCCTTCTCGCATCGTGCGGAAAAGTTGGCAACCGCGCATTGTACTCAAAACGCGAAATCGAACGTGTAATAAGGCATGGCGCATGATGCAACACCTAAGCAAGGCCATCAAAAGGGCATTGTCAGACCCGTCTCCGCAGAACATCCAAGGCGTGACCGATTGGTTTTGGAAACTACCCGATGGTGACGATGCCGAGGCGGCCAGATTCCTCGTCTATGGCATCCGCGCATTATCCAGACGCGGCCATCCGATAACCAGGGAGAACCTTTTGGCCTATCTGCGCTATGAAACTTTTATGGCAAGTCCTTGCAGAAAATTGTTGGATTCAATAATGTAACAACTATGGAGAAAAAGAGAGATTCGTTTCCGTTCTATCGCAGTTTCCGCGATGCGCTTAAAGATTTGCCGAGTGATGGACGAGCGCGCTTGTTTATGGCGATTGCCGACTACTCATTAGACGGAATTGAGCCATCTTTGGATGGGATAGAGCTTACTATTTGGAAGCTGATACGGCCTAATTTGGTGGCAAGCAGAACAAAATATGAAAATGGCTGCAAGGGTGCCGAAGATGGTGTTAAAGGTGGCAACCCGAATTTTGCAAAGGGAAAGCCAAACCCATATTATGCAAACGAAGATAACCCCAACCATAACCCCAACCATAACCCCAATAAGGATAGGATTGGATTGGATAGGACTATGGATAGGGATAGGATAGGATTGGATAAGGATAATGGTGTGTCTTTCGACACCTCACAACCAATAACCCCCATCATCGAATTTGAGGAAGTAAAACCGACCAAACCCAAGCGCACAAAGTTCGCGCCACCTACAATCGAAAATGTTGTGTTATATGCAGCCGAGCAAGAGCTTGAAATGGACGTAGAGGGATTTTTCTACTATTACGAATCGCAAGGCTGGCGCGTCGGCAAGAACCCAATGAAAGATTGGAAGTCGGCAATGAAGCGCTGGGCGCGTGAGGATAAAAAACGAAACCAGCAAAACCAACAAAGGCATTATGGGAACAATGCAACTGATTCAAAGCGTCAGCGCGACGCAGAACTCGCAGAATACCTCGCTGCAAAGGTTCAGTGAGCAAGGTCAAGCTAAAGCATTGGCACTTCGGGAACGTTGGCCTGATGCAATGAGCTTTCTTCGTGCATATAGACCCGAATTGATGCCGAGGATATGTTCAGACGTTCAACGATGCTTCGATCTGGACAATGCATCGCCAACCTTGCAGATTGTAAACGCAGCATATGGCGAAGGTGTTGCAACAAGTTTCCTCGCCCTGATGATACGCGATGCGCTGACCGCTGTCGAGGGCAAAGACACTATGAATGTTGCGCAAATTGATTCCTTGTGCCGAACGTGGCAGACTGACCCGTTTGTGCGCCAACTCAAATTGAGCGAATTGTTCGTGTTTTTCCATCTTTTCAAGAATGGGCAGCTGGGCGTTATTTATGGCTCAGTCACTTCCAAGATCTTCGCAGATGCCATGCAAGCATTTCGCCCAATCAGAGCAAGGCAAATAGAAGAAGTCGAGAACGCAAAGGCAGCAGCACGAAGGGAGCAAGCGAGAGAGGGCGCAATAACATTCGCGGAGTGGAAGCGCATGAATAAAGACAAGGTTTCGCCTCAAGTCGAAAGCATTGTAGATTGTATAACTTCAAACTAATTGATTAAGGCAGACGAACACAAATTGCAGACCGCCATGAACGGCATGAGGGCACGCCGCTTCGGTGGGGCGGTGAACTACTCACGGAGCAGAGCCGCGGCAACCCCGACACCCGCACCACAACCGATGGAGCAGGAGACCGACACCCCACCCGTCACGCAGCACTACACGGCTACTTCCGTGGAGGCTCCAGCACCAAGCATCAACACGGCGATGCCATCCGTGCCGAACGTGCAACCTACGGCTCCAACCGCACCAACCATGCAGCCGACGCAAGCGCAAGGCGCAGCACCAGGCAACGGCATGACGTTCGGTGCATCACCTATGACAAGGCCGACCCCGACCCAACTCAATGCAAGGCCCCTACCCCCTGCCCCAGGGGTGACGGCAGACCCACGCACCGACCCCTACGCATACATCGAGCAGCTATACGGCAGGAGGGAGACCGCCGCAGAGAAAGCAGAGCGCGAGCGCAGGGAGTACAACAACCAAAGGATTGCGAATTGGGTCTCCATGCTTGGGGCGCTTGGCAACTTGGTAGCCACCTCCAGCAGCCGATACGGACGAGCCGTGAAGTCACCCGACTTCGCAAAGGCCGCAGCGCAAGGCATCCTCACCAATGAACTGCAACGCCGCGACAACGAGCAAAGCCGCCTCGAAGCCATCCGTTACCAGCAGCAGATGGACGCGCAGCGCGAGAAGGCGAGGCGCGATGCCGACGAGAGGGCATGGAACCACGCAATGCGGCAGCGCGAATATGATGCGCAGCGAAAGGATAGGGAGGCCGCTGATGCTTTCCGTAGGCAACAGTTCGCATACCAGCAGAAGCGCGATGCCGACGAGCTGGCCTTCAAGCGCGACCAAGCCAAGCAGCAGCGGTCTTTCCAATACTCGCAGCTTGCCGAGCGTCGCAAGGATCGTGCCAGCCGTGAGAGCATCGAATTGCTCAAAGCCACGGAGCGCCAAAGCCGCGATGCAGCGAATCGGAAAAAGCGCGACGAGGTGGTTCTGCCTCATCCGCAAATGCCCCACGGCCTCCACGTTGCAAAATCCGTCTGGAACGGCCCGACGCAGAAAGTTGTCCTCAGCTTGCTTTTCGACGAAGCGAACCGCCGGCACAAGGACGAACTCAAGGCGTGGCGCGATTATGAGAACGAACACGATTTTACCTATCGTCATTTCAAGTCGGGCGCAAGCACGCCCAAGCCGAAAAATTGGTTCGAGGAACAATTCTACTCATCTCCGCTTGATGGTGAAGCGCCTGATGCAGAAACGATGATAACGAGCTATCTTGCAGCCTTCCCCGATAGCGAGGCTTCAAAGAGGGTGGTGCAGATGTTGCAGGACATGAGCGAGGACGAGGGCGACGAGGCATACACCGCCAACCCGAAAGCAACCTACGGCGATTCGGAGGACGAAGATAACCCACTTCGGAGCAACAAGATGGAGGCGGCACATTCTGGTAATGAAATTCAGCAGGATATGAAAGCGACAAAACTCAAAAAGGCGAAGCGTCTCCAGCGACCGATGACAATCGAGGAAATAATTCAGAGCATCTGCAACCTCTATGGAAGATTCTATTTGCAGTTTGAGGCTATCATCGGCAATCTTTCGTGCGACCCCTACTACGACTTCATGCGACTCTTGCAGACCGACCCGACGAAGATGGAGGACACACCCGACGATGATGATGCCATGAGGCAATGCAAGGCCGACGTGCGAATGTGGTTCGATCAATACACCGAATGGCTGCAAATGCGCGAGGCGGTCGATGCAGGAACGGCAGGAGCCGACGAATACGGCGAATGAGGTCAATTCTCCCGACAAATCTTTTCTTCATATACATTCAAAGGGGGTGTCTCCGTGAGGAGCCATCCCTTTTGTTGCCGAAGCACGCATCCCATCCCTCAAAAATAAAAGTGTGGCCACAAGTGACCCATGCCAAC
>Ga0247608_10007887_pt1 | contig 10850 bp, 10 predicted proteins | sample 176DNAGHGlowgp2_FD_193490 | JGI IMG/M metagenome (GOLD analysis project Ga0247608, IMG submission 193490) | Sheep rumen microbial communities from Palmerston North, Manawatu-Wanganui, New Zealand - 1766 DNA GHGlow gp2 | ecosystem: Host-associated > Mammals > Digestive system > Stomach > Rumen ... | reverse complement strand
AATATCTTTCGAACAAAAAATGGGTGAAAAATAATAATAACAATAATATTTAAAAATATAAAAACATTTAAATTATGGCAGCAGAACAAACATTAGTACCAGCTTTTATATCAGTAACTTATGATGGAACTGAATTAAATATTGTAGATGCTAAATTTTCTTTACAATATAACAACAGTACCAATTATGAAGAAAATATGACTTCAGCTGGTAAAAAAGGATATTTACTTAGAAAAGGAGTATCAATAGAACAAGAAGGTGATATTTATGTGGTTTTAACTAAATCTAGTGACGGTAAAAATGATGAATCTATAAAATTTTTAGAAAATAAATTAAAAGATATAGCAAAATCTGAAAAACCTGAAGATTATTCAAAACCAGTGGTTTTAACTTGTAAAGATCCTGGTGAAGAACAATTTCTTTCAGTTTCTTTTAATGGATACCTTAAAGAACTAAAAATGTACCCTTCTAAAAATGGTAATGGATTTACAGATTATGTTGCTGAATTTGAAATATTTGACCCATTATCAATAAAAATTGAAAATTAGTAAAAAATAATTTTTTTAAATAAAATTATGGCAGAACAAAGATCTAGATCATTAACATATGATCCTATTACGAAAGTTTTTACAGAAACCGCGTGTATGGTATCTGAAATAGATATTCCTGAAATAACACGTAATATAACTGTACCTGTATTTGTAACTAAAGAAAAATCTGCACAATTTTTTAGAGTGACTGAACGTAAAGAAATAATAAATTTTAAAGTAAAATTTGTACCAATGAATAATGATGCAGGTAAAAAATTATTATCAGAAGCTAAAAAAATTGTAGATAAAGTTCTTACTAAAGATTTTAAACCTGAAGTTGCAACAATAAATACGTTTAGAAATGGTGAATTAGAAAAAACAATAACTATTAATGACGCTTTTGTAAAAAAAGGGTGTATAGAATTAGATAAAGGTGATTATTTACATATTGTTTTTGAGATAGAAGGACTATTAGCGTCTGATTATTAATGTGTAAAATATTATGGATGATTTAATATTATCTTCTAATTATTCGTTTCAAGTAAGTATTGATGATATTACTGATGATAATGAAATATTTTATTCAGTAGAAGGTCTTTCAATAATGTACAATTATTCACCTCATTATCAAGGTGGAGATAATAATGAAGACAATATTATTACGTCAATAAAAACATCACCATTAATATTTAAACGACCATTAACAAATATAACATCAGGATTTTCTAATTGGTGTATTAAATCTTTAGAAACAGGATTATTTGAACCTAAATCTATAAATATATTTATTTTAGGTATCAATGATGAAATTAATAATCATTGGATTGCAGAAAATGCTTATCCTATTGGAATGAATATAAGTACAATAGATATAGAAGCAAAAACACCAATAATAGTTGAAGAAATTCATGTGTTATATAAGAATTTGAAAAGAGTTAAATGATAATTTTAAAATTATGGCACTAATTATTGAACAAATGATAATTCAAACTAAACTTGTTGATGATGAAAATAATATTACAGATCAGCAAATTTTAGAACTTATTAATTCTTTAAAAAAAGAAAATAAAGAATTAAAAAAAGAATTATCAAATTTAAGAAAACTGATAGATGATATTTACAATAAATAATTATATTTTATAAATTTATGGGAATTTGTAAACTAACAATAAAAACATATAGTGATAACACATTTAGTACAGAAAAAGGAGAATTTATAACTACAATAAATCCTACAAATTTAAGAATATACAATGATGTTATTCATTCAAGATTCAATACATTAGGTAATAATAACTTTGGAATTAGATTTAACTCTGTTCAACCTAAGACAATGTCTTTTTCATTATTATTTGATAATACTGGCATTATTCCTAACTCTGAAACAGAAGTAAAAAAACAATTGGAATCATTAGAAAGTTTATTAATACAATATCAAGAAAATATTAATGAACCATATTATATTAGAGTTATTTGGGGTAATATTGATTTTAAAGGAAAATTATCTAAAATGACAACAGATTATACTTCTTTTAAAAATGATGGTACACCAATAAGAGCACAAGTTGATATAAAAATAATAGAATATATTCAAAAAGCAACAAATGCTTTTACAAATAATGAATCTAAATCTGATGAAAATGAAAATAAAAACAATAATGAAAATAATAATTCTGATAATAACAATAATAATAATAAAGAACAAGCAGAAAATAATGTAGAAGATGAAAATAATGAAAATAAAGATAATGAAGAAGATGAAAATAATGATGAAGATAATAATGAAGAAGATGAAGAAAGTAGTGAAGAAGAAGAACAAGTAAATAATGAAGAAGAAGAGGGAAGTAGTGAAGAAGAAGATAATAATAATGAAGAAGAAAATAATCAAGAAGATGCAGAAAAAAATAATGAAGAAGATGATAAATCACAAACAGCAGAAGTAGAAGTAAAAGCAAAAGATTCATTACCTGGAATTTCTAAAATAGGTCTTGGTAAATTAGGATTATCTGGTATTGGTTTATTAAATGCGATAAAAAATGGATTATGTCTTATTGGTGCTTTTAATTTAATAAATACATTAAGAAAATTAGCAAAAGGTTTTGTAGCTCTTGTAAAAAAAATATGGGACTTAATAAAATCTTTAATAAAAAAAGCTATAGCTTTAATAAAGAGAGGTGTAACATATATTAAAAAGAAGTGTACTTCAAAAAAAAGTAATAAACAACAAAATAAAAATAATAAAAAAAGTGGTAAAAGTTTTTGGCAAAAAACAAAAGATGGTTTTAATAATATAAAAAATAAGACAAAAAACACAGCAAAAAAAGCATATAATAAGATTTAAAATAAAATTAGTTGTATTTTTAATTTAATTTTATTTTTTTTATTAACAAAATATTAACAATAATAAAACGATTATACTATTAATGTTACAAATAAAGATAGTGAATTTTTATAATTTATGGCAAAAAATAATAGATATGTAGAAAAGTTTTTTTTTATAATTTTGGTATTTTTATCTACTATCATATTATTTTTATTTATAAGAGAAAATTCAGAAGTATCTAAAAGAAAAAATAAAGAAGAAATCGAAGAAAAAAAAAATATAAGCAATGGTAAAAAAGCAATTATTGTTGTAGGTGGTATTGGATGCTCTACTTTACATTATTTAGGGAAAACAAATGAAAAATATAAACATGGTGAATGTGTTTTTTTTAGAGGTAATTTTGATACTTGGTCTATTTTAGATTTAAAAAACAGTGCAATAAAAGCTTTATCTAATTATAAATTATTATCCTGTAACTCAAAAGGTGAACCTGTTTATAAAAATGTAGGAATATTAGAAAATTATAATGATGTAGATCCTTATGATATTGAAATTTCAAAATATGGTTTTTCTTCAATGTTTAAAAATTTAATATTATATCTTGAAAACAAATATGGTAAAAATACAGATTATAAATATGATGTATTCCTATTTAATTATGACTGGAGATTAGATAATAATTATAATGGAGAAAGATTGTATAAAGTTTTAAAAGAATATGATGATGGGGTCATAATAATAGGATATTCAATGGGAAATTTAATAACAGCAAAAGCAGCAAAAATGTTATATGAAGAAAATGATATAGATAGAATAAAATTATTTTTATCAACATTTCCTGTATATAATGGAGCTACTCAAGCAGTATATTTCTTAAAAAAAGGAAAAATTAATAATAATTATTTATTTGATATTATAAATAAAATATATAAATTAGACATAGTTTTAATATATTTAACAAAAAATTATCCATCTATGTATCAATTAATGCCTAATAAAGAATTTTCAAGAAGAAATAAAGGTTTTATGATTGATAGTAATAATATAAAATTAAATTATAGACAAGCAATGAATTATATGAAAAAAGATAAAAATTTAAACCAAGATTTAATTAATAAAGCAATAAAATTTCATGAAGATTTGTATGTTAATGATAAACATATATTAAATTATATTAAAAACAAATATTTTTTTATTGGAAGTGGTTATGATACTAGTGATACTTTAAAAATAAATAGAAATAATAGTAAAGAAATTTCACATCATTTTTTTTCTGATGGAGATGGAACTGTAAATTGTAAATTAAGTGCTTATCCACCTTGTGAATGTGATAGTGAAAATATAACATTATTTAAATCTTTACATACTGATGCTTATAAAAATAAAGATTTTTTAATAGAACTTACTGATGTAATTGATTTATACGTTTGGCAATAGTTTTTTTTATTTATTTCAATTACCAACGTAACGTTGGATCTTCGTTCTCAAACGCCGAACCGGCTTTATTATATTATATATTAAATAAATTATATAAACATATAACTACTTTTTACAAAAGTAGCAAAATCAACCCTTTTTTCCACGTCAAAAAAAGTGTTCAAAAACCAACGTGACGTTGGACCAATATTATTTGTTGGTTACATTTAAAGTAACCCAAAAACTAACTGCAAATATTTTATTTAGTGAGCCTCATGGACCACATAATGTGTCAGTTACTTTTTACACTAAAAAGTGATCAAAAATCAACTTTTTTATCAAAAACCTTGACTAAAAAACACCAAAATGATAACTATTTGAATTATATTATTTTAATATATGATATATTAAGGCGCTTCACAGATTGAGAAGATATATCCAACCTTAGATTGGTTTCTACGAATGTAGAAACATCTTGGATCCAACGTCACGTTGGTGGAAAAAAGTTACAAGTCTTTTAAATAATTTTATTAATTATTAACATATAGTTATGAAATCGTATATAGTAAGTTCGTTAACAATATGTTCATCTTTTACTAATTATTGTGGATGTTTTAAAAAATGTTCAGGAAATAAAAATAAAGATAAAAAAAAAGAAGAAGAAAATAAGTTAATAAATAATAAAGATTTGGGTGTTAAGAAAAAAAAAGTGAATATAAAATATAAAAAAAAAAAAATTAAATTTATAAATGGAGATGAAATTTTAAAAAAAATTTGTGAAAAAATAAAAAGTAAAAAATATAGAATTAAATTAGGTAAAAATGAAAATATTAATAAGATAGAAGTTACTAAATATGAAAAATTACAAAAATATTTTTCTAATGATGAACATCTAAAAGATCTTAAACCAGATGAAAAAGATTTTATAAAAAAATTTATAGAAAACAAAGAAGATGAAACAGAAGAAGAAGTTGAAACTATAATACCTTATATAGAAAAAAATTCTAATTTAGGATTTATTGATGAAAATAGAATAATTAGTGAAATTAATAAAGGTTATGGAAGTGATGTTCCTGATGATAAAAGAGAACTAGTAAAAATAGTAAAAGAAGTTATTGAATTATTAAAAAATAAGAATAAAGAAACAAATAGTACTGAAAAAAATAAAAATATACAAACAATATTAGATAAAGATAGTAAAAACCCATTATATGTATTTGGTTGTAGAGTTTTTGAAGGAAATTTAGTTGATAAAATATATGAGTTATTGTTTAATTTTGGAGCTGGAGATGGTTGTTATCAAGTACAAGCAAATAAAAGTAATAAAAAATCATCAAAAAATGAAAATGTAAAAATAGAAACTATTAAAAATCCAACAGATAATAAAAAAATAGCAAATCTTTCTTTTACAAAACACACTACAAAAACTGCAATAGATATTTTTCATGAAGTATCTAATGATTTTTATAATTATACAGAAGATAAAGATAATGAATTTACAGTTTATGTAGATTCAGATGCAAAATTTAAAGAAAGTACACTAGGTGGACATATAAATATATATGTAGATATTGTTTATAGATGTGTTTATGATGAAACAAATAAATGTACATATTTTATAACATTAAATTCTGCACATTATGAATTTCTTAATAAAATTGAAGAATGGTTTGATAAAAGTACTGCATTTTTTAAAAACTTATTCAGTGGTAATAAAGAAGAAAATAAGAAAGAAGCAATAGGAATGTATGTTACTGAAATAAAAGAACAAAATGATGAAAATGTAAAAAATATATTCAATTATATAGATGAACATATTAAAAATGAAGAATAATTTTTATTTTTCATTATACAAAAGTAAATGATAGATGATAACGAGTTAATATATCAATTAGCTTTAAGTAAAGTCAAAGGTATTGGTTTTAATAATTGGAAAAATATAATAGAAATTGTAAAATCAGCAGAAAATGTTTATAAGTTAAATAAAAAAGAACTATCGTCATTAATAAAAAATGAAGATTTTATTAATGAAATTTTAACAAAATCAACACTTAACGAATCTGAAGATATATTTGAAAATCATAAAAATAAAGTAACAATATTATCTTATTTTGATGATAATTATCCGTTAAAATTAAAAGAGATACCTAATCCACCTTGTTTTTTATATCTAAAAGGAACAAATATATTAAACAATAAACGTACATTAGGTGTTATTGGTACTAGAAATCCAACAAATTATGGTATTGATAATGTAAAATATTTTCTAACAGATCTTTGTGGTTATAATATAACTACTGTTAGTGGTCTAGCTTATGGAATAGATATTAACGCGCATAGAGAATCGTTAAAAAACAATATTCCAACGATAGCTGTTTTAGGTTCTGCTTTAAATAGAATATATCCTAAAGAACATCTTAAAGATTTTAATGAAATAATAGAAAAAGGAGGATGTATAATTAGTGAATATGAATTAGATACTAATATAGAAGGATATAAATTTGCTGCTAGAAATAGAATAATAGCAGGATTAAGTGATGGAGTATTAGTAGTTGAAGCAGGTGTTAAAAGTGGTACTGAGATAACAGCTTATTGTGCTAATGAATTTAATAGAGAGGTTTTTGCTATACCTGGAAGTATTTATTCTGATAAATCTATAGGTTGTAATAACTTGATAAAAAACAACATAGCTCATCTAGTAGTAAATTATGAAGATATTGTAAATTCATTAAATTGGAATAAAATAAATAACAATTCAAATATAAATAATTCAAATATAAATAATTCAAATAATAACAATATTTTAGAAATATTAAACGTTTTAGGTGAAGATTATATGAACATCTACAGCTTTATTAAAGAAAAAAAAATATGTATTTTAGATGAAATAATAGAAGAATTTTACACTATCCCAGAATCTAAAATATCAACAATATTATTAAAACTTGAAATGAAAAATATAATAAAACAACTCCCTAATAATCATTACTCCACAAACTAAGTTTGGATCTACGTTCTCATACGCCGAACCGGCTTAATACATTATTTATTAAATAAAATATAAAGTTAAACGTTTTGGTGTTTTTTTTATCAATCTTTTTTGATAAAAAAGGTTGGTTTTTGGTTACTTTTTAAGAATAAAAAGTAACTGATCTGAATGTGAACCATTGAATACTAATTAAAATTCTTCCAGTTAGTTTTTGGTTCTTTTCCTAAAAAGAACGAACGTCATTTTTGAACACTTTTTTTGACGTGGAAAAAAGTGTTGCTTTTGCTACTTTTGTAAAAAGTAGTTATCTGTTTGTAAATAAGTTTTTTAAATCTTTAAGTAAAGGCGCTTCACCGATTGAGAAGGTATATCCAATCTTAGATTGGTCGTCTTTACGAATGTAAAGACATCCTAAGGTCCAGGACTTAGTCCTGGTTGCTTACTTTTAAAGTAACTTTTGGCAGATAGTCAAAACAAGAATATATAACTAAGTTAATACATAATGTATTTTAATAGATAATGTATTAAGGCGGTTCGCCGATTGAGAACATAGATCCAAACTTAGTTTGGTCGTTTCTACGAATGTAGAAACATCCTATTGCTTACTTTTCAAGTAAGCCATGAGTTCAGTGTTGAGTTGAGTTTTATTTTCTATAAATTTGGAGTATTTATCAATATTGTTTTTTAGAGGGAATATCAATTCAAAATGTCCACTATAACGTTCTAATTCTTTTTTACATTCTTTTAAATTTTCTTCTAAAGAACATATTCTATTATTTTTCTTCATACTTTTTCTGTTGTATTTTCTTATTCCAATAACATTTAATAAATCACATATTACATTATTATATATTTTTTTACTTACTTCTGTTGACATAGCAAGACCAGGTTTTAAATTAAACTCTATCAAATAAGGGTTAAAATCTTTATCTAAAATAATATCAACTCCAAAAAGCTCAAATATATTTTTACAACTAGGTAATTTGTATTTTTGTAATTCTTTAACAGATGAATCATAATTACTAAGAATAGCTTTAATAATATAATCTTTTATTTTTGTAATTATAGTGTTATAATCTATTTTTTTCTCTTCACAATATTTTTTAAATGAACTTAATGATGATGATGACTCTTTTAAATTATTAAAATCACTGTTTCTAATATAATTAGGATTTTTTTCATTTATAGACACATTGGTAAGATGAATATAATTGTTATTTAAACTTTTAACATCTTCAGAATATTTTTCAGTTGCAAATCTAATAATACCATCATCATATAAATATATCATCAAAGGATCATAACTAGTTATTAAACACATTATCCTTATATCATATTTCTTATCATTTATTGTACTTGACTCAATATATCTAGATACTATAACATCACCATTTTTAGATACTTTTTTAATTTTTTTTATAATATTTTTTTGTGGCTCATTAATATCTTTACCACTTTTATCCTTGCTATTTTTTTTATTATTCTTATTTTTTTTATTATTTGATTTTTTATTGTTGTTTATATTGTTTTTTTCATCATTTTTAACCTCACTTACTATTTCTTCAATAACTTCTACATTTTCTATTATATCATTAATATCACTAACTACTTTTATATCTCTTCCTCTAGATAAATTTTGAGGTTTTACTATCCATAGATTACGTTCATTGTTATCTTTACTTTTATTATAAGCCTTTTCAAAATCAGCAATTTGATCTGGTAATATATATGATTCTACCATGTAATTATAATCTTCAGAATACTTTTTTTTCATCTTTAAGAAGTTAGAATATAAATTTTTTTTATTAAATAAATAACTTGTATTTGGAAATCTACAATACTTTTGTCTAAAATTTATTTTACTTAAAAATGTATCTAAATCTTTATCATATAAATATTTATATATGAAATTTGCATGATAAATATCACTTGTTTTATAAAATTTGTTCTTAGTCAGTATTGATAAAAATTTTTCATTAGTAGTACTACAAAACAAATACTCATCATAATCTTCTACAATTAATTCTCTTTTATAATCGTCATCATAAATTTTACCAGGTATATTATCATCTATTGAAAAGTAAATAGTACTATCTTTTTTAACATATAAATGTTGTCTTCTAGACTTATTATAATTTACATCAGCATTAATTTTTTTACTAAGTGTTTCTTCATTATTACCAAATTTTTTTTCTAAATATTTAAGTACTTTCTTTTCATTTTTATTAAAATAAACTACAAAACCTACTATTGACAATATAAACAATAAAGTTAATAATATATATATTATCTTTTTTTTAGACATAAAATAATTTGCGGAGCAGAAGGGATTCGAACCCTTGATACCTATAATTAGATATAAATGCTTTCCAGGCATTCTCCTTAAACCACTCGGACACCACTCCTAATAAGGTTTCTTAAATATTAGATAATTTATTTTATAATAAAATATCAATAAATATTTAAATATTATTTTAAATTTTAAAATCTAAAAATAAAAAGACTTTTTAAATTTATCTAATATTAAAATTTTTACATTTTCATCAAATCTATTTCCTTTTGTTCTACTAATTTATCTATATTTTTAATATATAAATCAGTTTTATTTTGAATATTTTCATCTATTCGTTTTATCTCATCTTCAGAAATACCATTTTTTTTAAGATCTTTTGTTTTATCTTTAAAATTTTTCCTAATATTTCTTATTGATATCTTTGCTTTTTCACCTTCACCTTTAACTATTTTTACTAATTCTTTTCTTCTTTCTTCTGTTATTGGTGGAAAATATATCTTAACAACTTCACCATCATCTTGAGGATTTAACCCTAATTTTTTATCAACAATAGCTGTTACAATATCTTTAACAAACTTTTTTTCATAAGGTTTTATCGTTACAGTCTTAATATCGACAACATTTATTAAAGCTAATTGTGAAATAGGAGTAAGGTTACCATAATAAAATACTTTAATATCTTCCAATATTGAAGGATCTGCTTTTCCTACCTTAAACTTATTAACTTCACTTTTTGCAAATTCAAGTACTTTATTCATCTCGCTTTCAATATTACCAATAATATCTTCCTCCATATTTCTACGCTATAACTTATATCTTTTTTTTCACAAAATTTTTATATTTTTTTTTTCCAGGACTTAGTCCTGGACCTTAGGATGTTTCTACATACGTAGAAACGAATACATAATATTTTTTAATATATAATAATATCTTTGTGATACTTTCTATAATGTATTTTAATAGATAATGTGGTTACTTTAAATATATTTATAAAAAAATAAAATAAGAATTTTTATTAATACTTTTTGAATTACTACAATAATAAAACATATTGTAAACTAAAACAAAATCTTTATATTTATATAGTTAAATTTATATATGTTTATGAATTATATAAATTTTAATAATGTAAAATTTAATGTTTTAAAATTTTTCACAATATATTTTTTAATATTATTTTGTAAAATTTTTTACTTTATGTGTTTTATTACTTAAAACATCTTTTTGTATTATATTATACTTATTATATTGTATTATATTATATCTTTTTTTTTTTATTTTTTCAAATTTGTTCAATTT
>Ga0247608_10007886_pt1 | contig 10851 bp, 11 predicted proteins | sample 176DNAGHGlowgp2_FD_193490 | JGI IMG/M metagenome (GOLD analysis project Ga0247608, IMG submission 193490) | Sheep rumen microbial communities from Palmerston North, Manawatu-Wanganui, New Zealand - 1766 DNA GHGlow gp2 | ecosystem: Host-associated > Mammals > Digestive system > Stomach > Rumen ... | reverse complement strand
CATAATCGCCGATATCGGCAAATTCAAGAATTGCATCAAGTCTTTTGTCTATCTCCTCTTCGGAAAAACCGATCATCATTCCGTTCAGGTATATGTTGTCGATTCCGTTGTACTCCATATTAAATCCGGCACCAAGTTCAAGCAGCGCAGATATATGTCCGTCAACTTCAACATTTCCCGATGTGGGAGAAAGAACTCCTGTGATTATCTTAAGGATCGTGGATTTACCGGAGCCGTTTGTTCCGATAATTCCTATTGTCTCGCCTCTTTTGATCTCAAGGTTTACATGATTTAAGGCTATATGCTCCGTGCATCTGTCTTCTTTTAAAAGTCCCAGAGCATCCTTCAACCTGTCGGAATTCTTATTATAGAGTTTATATACTTTTGTAAGGTCCGTGACCTTTATCGCTATATCCTTATCCATAAACAGTACTTTCTATGTATTAGAGCACATCAGCAAAATGTGTCTTTGATCTCTTAAAAATAAGTGAGCCGATACAGAATACAACTACAACAAAAATCCAAAAATAGGTGCTTGAATAAAAATGTTCAAAGAACCATTCCTGTCCGTATACCGAGCTCCTGTAGCCATTAACAATATAAGTCATTGGATTAAGCTTGATTATCCACTTAAGCTTATCGGGCAGCATATTCAAATCCCACATAATAGGAGTTGCCCACTGTCCAACCTGCAGTACTATCGCAAGTATCTGTGTGAGATCTCTGAAAAATACTACAACCGCGCATGTCGTGTAGCATAAAGAAAGCACGAGAACAAATTCACAGATAGCATAATAAAACAACTGCAAGGTATAAACAGAAGGAGCATACCCGTATAACCAGGCTACTATCAGCATAACAAGTGCAAAGAAAACATGAATAAAAAGTGCTGCAATAACCTTAATAAGAGGCAGAATACTGATCTTAAAAAGGACCTTCTTAACAAGGTAATTGTACTCAAGAAGTGATGTTGTACCATTCATCAGAGCTTCATTAAAGAAAAACCATGGTACAAGTCCCGTTGTCAGAAACAGAACAAAGGGGACATCTATCCCTCCTGCAACCATCTGTGATCTCTGATGGAAAATACGATCAAAAACAAAGAAATACATCAAAACAGTGACCACCGGCTGAACCAGTGCCCACACGATGCCCATATAGGAACCTGCATATCTTTTTTTGAAATCATTAACTGAAAGCCGCCAGATAAGTCTTCTGGAATTATAGAGCTCCACAGGTAATACCATGAGCTTGTCATACCACACCGTCATAAGGATACATGACAGTATGATAAGCACGCAGGCACAAATCTTTTTTAAGAACTCAGTCTCCTGATCTGCAAGTGGATTATAGTGGAATACTATGACTGCCATAAAAACAGCAACCACAATATAATACACACCAAGCACTACCTTCTTGGGAAACTCACTGATTATCGGCAAACGGTCTCTTTTTTCACTGGCCATTATTACTGTACTCCGTGTTCCCTCTTATAGTCCGCAAGTGTTCCCCACTTAGGATCCTTCTCTGACATGATAAGTTCTGATTCATCAGCGTAAGGCCAATCAATACCTATCTCCTCATCCTTCCAAAGAATTCCACCTTCATCGTCCGGATGATAAAAATCAGAACATTTATATACAAACTCAGCATAGTCGGAGAGAACAAGGAAACCATGTGCAAAACCCTTGGGGATAAAGAACTGTTTCTTATTCTCTGCTGAAAGAGTAACGCCAAACCATTTTCCGAAGGTTTTTGAACCCTCTCTTAAGTCGACTGCAACGTCAAATACTTCACCGTTTACAACTCTTACAAGTTTATCCTGCGGAAAGTTCTTCTGGAAATGAAGACCTCTTAAAACATTCTTCTTGGATGCTGACTGGTTATCCTGAACGAATTCCATATCAATTCCTGCAGCCTCAAAGTCCCTTTTTGAATATGTCTCCATGAAATAGCCTCTGCTATCTCCGAAAACCTGCGGTGTAATTACTTTAAGTCCTTCTATTTCACATGTTTCTACAGTTATCTTTCCCATTTTAATTCTAAATCCTCCAAAAATAGATTATTGTTTTTCATCTGAAAAACAGAAGTTATACTTCATAAATCAGTTGGAAGCTTCCTTGGAAGCATCCTCGGGTTTAACATCATAAGGTCTGTCTGTTCCGGGTCTTGTTGCTTCATTTAAAGCATCATTTGATGTTCCTTCTTCCGGTGTAACTTTATCTGTTTCAGACTCTTTCTGCTTGTCCTGGTCCTGTGTTTCTTCAAGATTCTGCTCATCTTCGGGTTCAGCGCTATCTTCTTCATCAGCTGCTTCATCCTGATCATCAGATTCTGAATCCGCAGATCCATCAGCCGGCTTATCTATAAGATCCGTGGTATCTTCTTCCTGTTCCTCTGCATTGGCAGGAACGGGTACATTATCAACCACTACAACTACAGATGGCCTTTGCTCGCTCTTATCAAAAAAATCGTCTGCGGTAAGAAAACCCTTTAAATCATCTCCGATCTGTTCTCCATACTCGCTGCTTATCTCCTCTGTTGTTTCATAAACAGAATCATCGGTATCTGCAAAATCATCAGCACCGATGAGCGCATGAATCTTATCCCTGTTGGCTGCGTAAACCACAACTCCGACAAGGACACATGTTGTTATTATTGCAAGTATAGACAGTTTGAATGATTTAGAGTCCATTTGCTACCTCAACAAGATATTTACCATAGTCAGTTTTCATAAGGGGTTCTGCAAGCTTAAGGAGCTGCTCCTTGTCTATGAAACCTCTCTTGTAAGCAATCTCTTCGATACATGAAACATAAAGTCCCTGTCTCTTCTGGAAAGCGCATACAAAGTCTGCTGCATCAAGCAGTGAATCGTGATTTCCTGTATCAAGCCATGCAAAGCCTCGGCCCATAGTCTCAACGCGAAGAGTTCCGCGACGGAGATATTCGTTGTTTACACTAGTTATCTCGATCTCGCCTCTTGCGGAGGGCTTTACGTTTTTAGCAATCTCTATTACATCATTGTCGTAGAAATAAAGTCCCGGTACTGCATAGTTACTCTTGGGATGCTCGGGCTTTTCTTCGATTGAAAGAGCCTTGCCGTTTTCATCAAATTCTACAACGCCGTATTCTCTGGGATCACGGACATAATATCCGAATATTGTTGCACCCTTTTCTCTTGATGCAACTTCCTTAAGAAGCTTACTAAAGCTCTGACCATAGAAGATGTTATCTCCAAGGACAAGTGCTACAGAATCGCTTCCGATAAATTTCTCACCGATAATAAATGCATCGGCAAGTCCTCTTGGCTGCTCCTGAATTGCATAGGAAAATGACATTCCAAGCTGCTCGCCTGTTCCGAAGAGGTCTTCAAAGATAGGAAGGTCTCTGGGAGTTGAAATAATAAGTACTTCTCTTATGCCAGCAAGCATAAGTGTTGATAAAGGATAGTAAATCATCGGCTTGTCATAAACCGGCATAATCTGCTTTGAAATAGCTCTTGTTAACGGATAAAGTCTTGTTCCGGAACCTCCGGCAAGTATGATACCTTTCATTAAAAAATCCTCCAATTCTTCATTCGAAGATAGTCAAAAACTGCGGTGCATACCCTGCACCAATATATACTATAACATAAAAACGTGATTTATCATCATATGTTTAATATTGCACGTTATTTAGATTCTAAATCATCATTTTTACGAATCTCGTCAATAATAAACGGAGGTCTATTGCGGGATTCCTCAAGGACTCTCCAAATGTACTCTCCAAGAACTCCAAGCGTGAGCATGATCATTCCCGAAGCAAATAAAATAACGCACATAAGTGATGCATAACCCGCAATCGGTGTGCCTACAGTGAGTTTCTCATAAATAGCGCTGATGATACCGATAAGTGAAGCTATTGCAAACAAAACTCCGCACACAGACATAGCTCTGATAGGAAAATATGAAAAGCTCATCATTGAGTCAACAACAAGTTTAAATTTCTTGGCAAATGTCCATCTGGATTTTCCGACGGTGCGATCTTTTCTGTGGAAGTAAACCTTTGCACTGCGGAATCCGAGCCACATAACCTGAAGCGTTAAAGATGAATTTTTCTCATCCATAAGTTCAAGCACTTTTATAGCCTGCCTATCAAGGAGATAGCAGTCGCAACCACCCTGTGGCATTTCCTTGTTTATTGTTTTTCTAACAAGATAGTAATAGCAGCCGGCAAAGAACTTCTTTATAGCGCCTTCATCACGCTCAGCTCTTATGGCAAGAACAACCTTGTTTCCCTCTTTCCATTTTTCATAGAGATCCAAAATGAGTGTGGAATCTTCCTGAAGGTCTGCCTGCTTGGTAACGGCACAGTCGCCGGTACATACCGACAAGCCTGCAAGGATTGCAGCATGTTCTCCAAAATTCCTGGAAAGCCTTGTGCATACGACATTTTTATCCTTCTTGGCAATGTTATTCATTATCTCCCAGGAATTATCTCCTGAACCGTCATCTACAAACACGATCTCATAATCGCCAATCTTTCCGAGGATTTTTTCTTTCATATCCTCGTAAAGCATCTCCAGTGTATCGGAGTTGTAGTAGACAGGAACTACGATTGAAATCTTACTCATTAACGTCTCCTGTTTAAAGCATATATTTGAGCATATATCCATTATGCTCTTTTTACCTGCTTATTATAATTTGAACTACCTCTATAACGCAACAACAGAGAGCCTTGGCAGTTAGCCATAGCTCTCCTGTTATAAATCAATTTATTGAATATATGATTTCTTTGGAAATTCAATATTCGTATTGGATCTGGTCCTTACAAAGCGCTTCTATCAGATCAAAGCTTGCTGCTATACATGCTGTCATAATACTTCTGATAATCGCCGCTTGTTACGTGCTCCATCCAGTCTTCATGAGCAAAGAACCATTCAATTGTCTTTCTGATGCCTTCCTTGAACATTGTCTCAGGCTCCCAGCCAATCTCCTTCTTGATCTTATCGGGAGCGATGGCATAACGGCGATCATGTCCCTTTCTGTCCTCAACATAAGTGATAAGATCGTATGTGAGCTTCTCTTTTCTGGGGTCTGAATCGTCAAGTGATTCTCTAAGTACATCGATAATTGTCTGTACGATCTCGATGTTCTGCTTTTCATTGTGACCACCGATATTGTAGGTCTCAAAGAGTCTGCCCTTTTCCTGAACCATGTCGATTGCCTTTGCGTGGTCCTCAACATAGAGCCAGTCACGAACGTTCTTACCGTCACCATATACGGGAAGTGCTTTTCCTTCAAGAGCATTGTGGATCATGAGAGGAATAAGCTTCTCAGGGAACTGGTAAGGGCCGTAGTTGTTTGAGCAGTTTGTGATATTTGCAGGGAACTTATAAGTATCCATGTAAGCCTTAACAAGCATATCTGAGCTTGCCTTACTTGCTGAGTAAGGGCTGTGAGGATCGTAAGGTGTATCCTCATAGAAATATGCGCCAGGATCTTCGGGAAGTGAACCGTATACCTCGTCTGTACTTACGTGAAGGAACTTCTTACCTTCCTTAAATGAACCGTCAGGAAGCTCCCATGCTTTTTTAGCTGCGTTGAGCATTGTAGCTGTACCAAGAACATTGGTCTCTACAAAGATTTCGGGATTAACGATAGATCTGTCAACATGGCTCTCAGCCGCAAAATGAACTACGCGGTCGATATCATTTTCCTCAAAAATCTTATTGATGGCATCTCTGTCACAGATGTTAGCCTTGATAAATGTGTAGTTATCTCTCTTCTCAACATCAAGAAGGTTCTCAAGGTTACCTGCGTATGTAAGAGCATCCACATTGATGATACGGATCTCATTGTCATATTTTTTGAACATGTAATGTATATAGTTAGATCCAATAAATCCCGCACCACCGGTTACTAAATAAGTTCTCATTATAATCCTCCGAAAACATTGTTATAAAATCATTAAACTATTCTAACTGTTTAATAAGATTAATGCAAATCAACTAAATTTCTTTATATTGCAAGTTGTTTTTATCCCTTATATGCAAAAACCTATATAGATATGCTCCCACTATTATCAGGAAAAAATTTCTGCCTATATATCTTGAAACAAATGTAGCCTCTACTATGGTATATAACGATATGGAAAAAAAGATAAGGAGTACCCAGACATTTTTTTCCTTAAGGCACATATAGATAACTACCAACATAATTACAGCCATAAGGGCAACAGGTATTATTCCGTACCAGTAAAAGAGTCTCACCCATCCCATATCAAAATAGTCCTCTGCATCATGGCCTGCAAAAAGCTTCCAATTGCTTAAAACCGCCCCATGATCATGAGCACTGTAATAGATACTGCTTAGTCTGTTGCTTAGATTTCTGTCTATAGCCCAGAACAGTTCTCCCGGCTCAAGTCCCCCGTCAGAATATCCGCCTTCACTGTATGCAGCAGTAAGTATCGCAGTCACGATGCAAAAAACAGGAGAAAATAAGGTCTCTAAAAAATATACAAATCTCCACCCTGAAATCATTGGGAACAATCTTATCACCACGGCCAAAACTAAAGTAATAAAGAGAACAATAATGCCTGTTCTTGATCTTGTAAGATATGAGCCTACGGTAAAAGCCAAAAACAAAATAAGGTAGTGCCAGAGCTTACCTGTCATCCCATAGAGATACAGCCACATCAATATAAGAACATATATGCAGCCAAGGAGTGTATTTGGATGTCCAAAGCCAAATACATATCTTTTTTCAGCTTCTATACCTCTTCCAAAATCCGCAACCTGATATACATCTCCCAAAACTCCGATTAAGGAAAGAAAAGCGATAATAACAAACCCTGTAAGGCTCACATAAAAGCTTACTTTAACCGCATCTTTTAAACTGACATCCTTTGCAGCCAGAATAAAGGCCGTAATTCTAAGAAGGTCATTTTTACCGGATAATCTGTAACAAATAAATGTAAATAATAACAAAAATATTATTACAGACCATTCCTTTTTATCATGAGAAGATATCATCACTGCAAGGAATGTAAGAGCAAAGGTAATGCGAAAGACGTAGCTTTCATAGGGAAAAATTATTTCGCTTTTTTCAATTATCATAAGGACAAGCTCTATAAAAAGGGCCACGTAAAATAAAAGCCCTGATATCTTTTTCCTTATATCTTCATATTCTTTTAAATTAAGCGCTCTGATATTCATAACAAATAAAAAATTAAAATCCCTGTAATTATCAGTATCATTCCTATGATTTTGTTCCTGGTTATCTTCTCATTAAAAAATAATCTGCCAAGAAACATAACAAGTATATATCCTATTGGCTCAATTATTACCACATACATGTAGGGCATATGACCGTAACATACTATGGCAATAAACATTGAAATTACTAAAAGCCCATAGCCGCCTACAACCAGAATATTAAGGTATTGCCTTATAAAGCCGTTATATTCTATCCCTGAGCTCTTCTTTAGTAATATCTGAGAAACAGAAGCAAGGAGTTGTCCAAACAGGGCAAGCAGCACAAATAATATCAAATTATCTACCTCCTGTTTTCAAAAGAGTTTGACTCTGACTTTTCTACTAAAAACTCCGATTTGGTATTTCCAGGAGCATTTAAAATGATCGTTCCTACAATCACCAGAAATACTCCAATTATCTTAGAAGGACTAATATTTTCTCTAAACAGCAAAACGCTCCACAGAAGTGACCATAGAAGCGTCATCGCTTTATTTGCATAAGCAATCGACAGTTCGAAGCGCTTTAACAGCTGCTGCCACAAAATGGCATAAATGCCAAGAACAGCAAAGTCAAGAATATAAAGCAAAATAAATTCTTTTGACAAGAACTTATAGTCAGACACCAGCTTACTTATAACAGTTGTAAGGGAGTATATAAAAACCGCCCCCTGCAGGAAAAAAATCGCATAGATTCTTTTGTAGATACCATTTTTCATGGATTAAAAATTTCTCCTCTAAGTTCAATAATTACTTCTTGAATTATATTTCAGATATACTACCTGTCTAATAAACCAAGTCTACATTCCATAAATAACATCTGCAAAATGAGCAGCGATATGCTCATTACATGCCTGATTCACATGAATGTTATCAAGAAGAAACTCTGCGCTGTTGGTTTCATCTATTGTTCCGTAGTAATTGTCTATAAATGAAACTCCGGTATCTCCGCAGGCATCTATCATATGCTGAAGATATGTGGTAAGTCTTCCGTTTCCAAAGTCCACCATATCTCCGTTTTTAAGTGTTCCGTCAGAATCATACGCATAGCAGAATGTAAATGACATGCAGACAATTCTTATAAACGGATATTTTTCCTGAATAGCCCTGATTCCGGCATCCAATGCTCCCATATATGTCATGCTGTCAAGGGAATCGTTGGGATTCATTCCGGGCCTTAAGTTTACATAATCCGAAGCATTATAATATATAACGATCGTATCAACCGCATTGTAGTCAACACCTGAAAGTGTCTGAACAGCTCTTAAATATGTAGGGTCGTCCATTCCCTGTGCAGTGCTTTCCATTTCAGAAAAATCTCCGGAAGCTACAGACATCGCAGCATTATAGAAGCTGAATCTGTCGAGCTTGTATGAGTCATCATATGTAGCATTCTTTAAAGCTATTGTTGTTTCGGGGAATCCTGCATTTATTACTTCTGCGCCAGTCTTTTCAGCAATCTGAGCGCAGATTCCGCTCTCCGATGAGTCGTAGGTAACAGCGTCATTACCGAAAACAAGAATTGTTTCCTTGTCATCCTGCTCATGTCCCTCAAGCTTTTCAGCAGGGAGCGTGAAAATCTGATCGAGCATCTCAACCTCATACTCCGTCGGATCAACATCTGAGGTATCGATCGTAGTTCCCTTGTTCCACTTCAAAAGTCGCATAGCAGCAAACAATACAATTACCAGAATAGTGCAAATAATGGCAATATGTACCCATATAGGAATGCCGCCTCTTTCATCGTTATCGTTTTGTCTAAAATCTGACATATTTTTTCCTTCCTTTTTTCAAGCAGTGCGCTGTCAGTACTCTACAGAAAACAGCTCTTCAAAATCAAACCTCTCTATTATATCTCTCATAGAAGAAAGCTCATCCTCAAACTGTTCCATGCTGCGTACCTCATGTGTACCGTCAGCAAAACACTCCGTCATATATCTGTTTATTTCCGGCTTGTAGTGGGTGTAATCCGCATAATTGTTAAGGTCGGTCACAACCTCCTCCATATTCTGAAAATAAAACAGATGCACATTATCATACTTCAAAAATTCCTCTGCGGCAAATTCGTACTGTCTCATAGTTGCCTCAAGGTGATTTTCGCAAATGACATTATTCCAGTACAATATGCTGTAAGGCGGGAAAAATACATAAAACTGAGTATCCGGATTCTCTTCTACAAAGGGAAGGATATTGACCTTTAAATTTTCTCCGGTCTGTTCTATAAAAAGCTCTTTGTCAGCTTCGGTCTCCACCCTTTGCGGTTCCTCATACTTGTGCATTACCCACTGGATATTATAATATTCGTCAGTCCACCAGCTCGCATAAGCCTCTGATAAGTTTGTTCCCTTTTTCTGAATAAACGGACGCATAATATACTGCAAAAGCACATCCTTATTCCACAGATACTTAACATCATTTATAGGGTTGTCATCATACAGATACATTGGAAGCTCGTACTTTATCTCATTAACATCCGCTGTGAGAGTCGGCACGTCAAGCCCCAGGAAAACCGCTTTAACATCATTGTTTTTCCTTGCATAACTGTCCTTGTCAAAAACAATGTTTAATATATTCGAATCATCCTTGGGATATGCTCCGCTGTATGAAAGCTTAAGAGTATTCAGGCCCATGAGCTCATAAAAATCATCCGTATGGAAATTGACCGTCATCGATGATCCTATTATGCAGCTGTCATAATCCATATTCCTTGCCATTCCCGGGTTCTGTGACAATTGATTGTCAACAACATAATAAAATCCATCTCTTGGTCCGTGGTAATGGAAAAACGGATCCACATAGATTACAAGTGCAGTCACTGCTGCGAGCATAACTAAAACCAGTCCCAGGAAAATCCATATTAAATTCTTTTTGCTACTCTTTTTATTATCCATGATCAAAAATTCACATAAAGGAAGGTGCTGACTCCGCCGAGACTTAGCACACTCCATACAAAAATAATGCTTATAAATACTGTCTTTAAGATACCATTATTGCCTTGTGCAAATTTATCCGCCATATTTCTTGCAGTCTTCCCACTGAATATGAAAAGCGCAGAAACAGCCAGGATTATCCACATACATAAATATCCGCTCTTATTCCAGGAGGGAATTGGTGTGACTTTAAATACGTACCACAGCTCGTCAAGCTGAAAACATTCAGCAAGCTCTATAGATATATGAAGTCCGTAGTCGCTGATCCCTGTTACACACTTTTTGATGATAAGTGCCGCATCATTTACGGAAGGCGCTCTGAAAAATACCCATGCGGCGGTAACATATATAAATGTAAGCGCTGTCTTTATTACATTAATTGCGCCCAAGGGCTTGTTTTTATCAGGATCGTTTTTGCTCTTATCCTTATCGGTACTAGGATGAGCTTTTGCCCTTGTCAGCACCATCATTACGCCATGCATCATTCCCCATATTATGAAGGTCAGTCCTTTTCCATGCCAGATTCCGCTTATAAAGAACACGATAAGTATATTCAGATATGTACGCAGCACGCCTCTCCTGCTGCCTCCGAGCGGGATATACACATATTTTGTGAAAAACCTTGTAAGTGTGATATGCCATCTATCCCAAAAATCCGATATATTTCTAGCGATATATGGTGCATTGAAAT
>Ga0247608_10007885_pt1 | contig 10851 bp, 4 predicted proteins | sample 176DNAGHGlowgp2_FD_193490 | JGI IMG/M metagenome (GOLD analysis project Ga0247608, IMG submission 193490) | Sheep rumen microbial communities from Palmerston North, Manawatu-Wanganui, New Zealand - 1766 DNA GHGlow gp2 | ecosystem: Host-associated > Mammals > Digestive system > Stomach > Rumen ... | reverse complement strand
ACCTTCTCTTCCTTTGACCTTGATTGGGTCTCTATCATAATTGTAACGAGAAACATGACTTGCAATTTCTGCAGCGTCTTCTGAAGTTAAGCAAACTTTATCTGTCTTTTCAAGATAATCTTTTGGAAGAACTTCGATAAGTTCACCATCACGAATTACTGGAATTGTTTCATCTGCTTTGTAATACTTTACACAGTCAGATAATTCAATCTTGATACTTGGAAAATACTTCTTTGCATCTTGCAAGAAACGTTTTGATGTGTAATAGTTATTATTACAAGACATCAAATAACGAATAGTATCTCTACCACCTCTAGTAATTGCTCTTGCACAGTCAATATCATACAAATGGAAGTTTGCATTCAGACATACACCATAACATGAGTTAATGATTGTCTTCTTACATCTTTGCTTCTTATCCCAATAAACTTCCATGACATCGTCATGAGCATGCAATGCTTTCTTAAGTTCTGCCTTTGCTGCAAGTCTTTCTGAGAACACCTGTCTAATAACATCTGGAAGAAGTGCACTTTCAGTTCTTCTAAATCCAACACCATTGATTTCAGACTGAATAACTTCACCTGATTCGATTTGTTCTTTAGTTGGATTGATAACTTTGACTTCAGGACTAATGTTATACATCATAATCTGATGAGGATATGATGACTGAATATCACCTGACATTACCCATTTGTAACGACCAGGACATGCATAACAATAACCTGCTTTAACTGCGAAATCTTCAAAATCTAACAAACCGCGTTCATAATCGCAGTTTTGATATGTGATGTTTCCGTCTTTATCTAATACTTTGTACTTGCCAGTTTCATGCCACCAGTCGCGTTTATTACCACGGTCGATGTCGTTCATGCGAATATTCTTCTTATGCATGAACTTCAAGATATACCCTTCAACTGCAGCAATCATTGACTGACACTTATCAAGTGTAATCAAACATTCTGTACAGTATGGAATAACAATGTCGAATACCTTACGTTTATCGTCAAGTTTCTTAATTAGAAGAACGTCTTGAACGTTATACTCAACATATCTGTTCCAGTCACGTTTGTAAGTTTCAAAAATCTGTCCTTGATATTCAAGCTTACCTTCACCAATTTCCTGGTCGCAAACATAGTTCAATGCAAATGACTTAAATCTGTCAGTGATGAACTTCTTATACATCGCCATATAGTCATTTGTGTATAAGCCTTGAATAGAAATTGCAGTATCACCTGTTGGTTTACCTTTCTTATCTACGATTTGGCGAATAGAAGGTTCCTTGTTAAATGGAGAGAATTTCTTTGTGAGTTTGTAATTATATTCTAGCTCTCCATCTTTATTTGTGTACTGTGTTGCGATTCCACGTTCGATTTCAAGATTTCTAATTCTTTGAATGATGTATTCCAAGTCGAATCCATCTGTATTCCAACCCGTGAATAAGTCGAACTTTTGTTTGTGGAACCAGTTAACAAAGTCTGTTAACATTGCGTATTCGTCATCGAAACTTCTATAATCGTTGACGTGTGGATCGTTTCCTGTGTAATCGAACAATCCCCATGTGTGTGTCTGTTTATCGACTGTCGAATAACAAGTGAAAACGTTAATTGGATATTTTGCTTCAGAAGGTTTTGGGAATTCAGAAATATAAAAGCAAGATTCCATGAACTTTACATACTTGCCTTTTTCTTCATCCCACCACAAATAATCATTTGTGTGAACGAAGTCATCGAGTTCATTCAAAACACCAGTGAGTTCTTCACCAGTATCTACTCTTTTGACTTTTACAATGTCTCTTCTGTTTTGTGGACATGATGTCTGTGTTTCAATATCGTATACACAGATTCTGAACTGATCAGCAGTCGTTTCAATTTCATCTGCTATTGCATCATATCTTTCATGTAAGAATTTTGTGACTTCACCTAAATCTGATTCGCAAAGTTTTACACCCGCATCAATAAGTGGTTGAAGTTTTGCACGATCATCGACAACTCTACGAACTACTCTGTTTCCATGAATGTCGATTAAAGGAGATGTTCCAGTTCTATCTGGAGCATAATAGTCAAATGTAAATGGATATTTCTTGAAATCTGTTTCACCGACTTCTTTCAACCAGATACACTTGTTGAATTTGTCATATACACAGTTTTTATAACCGTAATTTACTCATTTATTTACCCTCATGTTTGAGCACACATGTTTTTATGTTGTAAAAAATATAATAAAAGGCACATCTTTTAAAATGTGCCTTTTTTAGTATCAAAGTTTTAAAGCTTAAATACCGCGTGATGTCGTTGTAATAAACGAATTAACATCTCCAAGAGCATCGATATAACCCTTATTGTAAGCCTTTTCAAGAGCGAGCTTTTCGTCTTTCATACCCTTAGTCTGCTTCTTGAATTCTGCTTCTACTTCCTGCTTACGAGCTTCTGGAAAGCGTCTGATAGCACGAATGATGGTCATGACATAATCGCTAGAATCGATTGCGTCTGGAGTTCCTGTTGCGTTTGTACCTGGAATTGGCATATATTATCACCTCACTAGTTAAAAAAATAATAGTTGTTATATGTTTATTTATAGCAAATATAATTAAAAAATGAACTATTGCAAAGCGTCATTTTCGTACACGTAATTGAACGTATCTATAGTTTTTGACTTATCTAAATTCTGGAGTTCATCGTTCAATTGTAGAGGATCGTGATACTGATCTTGTGCTGATAATGCAGAAGGAGCTACATTGTAGATAGGATCGTATGGACGAGCTTCAGTCAATTTAAGTGTAGGATTGTCAGCTGAAATAGTACATTTTGTGTCTTTGTAAACTTTCAACTTGAGCGTATAAGTGTGTGGAGTTACGCCGAACGCTTCAGTATAGTAGTTCACATTTCTAATTTCATAGAAAGTCTTATTTGCTGGAATGTAAATGATGTCACCGATACGTGGAATAATCTGATCGTAGACTTCAGGAGTGTTTCTATCTTCTCCTCCATAAGTAGAAAAATATCTAAATGCTGTGTTTGCAACATACATTTCTATGAGATCTTCACCCCAAATACCCTCTAATTGATATGTTCTAACGTTCGAAGGCATCTGTTTTACATATCCTCTAAAGTTGAATGCTCTTGCTATCCACTCTAACTGATCTTCGCCATAATGCACGTCGTATGCAATGTTATGAGTAACGTAGTAGTAAACACAAGGAATGCCAAATAAGTCAACTCCTTCAATCGTTACTCCAGTTGCAAGATTGGTATCACTCGTTGGTCTATTACCAGCAGATGTCTGATCACATCCTGCTTCATATTCAGGAATTGTTGGGCACAGCCAAGGATATTTGTTATAATCTACTGCCATTACTCTACCGTTGCGATTCCGTTTAAGTTGGGTTCAAATCGAACATTCTTTCCAGCAAGACTTATATCTTTTGTGTAAGTGCATATTGAAATTGGTACTGCGTTTATAATTGTACCATTTGCAAAGCCATTTGGCAGACCATTTGTATTTGCAATTGCTGGATCGAAATCAGGATTTATACAATACAGCAAACAGTTAAAAGATTCGTGTGAAGTATTTCCAACTGAAGCCAGTGTATCATCATTTAATTCTAGCATTGATCTGCTGTGAATCACGTTAGTTTCTGGCACAAAGAATTTGTAATAATCTGAACGAACAAAATCTTTATCTGATTCTAGATTATTCGTAGTTTTAAAGTTATTGAGTAATAAATCTTGCGTAGTTTTTGTTGTTCCAGCAACTGACGCTGGCGTCATTGTATTATAAGCACTGTAAATATACTTATATTGCATACCAGTAGAAAATTGCATGTTATTTAACACGTTGTCGTTAAACAGCTCTTCGTAACTATATGGCACATCGGGTTCTATGTCAGACTCAGTAGTAATATCTGACATTTTGAACTTATAACACATGTACTCTTCTGAAGATGACTTTACAAATTTAAATTTTCCATCAGCCAGTAATGTATTCCAATTTAAAGCCGTAATAGGCGTAGCAGTAATAGCTGATATAGCAGAATTAGCTATATCAGTGCTATCAATCGAAGTTTCTCTAACTGCAGATAATGCATATACACAAATGTAATCAGTATATGCATTACCAGTGTCAGTTTTAAATCGTAATGCAGAATTTCCAAGAAAATCTACATACGATAAGCACTGTTTTGTTGCCATTACTTGTTTCCGTTTTCTATATTTATTGCTAAACCAGCTTGTGGATGGAATAACAACCAGTCTTTATTCATCATACTAGATTTAATAAGAAATGCTGAACCTATTTCATCAAATTTTATGATATAACCAGCGTTGTTGACAGCAGTAACGTCTGTCTTCACATCCAAGATAGGTCTGTGCTGTTCATCAACTAATAACATGTATTGAACATCATCAGCAGATATGCCAGTACAATTTAATGTAGCGTACATACTACGATCAAGTGCATTTAGAATATCTGCAGAAGGCGGAATGTAACCATACACAATTGAATTCGCAGTTAATGTTTCACCATCGGAATCATGGAATGCAAAATTTGTTGTATCTGGCACAGAATCAATGATTCGTGCTGACATTAAATACTTATCAACTAAATCCGTCGTCTTCATTTCGCCATGTTCATTATATGAAGATGTAGCTCTAACTTCGTATGTCACATAAATTGCATCGTCAGCACATACATAATTTGACTTTGGTTCTGGAACACCTTCAAATACAGTATATGGTTCATCTAGCAATATAGATCTACTTACTGTAAATCTTTCATTATCATTATCGTATCCAATATTTCTAGAATCATAGTGACGGAATATCACTTCATTTGTAGCAGTGTTAACGAGCATTCTACCAACGTGTTGTGGATATATTCTTATGTTTGACACAGATGGTGTTTTAGCATATTTGTAAGAATATCCAAAATACTGTGGATAAATGCGTTCTTGAATTTCATACTGTGTATCTACGACGAAGTGATTTAATGTAATGATTTGTCCAGAAACTTCTGTTTGAGTTTCTTTTGTAATCGCGTGTGGCTGTGCTGTAGCTGGCACACCGATGTTATTCGCAGTTATAGTCGCCATGTGCACGAACGTAGAAGGGTTATCTAAGTATACACCAAGATAAGAATCACTACTTAAAGCAAATGCTTTATTATTTGTTTGTGCGTCACATGCAGCTTCCATTATTTCAGTTTTTGACGAATTATGGTGAGCTGTATGCGGTAATAACTTATAATCATCATAAGTAATAAATTTGTCGTAATAAGTTAGTTCACATTCAACACACGGTAAAGCACCAATTTTAATTACATTTGCTGAATATGTATAGATGTAATTTGGAACATTTGATGACGGCTGCAACTCATCAAGAGTTGTAGATAGTGCATCTGCCATATTTGTCAAAGCAGAAGCATGTGTTGAAGACACGTTAATTGGACAATTTACAGTATTGTATGTATATGACGCAAATGTTAATCTTTTATCGTCAGTAAGACTTGCTTTACCTCTGTACAATGGATAGTGTTGAGGATATAAATCTAACTGTTTTGTCACACGCACTGTGGTATTTGTCACTGCTTGACCTGCAGCAGTTGTATTAAATGCTTCTGTTAATACAGTATGCCAATCGCAAATTGCTTGGTCAACATTCGAACTATGACGATAATTTAAACTTGACTTTTGTGCTGGATAGTTAAAATACACGCCTGAGTTAGCAGGAATTGGATCTGCTAATTGCTGTGCGTATTGTTTTCTATCCCAATCGCCCGCTTTCCATGTATCGCCCATATTGATACCGTATTTAAAGAATAGGTTATCTAAATATTGAACGCCGACAGATGCCCAGTATGCATTGCCTTTACGGTGTAATCTGTCACAGTAGTGTGTAGTTACAAGACCAGGTGCGATTTGATTGTAGCAATTCATATAATATGCAAATGTGCCTGAACCACCAAAATACGAATATGGTGTCGTGTCAGTACGCCATATTTCATAATTGAGTGGGTCAGTTTCAGAATCATCGTACAATGTTAAAACTTTACATTGTAGGTCATTGCGTTTTATACTATCTGCGCTAGCAAGTTCAGATGAAGTAGTGTAAATATCATTATTCGATTTGTTTACACTATCAATTGTGATATTACAAGCAAAATTTGCAAACTTATTTGCATAAGTCATTGTATTTTCAGCAGATGTTGCAGTTGTGACACCAGATGGTAAAAAGCCCTTAAAACTTGTATAAACAGACGATTTTTTGACAGACTGATTATTAGTATACATGTATTCACCGAACATACCGCCAATATTAAATACTGGTGGAAGTTTAACAATGAATGAATCACTCTGTTGATAAAATTCATTCGTATTTGCACCTACAATAGTACTTCCAAAATTTGCAGAGAACGCAGAATATGGTAGTTCAACCGTACATTTAGCCGGATGACCAGCGTATGTACAATCAAAGCCCATTACTAATGTAGGCATTGTACTTACTATTGTTTCGAGTTCTGGTGGATTGCCAGTTACTACTGGAACATCGTCAAAAGCATCACATGCAGAATATGCGTTTTGTGTGCGCAATAAGAACGCAACACCGTTGCTATAACACAAGTGACAATCACCTGCTAATGAAGCACCAGTAACAGTAGAGTTAGTCAATACATACGAACCACCTGTTTTACCGTTAACAGTAGCATTAAACGCTGTGGCGTTAATAACTGTATTACTTGCATTAGCATCACTTGCATCAGTCAAGTAATCATAGTATCTTGTATATACTTCTGATGTAGATTCGCGAATATACAATTTTGCGTATGGTGTAGCTTTATTAGCAGAAAATGTTATCAATGTTTTAGCGTCAGTTGGCAGTGTTATTGATGCTACATTGTCAGTTAAATCGACAAATGTGTTCGATTCGTCATAATAGCCAAATGCACGAATTCCAGTAAATACGTGACTTGACAAATTTATCAATGATGCTGTAACGTTACACACTGCATAATCAGATGCATTATCAGAAATAGTAATATAATCAGTGTACATTCCTGTCGTACCATCATATATTACTCTGGTATGCACGTCTGTTAAATTACCTCTACTTGCTCTACCCGCAACACCGCCAATTAGTGCAACAACATTGTTATTGAACTTCATTTTTTCAACGTTAGCAAGACCAGAAATATCACCATCGTTGAAACCTACAACTCCACCAATTAAAAATGCTTGTTTACTATTTGGACCAAGTCTGAATGAGAAAGGTCTTTTTGCAGTTTCAGGTACTGGATAGTGGTCATCATCATCTGGATCTGATACGTAGGAATATGGTGTTGTACCAACAAGTGACTTATTAACTTCACACCAGTATTCACTGTCATTGTCGTGTGTATCTTCGTAATGTTTAAAAATGTCGTAAAAATACGAACATTTTGACTCCATTTGTTCGATCCACTTATTTTCACCATCATCAATTGGTTGCTTTGCTTGCCACCAACCATCATTACAATATTGTCCCGATGTAGATGGACGATACAACGGTGTGTGAGTCCAATTGTAATTGACTGTACATGTGTTAAATGAACCTTCGTTGAAATATCCAACATAAGGAATCATGTTTGCAGAACTATTTAAACACAGCTGTGTAGGATAACAGAAATTCGTAAATGCTGACAATTTGGTAGTATCAGCAAATGCATCTTCAATGCCAGCAGCAATAATGTTTGACGCAATAAGTTTCTTGTTTGAACCATCAAGTTCATTCATCTTATTTTGAATCAAATACACATCTGGACGAATAACAGTATCATACACAACGTCTGCAGATACAATGATGTTTTCTAGCGTACCATGATTTACACCAGCTAAGACACCGATACACACATCATTGCATCCGTTTTTAATAGCTTTAAGTGAAATAAGTTGTTCCGAATTATTAACTGAAATCGTAATAGCATCTGCATCTTCGGCTAAGCTGTATTTGCTCAATTCAGTAGGTTGCGCTAAGATTCTTAAATTCTTAACAACAGCTTTTTCTGAAATATAGCCAAACAAACCGCAAGCATACGAATTGTTATTCATCGTAATACTTTGAATGTAAATGCTATATCCATTACCGTCGAAAATACCTCTAAATGGATGTTGTTGTGTACATCCGAAACAAGAATTCTGAATAATTACATTTTCGACATCATCGTACATTACGACGACGAATGTTTCAAGTTCATTTTCTTTAGAGTAATTTACTAATTTGTTAAAATCGTCAGAACGTCCTACTAAGAAAAACTGACCATACACATGAAGATACTCATTGTACTTTTCTGGTAAATTTCCCTGTTTGTCTATAAGCAAGTGCTTATATGCGTTAAGATTTTCTTCTGTAACAATAATCAATTGTCCATTTGATTGATCAGTTTCAGAAGTACTTGTTTCACGATAATATGTATTTCTGAATATTGCGCCAGAAGCTAATGCAGAACCAACGAGATTATTTTGTGTATTTATGCTAAGTGCATCTGCATCTATTCGTGTAAAATCGCTAATTGTACGAAAATAACTTTTATGTTTAAACACTTCTTCATAAGCAGAATTCATCAAGTATGCACTACACTTGATTGTTGGTTCTACTTCACCAGCTAAATAGCGTCTTTTAAAATCGTTAAATACTCGAGTAGTGGTCATCTTTTACCATTTTGTTACAGTATTTATGTCAACTCCATCCAAATCAGAAGATGTTTTTGAACGATTTGCAGCAAGTGTCATACTTCCTCGTGCTTTTTGCAATGCAGTAAATTGTTCAATTTTATCACCATCTAATTTTGATGAGGTGTCAACTACGTCACTTTGTAGTGTAGACATATCTGGTGTATTACCAAGCAAATTCAACCAGTCTTCTATCTTCTTATCTTCACCTTTACCAAACTGTTCTTGTAGCATTTTATTCGTCAAATCTGCATCAGATTGTAAAATGCCTGGATGCTTTTCGAAATCATCTTCTCCAGAATACGCTTCACCTACAGGACCTGAGTATGAAAAATCGTAAGCCAGTAATAATTGTCCAGTAGAACTTCTAACTACAAATGGTGAGCCAATTGTAGAAGTAATACAAATGCAAGGAATAATGGCAGTTCTATTGTAAATACCACCATCAACTTCGAAACGCAATGGTTCACGAATAGTTTGATAAGAATTTTTATCATTTGATGAATAACCAGTGTCGTATGGTAATTCAACATATCTGCACATTGCGTATAAAGTTTTAAAGTGATCTAGTCCAGCAAATTTATCTACTGGTGACGCAGCAAATAGATAGTGATATAATTCTTGAACAAAAACACCGCCATTCAAACCAGTCGTAACTTCAAAAGTACCTACTAACAAGTCTAAAAAGCCTTTACCTATATCTTTCCAACCGGCTACTAATTTGTCGAACATGCTTTCATCACCATAAAAGATATACACAGGTGACGTGATAACTTCCCAAGCACCTTTCCAGAAAGTTACAATGCCCGAACCGACAGTTGCAAATGCATCAACAATACCATCATACCAATGATGTGTTTTGTGTCCTGCATAATCTGGTTCAGATATTGGTGTAAATAATCTGTCAATTGCTATCGTTTTTAGTGTTTCCATTCTAAACGGATAAATGAGTAGTAAACTAGTCATTAGTCTAACAATATCATCCAATTGTTCTTTTTCTTCTTGGTGCGTAGATGGATCACTTGTGTATGCAGCTGCTATTGCTTTTACTCGTTCAGGTGAAATGTATGATTGCTTTGAGCGTTCTACTATAGAGTCAAATTTCATCCAGCCATTTCTTCCATTCCACACATTTAGCATTGCTACATTGCACGCATCATCGATTTGCTCAATTGTGTAATAACACCAATTCTTTAGTGTTTCAACCCAGAAATATGTAGGTTCATCTTCTTCACTAGCAGATTTAATGTCAGAGTCAACTAATTGATCACTGAATGTTATGTTACTTTCTCTATGTGCTAAACTGTAATACTCCATTGGTGTTTGATTTTGCGATGTTAACAACGGAGACGTCATATTATACAATTCTGTTAATGACTCAAGTAAGTCATCTGTGTATTCTATATGATTTACACCAGTAATTTCACCTTCAATAACAGTCTTTCTGTCAAATGTGAATTCGTTAGCGCCATTAAGATATTTGTTATTACTGAATTCATAATGAAGTGTATCTACATGATCTACACAGTGATCATTATAAATCCATTCGTATTTTGGTGTAGAATCCCAGAAGTGTGTGTCAGACGAAGGATGTGCATTTGACATATAGTCAAAATATGCTAACACTTGCTGATCAGGATTGACAGTCGAAATGTGCCATTCACCAGTAAAATCGTAAATGTAAGCAGTAGTTCTATCTAGAGGAGCATTTGCAAGCGCACCATTATAGCTTTGTGACTTACATCTTACAGGAGGCGTAGTAGTAGTTCTATCACCAACTGGAACGTCATCAAAATAAATATCGTTCGCAGTTTGTTGCATATCTGTAGAGATGAAGCGTATTAGTTTGCCAATAGCTTCATCATCAGTACGTTCACTCGAAAAAGATTTATTCCATACGTCATCTATGAATTCAGCTGCTCTGACTTTATTTGGATATGCTACTCCTTTAACAGTAATATTGTCAGCTTCAACTAACTGCAAATATTGTGAACTTGTACCTTCATTACGAACCCAAAATGTAAGATCCATCACTACAGGTGTATTTGCATGATACGTAAAATGTTGTGCATAATCACTTCCAGTTTCTTCGTGCCAAGAAGTCCATGCATCATTGTAAAATGACAAAGTTAACTGTTTAATTATTCTAAATC
>Ga0247608_10007883_pt1 | contig 10852 bp, 10 predicted proteins | sample 176DNAGHGlowgp2_FD_193490 | JGI IMG/M metagenome (GOLD analysis project Ga0247608, IMG submission 193490) | Sheep rumen microbial communities from Palmerston North, Manawatu-Wanganui, New Zealand - 1766 DNA GHGlow gp2 | ecosystem: Host-associated > Mammals > Digestive system > Stomach > Rumen ... | reverse complement strand
ATACCGCTTTATGGCGTTCTGGGATATATTAACAAGCAAATCAATAAGGAATTAGGGAAATGACATTTAAGAAGACAGAAAAGATGCAGCGATTGACCTCAGAACTCAGTGACCTCTTTAAAGAGAGTCACCGTCTGGAGGATGAGATAAAGAAACAGTTAGGAAGTATTGGATTTAAGTTGGAGTAATATGAAAAAGTTAGTTCTTTTGTTTTTGATATTTATCCCCCTGACATGCTATTGTCAGACGGAGGAGGGTAAGTATTACATTTATAACATTGTGTCGTTTGAAGGCGATTTTACCAAGGAGAATTTCAAAGTCTTTTATGATGATGGTAAAGAAGTGAAGCGGCTGCGAAATGATAAAGATGACAAAATGAAATTCACAACTCCTGCGGGTGCTCTGATGTATTTCATTTCGCAAGGCTGGGAAATGTACCTTAATGGTGCAACATCGCGAGGTTCATCTTTTCAAGGGACTGGTGCTTCTACTACCAGTTCTTATTGGATTCTTAGGAAGCCATGCACCAAAGAGGAATTCGAAAAGGCAGTAAGTAATGCTGTGATGAGAGGAGGGTACGGACAAGCAAATAATTGATTCTTTATATCAGACCTTTTTCCTGACGTCAATAAAATGGTAAGCGAATATAGATGAGTTATAAATATCACATAGACGGAACCGAAGAGTTTGGGAATAGCCCAATTAACAGATTCGAGTATTCTTTTCATCTGTATATGAATACGGTGAAAAGAATATGCGATATGTATCGGAATGCGTCCGTGCAAGACTTGAAAGGATATGTTGCTCATTTCTGCTATCGACGTCTCAAGTCGTTCGATACGTTTATTAAGGTTGTAGCAGAGCATAAAGACTATGTTTCATCCAATTGCCTTTTGAGAATGTTAGGTGATTGTGTAGCGGTTTTCCGTCTTATTTATAATGAAAAAGACATTGACCAACTTTGGTTGCGCCATGCTCTATATGTTATTGATGGATGCGAAAGGAATCTGGCCGTTTTGCCAGAGGAAAACTGCTATAAAGAAACATTGCCTGACAATGAATTGGAAGAGGTAAATAAGGAACTTCGTTTTAATCGTGAGCACCGTCAACGTCTCATAAGAGAGGCACAAGAAATACTTGACAGTTCACCGCTTCAAAGCAAAGACAAGGCAGCTTTCGATAGAATCGTAGAAGACCGGAATTGGAAATTCAAAGAGTTTAAGAACTATAAAAAGACCGGCAGCAATCAGTATAAGTGGCAAGAATTATACTCTCTAATTGATGCATGTAAGGATTTTGACCTGCTTTCATATATCTCTCAATATGCCCACGGCTTAAGCATGAGTAATCTCGTTATCGAAATGGATGAGGGAAACATGAGTGGCATTGTTACTGAGGCTACAGTATTATTAGAAAGATTTCATTATTATACGTTGAATTTCTTCAAAGAAGAATATCAGTATATTATGCAAGGATTATTGATGCAGGAAACACGTGATAAGATATTGTCCTATTTCGACGAACAGCATCGGCCTGATGTTGGCAGTTGGAATCAGGGAGTGATGAGCAAAATCAGAGAGGCCAGCGCAACTACCTCTTTATTTAATAGATAAATTCCCATTTATGGAAGAGTGGAAAGAATATAAACTTGGAGAGGTTTGTACCAAGATAGGAAGTGGAGCGACACCTAAAGGTGGCAAAGAAGCCTATCTTGGCGGTGATACATCTTTGATTAGAAGCCAAAATGTTTTGGATTTCTCTTTTTCATGGGATGGATTGGCATACATAAACGATGAGCAAGCGTCAAAACTGAATGGTGTAGAATTAGAACAAAATGATGTTCTTCTGAATATTACGGGCGATTCTGTTGCAAGAGCTTGTATTGTACCAGATGAAGCATTGCCAGCAAGGGTAAACCAGCATGTAGCGATAATAAGAGGGGATCAGTCTATTGTCCTTAATGATTATATCCTTTACTATTTGCAATTTAAGAAACAATATTTACTTTCTTTATCACAAGGCGGTGCAACTCGAAATGCACTAACAAAAGGGATGATAGAGGAATTGGAAATACCTTTGCCTACATTGAACAAACAGAAGGAAATAGTGTCCATTCTCAAATCCCTTGATGATAAAATTGGGGTTAATCGTAAGATAAACGAAAATTTGGAGCAGCAGGCACAGGCGTTGTTTAAGTCGTGGTTTGTGGACTTCGAACCATTCAAGGATGGTGAATTTGTTGAGAGTGAATTAGGAATGATTCCGAAGGGGTGGAGAGTTTGTAGTGCTGACGAAGTGTTTGACATCAATATCGGTAAAACTCCACCCAGAAAAGAACCTGAATGGTTTACAGAATCTAAAGAAGATAATGTCTGGGTATCAATTGCCGACATGGGCAGTTGTGGAGTATTTATCTCAGATTCAAGCGAATACCTGACAGATGAAGCTATAAAGCGATTCAACGTCTTGATGGTTGAAAAGGATTCCGTTTTACTCAGTTTCAAGTTAACTGTAGGTAGAGTTGCAATAGCAGATACAAGATTGACAACAAATGAAGCAATCGCTCGTTTTATACTTCCCGATAAATGTTATCGTGAATTCTTATACTTATACCTCAAACAATACAAGTATGAGAATCTGGGGAGCACATCATCAATTGCTACAGCAGTCAACTCAAAGACAATAAAGGGGATGAAAATAATAGTGCCTCCAACGGATATGATTAACAGATTTAGTAATAATACAAAACCTCTATTTGAACAAATCCGCGTCTTACAACAAGAATCTAACCGTCTTGCGGAACTTCGCGACACCCTTCTTCCAAAGCTGATGTCTGGAGAACTGAAAGTAAATGAAGTAAAAATCTAAAACTATATAGATATGAGTACATGGATAGTTAGAGCAAACCCCTCACAATTCAGAATTAACGATTTTATTCGAGATTATGGATTTGTGGAATATCGTCATACTATAAAGAAGATGCAAGAGGGCGATGTTGTGTACTTATACATTACAGCTCCCTATAAGCTGGAATACAAAATGGTTGTTGAAAGAGCGAATATTCCACTTAGTGAGGCATTTGATGATAGGTCTTATTCTCTTCTTAATCCTCCAAGAGGGAATGATGATTCGGATTATTTCATTCGTTTCAAGATGATTGCCAGAATTGAAACTGATGAATTATGTTATAAAAAATTGTTGGAGCATGGTTTTACTTATACTATGCAGTCAGATAGACTATTGAACAATGAGACGGAAGCATATATAGAGAACTTCTTTAAATAAAGAACTATGGCAACAAATAGAGAATGGGCAATGAAAGCCATACCAGTGTTAATCCGATGGGCGCAAGCTACATGGGATCAGCCTCACTACTATTCACAATTAAAAATAGCAATAGGCCATAAGTCGAATCGATTAGGTGGTGTTATGGGTCGAGTTCATGACATTATAAACGAATTGAGCAAAAATGCCGGTGAGGAAATACCAACCTTAAATGGATTGGTTCAAGATAAGTCAACAGGGTTGCCTAATGAAGGATTTAAATATGTTATAGACGATTATAAGAAAGAACTCCCCAATGACTTAAAACGTTATAAAGTAAGAGATTGTAACGAAAAAGCTCATCAGTATGATTGGTCATGGGTGCTAAAAGAATTGAGATTAAAACCTGCAAAAGTTATATCTGAAGAAAAGCTCTCCAAATTAAAAGTGAGTGCATATGGTAACGGAGGAGAAGGTAAGGAGCATAAAACACTGAAAGAATACATACATAAACATCCTGAAAGTATAGGGATTAAGGGCATCAAATTCTCAGAAACCGAACATGATCTTTTGTCTGGAGATAAACTGGATGTCTTTTTGGATTGTAAGAGCATTCATTATGCCATCGAAGTTAAGCCTAAAACATCCCCTGAAGGCGATATTATCAGAGGAGTGTACCAGTGTGTAAAGTACAAAGCTGTAATGGATGCGATGCGAGTGGCAGATAACGGCAATTACGAAAACAAAACTCTTCTTGTTTTGGGCGGAGAAATGCCCGATTCTGCAAGACAAATGGCAAACGACCTAAATGTAAAATATATAGAGAACTTTAAGGTATAGAATCATATGAAACAATATAATCGCGTAATGTTAGGAAAAGGCGGAAAATACGCCAAGATGTGTCGCCAAGAGGGATTTATAGGCAGTGAGTTTGAGGTGATGCAGGACTTGTCGGATTCGCTTTACGATAACTGGCGTGACTTCAATAAGAAGTTTATTCCAGAATGGCTCAAGCTGTTTCCTGAGAAGTCAAAGACCTCTGCGGGATTAGTTTGTGGGTTTACTTGGACAATAGTCAAAGGTCTGAAGATTGGCGATACCGTACTCTGCTCATCAGGAGAAGGATACTATTATGTTGGAACCATAACAAGCGATTATTACTATGAGTCCAATTCACCCCTGGCACATCGTCGCAAGGTAGAATGGATGGATATAACAATTCCACGCAAAGCAATGCCACAAAAGCTTCGCAATTCTTCTGGTTCTATCGGCACTTGCTGTGACCTCACACGTTATGCTGACATCATAGAGGAACTGATAGCTAATGCGAAAAAGAATCCTCAATCTACAAATCAAAATGTTGCTGTTCAAAAAGCTACGTCTAGTAAAAAGTATGATGAGAGGTCGTTGCATAAACTATTTTGCAGTTTCCTTCGCACAAGGAACATCTTTGCAAAGACCATTTACCACGAAAAATCGAATCATCAAATAGACAATGCTCAAAAATGGGTGCATCCGGATATTGTAGGTGTTCAGTTTGAAGAGTTCAAAAACGACGCGACACTATCCCTGCTGAAAGCCACAGAGCCCAAGGAAACGGTACATATCTACTCCTATGAGATGAAGAAAAAGATAGAATCGGACTATCAGCTAAAGCAATATTATTTCCAAGCCCTTTCAAATAGTAGTTGGGCAAATTATGGATATCTGGTGGCTTTTGAAATTGCAGACGGACTTGAAGATGAGATGGAACGACTTAATAACGCATTTGGAATAGGTATTATCCTTATGCAAGCAACAGATGCCACCACCTTATATCCTGCTCGTGAAAAAGCTCTTGACTATATTACTATAGAAAAGCTGAACAATCTGAATCCCGATTTTTGCTCCTTCATTACAAAGCTCTCTAAAGTGATGAATGCTTCTAAGGATTATACTTCGGACGCTCGTCTGTCATTCGAGAAGATTTGCGATAAAATTTTTGAATCAGACGAGGAACTTGAGGCTTATTGCAAGGAATACAATATACCATTCTAAGCTATGGACATGATTGAAGAGTTAATACCGCAAGGTAATGATAGAATCGTCTGCGTGAAAGTAAGTAAGGTTTTACGCGAGAATCTATATGAAATGACCAGAAAGTACTGGGTTATGAAGTTGGAAAGGGCTTCAAAAGCTACTCACGTACTGGCTGTTGTCAATGGAGTTGTTAAGGCTGTTTATATTCCAGAGAAATGGTATCATTCAAAAGATAAAGGTAAAGAGCATAGATTGGAGTTTGTAGGCAAAGAAGATCATTTGTCTGACTATATCGGAAAAAGCGTGAAATCATTCTATGGTAAAAGCCAAAATCCAGTCAAATATATTAATATGTGACTGAAATATCGATAACAAAAAAAGAAGCGTCTATGAGTACAACCCTCCTTCCAAAGTTGATGTCAGGAGAGCTGAAAGTAAATGACATGCGATTATCAGAAAAGCAATAGTTCTACTTCGGATTTTTAGAGAATTTTAGGAGTTGTACTTCAGATTTTCTGCATTTTTCTTGCATAATTGGTAGTATTTTCTTATCTTTGCGGCATAAATGCATCTATATATGTTAGAGAGATTATTGAAACTGCGGGAAATAGAGGATGACAGCCTGTTTTTATGGGGGAGTCGTCAGACGGGAAAAAGTACGCTTCTCAAAGCACTATTCCCTAAAGCCCGTCTTTACGACCTTCTGAAAACGGATGTCCGTATGGCATTTCAACTCCGTCCTGCTCTACTTCGTGAAGAGTGCGAATTGCTGGATGAAGGTGAGTTGGTAATTATAGACGAGGTGCAGAAGGTTCCTGCACTACTTGACGAGGTGCATTGGTTGATGGAGAATCGTGGCTTGCGGTTTATACTGAGTGGCTCTAGTGCTCGCAAGCTTCGCCGCAGTGGTGCAAATCTCCTTGGGGGTAGGGCTTTGAGGTTTACGTTGTTCCCATTTGTAAGTGCTGAAATTCCAGACTTTGACCTCCGTCGTGCATTAAACAATGGTATGTTACCTCGCCATTATCTGGTGGCAGATCCATCGAAGCGTATTCAGGCATACATTGGTGACTATCTGCAGCAGGAAATTGTAGAAGAGGCTATCGTACGTCAGTTAGATGCATTCACCCGTTTTCTGCAGGTGGCAGCATTGAGTAATACTGAGATTGTAAATTATACCAATATAGCACAGGATTGCGGTGTTTCTGCTAAAACGGTGAAAGAGTATTTCGCCATCCTTGAGGAAACGATGCTTGGTTTCTATCTGCCTGCATATACTAAGGTGATTAAGCGGAAATTGATACAATCACCTAAATTCTATTACTTTGATGTGGCAATTCCCAACCATCTTTTGCATCGCAGGATACTACAGCCTGGTACTGACGTTTATGGTCATGCACTAGAGCATTTTGTTGTACAGGAGTTGAGGGCTTTCGTTTCATATACTTTTGGTGAGGATAAGATGATGAACTATTGGCGTACACTTGATAACAAATATGAGGTTGACATCTTGGTTTGCGATGCGCTGACTCATCATGTGGAACTGGCCATTGAGGTGAAATCGTCTGATCATGTTGTTTCAAGTGATACTAAGGGGCTGAAAGCATTCAGCGAGGAGCATCCTGACGCAAAACTGATTTTGTTGTCAATGGAGGAAAGACCAAGAATGCTTAATGGAATTGAAGTGTGGCCAGTAACACAATTCCTTCAGAGATTGTGGAACGGGAAAGTCTTGGGGTAAATTTTTGAATTATTTTAGTTGACAATAGGAATATGAGTACCAATAAGTTCACCGAAGACAGCTACGAGCAGACGCTGATATCCTTATTCAAGGAGTTGGGTTATCAGTACGAATGCGGATATGACGTAGAGCGTGACTACAGGTTGCCTTATCATGCCAGCGACTTGAAGGAGGCTTTGCAGCGCTTGAACCCGATGTTAAGTGCGGAGGTGTTGAATGAGGCATTCCGACTGGTGACCAATATCAATGAAGGAACGTTGGAGCAAAGGAACGAGCAGCTGATGGACTATCTGCAGAGTGGCGTGGAGGTGAAATACAGCGAGGATGGACGTAGTAAAACGGCATTGGTACGACTGATAGATTTTGAGAATCCTCAGCGAAACAGCTTCGTTGTGAGAAACCAATGGCGCGTAGTGGAATATGAACCCATACGCTGTGATATGGTGGTATTCATCAACGGATTGCCATTGGTGGTTATAGAACTGAAGTCACCATCTCGCGAAGAAACTGATGAAGAGGATGCCTACACGCAAATCAAGCAATATCAGCAGAAATGTCCGTCGCTGTTTGTCTATAACGCCTTCAACGTGACCAGCGATATGCTGACCACACAAGCCGGTACCATCACAGCCAAGCGAAACCGTTATATGGAATGGAAGAGCGTGGATGGTAAGAGCGAGACGACGGAGATTGCCGACTACGAGACATTCTTCTATGGTATCTTTGAAAAGCAACGACTTATTGATATCCTGCAGAATTTCGAATGCTTTGACCATAAGGATGGGCGAATGGCTAAGATCATGGCAGCCTATCACCAGTACTTTGCCGTGAACAAAGCGCTCAAACATACCCATACTGCTGTGGGTGGCGACGGAAAGATTGGCGTGTTCTGGCATACACAGGGTTCAGGAAAGAGCCTCTCGATGGTGTTCTATGTTCACAGACTGATACAGGAGTTTCCGCAATGTACCATCGTGGTGGTAACGGACCGCAACGACTTGGACCAGCAGCTGTATGAGCAGTTTGCTGGTTGTCAGAAATTCCTGCGTCAGGAACCGCAACGCGTAGGCTTCGACCTGAACGAAAAGGGAAAGCTTACCAAGACGGGTGGACGTGAAGATTTGGTACGTAAATTAAAGGATTTGCAGACTGGAGGAATCATCTTTACCACCATTCAGAAGTTCGAGGAAGGTACAGGTTTGCTTAGTGAACGAGAGAACATCATCGTTATTACGGATGAGGCTCATCGCTCACAATACGGAGAGGAATACTGGGATGTCAAGGCCGAGAAGATGAAGAAAGGCTTTGCGCTGTTGATGCACGAAGCATTGCCCCATGCGTCGTTTATAGGATTTACTGGTACTCCAATCTCTGAACGTGACAGAGATACCAAGGAGGTGTTTGGTGACTACATTGATGTCTATGACATGACGCAGGCTGTGGCTGATGGTGCTACGCGACCTGTGTATTATGAGAGTCGCGTCATCAATCTGAACCTGAACGAAGAAGCGCTGAGGAAACTGGATGAAGAATTCGACCGTTTGGCAGATGAAGGAGCCACGGAGGAACAGATCAATAAAGTGCGTCGCGATAATAGCGGACTGAAAGAAATACTGTGCCATCAGGACACGATCAACAGTTTGTGTGATGACATTCTGAAGCACTATGAGGAAAACCGTCAGCACGAATTGACGGGAAAAGCAATGATAGTGGCCTACAATAAAGAGGCTGCTGTAAAGATATACAAACGGATATTAGCATTGCGACCTGAATGGACTGAAAAGGTACATGTGGTGGCTAGTGCTGCCAATACAGATAATCCTGAATGGCACGACATCATCAATGCCAGAAGCAACAAGGAGTATGCCAAGTTGTTCAAGGACGACGAAAGTCCGATGAAGATTGCCATCGTGGTAGATATGTGGCTCACGGGATTCGATGTGCCGAGTCTGGCAACAATGTACGTCTATAAACCCATGAAGGGACACAACCTGATGCAAGCCATAGCCCGTGTGAATCGTGTGTTCCCAGAGAAGGAGGGCGGATTGATTGTTGACTATGTAGGTATCGCTCAGGCATTGAAGCAAGCCATGCAGGACTACACCAACCGTGACAAGAAGCAGTTTGGTGATCCTGATATTCAGAAGACAGCCAAGGTGAAATTCCAAGAGAAATTGGAGATTTGTCGCGACCTGTTGCATGGTTTCGACTATACAGGTTTCTATGATGGTTCAGATGCTGAAAGAGCGCGTATCATCAAGGGTGGGGTAAACTTCCTGTTGGCACCAGACAAAGCCGAACGGCTGAAAGACTATATCAAGGAGAGTCAGTTGTTGCATAATGCGCTGACACTATGCCGTTCGCTGATTACTCAGCATGAGAAGCAAGAGGTGGCGCTAATGGATGCCGTGAGAGTACTGCTGCTACGATTCACCCAGAATCATGGTCCGGTGACGAAACAGGAAATCAATGAGCGTATTGCTGCGTTGATTGAACAAAGCATTCAAAGCACTGGAGTCATCAACCTCTTTGAAACCAAACGTGAATTCTCGCTGTTCGATGAAGGATTCTTGGAGGAACTGCGTAAGATGAAGGAAAAGAACCTGGCTGTGCAGTTGCTGGAGAAACTGGTGAAAGAACGTATTCGTCAATATGAACGTACCAACATTGTTCAGAGTCAGAAGTTCAGCGAGTTGATGAACCAAGCACTCTCCAACTATCTGAAAGGTATGTTGACCAATGAAGAGGTCATTGAAGAACTGCTGAAGATGGCAGCTGAGATTAAGAAGACTGAGGAAGAAGGCAATGAATTGGGGTTGAACGTAGAAGAGAAAGCCTTCTATGACGCCCTGACTTCGCCTGAGGGTATTCGCGAGGCTTACAGCAACGATGAGTTTATTGCATTGACGAAGGAATTGACGGAACAACTGCGTAAGAATCGTACCATTGACTGGAACAAGAAGGAGTCAGCCCGTGCGAAGATGCGTGTTTTGGTGAAGCGACTGCTGAAGAAATACAAGTATCCGCCCGAAGGTCAGGAGCAGGCACTGAATACGGTAATGGCCCAGTGTAACAAATGGGCGGATGAAGAAGAAAATCTCTTGACTAACAGCAGTGTACCCAATGAGAAAACTAAGGTTGTTGGCAGAAAGAAGGCGATAGAAGCAACGTTCATTCCTCCTGGCACGATACTGAATGACGTCAATAGCGACAACGACGTGCGTCGTTTGATTCATAACATGATGGGACTGGATGAGGGTACCACTATTATGCAGATTGTTGTGGAATGCCAGAAGGAGTTCCAAGAGAAGTATTTCAATATGAAGGGCAACGACTGGCGCCACCTTGTGCGTGACTATGTGAGAGAGGTAACCGAGCAACCCGACCTGCAAGAGAATGAAGTGTTCAGGTTCTCCATGGCGGGATAATGATATATGGGGCTGACATTTAATAATGAACTGAATGATTATCACTAATAAGATAGGTAACGAGGGACTATTGGACAGAGAGAAAAAGCTGTTTCTTTGTTCAAAGCATGCACCATATAGCGTATATGAGAATGTCTTTTCGTGGGTGGATTCGTTGACTTCCGACGATTGCGTTATCTGCTTTAACTCATCTGAACTGGAGGAGGAAGTGATGCGCGCTCTGCTGGTTAATGAAGTGCCGACAATTCTTGTAGTGATGAATCGTTTTACAGATAAATATAATGTCCAAATTGACAGGGCTCTTGACGAGCAAAGGATGCTTATCTTGGTGCTGCAGCGTGATGAACCTCGTGGCGCAGGACTAACGCCAAGATTGAGAAATGTATTTGTCTTGAAGATG
>Ga0247608_10007882_pt1 | contig 10854 bp, 6 predicted proteins | sample 176DNAGHGlowgp2_FD_193490 | JGI IMG/M metagenome (GOLD analysis project Ga0247608, IMG submission 193490) | Sheep rumen microbial communities from Palmerston North, Manawatu-Wanganui, New Zealand - 1766 DNA GHGlow gp2 | ecosystem: Host-associated > Mammals > Digestive system > Stomach > Rumen ... | reverse complement strand
AATGCTGCGCCAAAAGCGGAAGTAAAACCTGCGGAAGCAAAGAAGCCTGCTGTGAAAAAAGCAGAGGCAAAATCTGCCGGGGTGAAGAAAGCTGCGCCAAAGGCGGATGCAAAGCCTGCGGAACCTGAAAAGTCTGCTGCGAAAAAAGCAGAGGTAAAATCTGCCGGGGTGAAAAAGGCCGTGCCAAAGGCGGAAGCAAAACCTGCGGAACCTGAAAAGTCTGCTGTGAAAAAAGCAGAGGTGAAATCTGCCGGGATGAAGAAAGCTGCGCCAAAGGCGGAAGCAAAGAAGCCTGCTGCAAAAAAGGCAGATCCTAAGCCTGCCGCGGTAAAGAAAGCTGAAACTGAGACAATGTCTGTAAAAGAGGAAAAGACATCTGCAAAAGTTGAAACGGAAGCGGCAAAAAAGAAGATTGCGAAGAAAGCTCCTGTTGACGAAGCCATAAGCAAGGGCCACGGGAAAGGTATGCCTGAAAAAGGGATGCCGGAAGCAGAAAAAGCGGCAAACAAAAAGAAAGCGGAGCCCAAAGAGGTCAAGACAGAAACGGTAGAACCGGGGCAGTTCAAATTAGATGCCAGCGAAGATATGCTGGCGGCAATGCCTGCAGGATTTCCTGTAGAAAAACTGGTAGAACTGGAAAATCGTGCCAGGAATAATGGGAACACTCTTCGGGATACTGAAATTAATGACGTCCTGCCCAGTTCCGTGAATAATCCGGAAGCTATTGATTTTATGTATGAGTACCTGCAGAGTAAGGGGATTACGATCAGCTACATGCAGGGTGAAGAAGACGATATATTACCGCCTGCCGAGGATGAAGAAGCGGAAAAGGAATCGGAAGAAATCACGGAAGCGGAACTGGCTTCTTCGATGACAGTTCCGGATGGTATCAGCATTGACGATCCTGTCCGTATGTATCTGAAAGAGATCGGCCGCGTGCCTCTGCTTCAGAGCGAGGACGAAGTGGAACTGGCCAAGCGGATGGATAAGGGGAAAAAAGCATTCCGGTTGGAAAATCCCGGTTCGAGAGCGAAAAACGTCATCGTTTCCGAATTGGCAAAATCAAAGAAAAAAGCGGCTCTTGACCGACTGGAAGAATTGGTCGCTATTGAAAAGGCTGTGACAGACCGTCGTTCGATTTCGGTGGCGTTCCAGCATTTTGAGGCCAAACGGAAACAGGATCAAAGCTATACGGTTGCGGATTTTGTAAAAGATACGGAGCAGTTTACGAAAAGCGAAAGAGGACGTTTTATCGGCCTTCTGGAAGATGAAAAGCTAAACTGCGCTGACTGGGAAAAGGAATGCAAAGTCCGGGAAGATGAAAATGAACCGGAACCGCATCATCTGAATGAGATCAAAGAGCTCATCCTGCAGTTGGAAGCTTATATTGAAAAGAACGGGGACTACAGACCCAAAGGTAAAAATACAAAATCAGATGCGGAACGGCTTGCGGAAGCAAAGGCTGAATTTGGTAAAGTCCTGAAAGAAATAAAGAAACAGGGAGACGATGCAAAACGTTGCCTGTCTGAAGCAAACCTGCGTCTTGTTGTCAGCATCGCGAAACGATATGTCGGCAGGGGCATGCTGTTCCTGGATCTGATTCAGGAAGGAAACCTGGGCCTTATCAAAGCGGTTGAGAAGTTTGACTATAACAAAGGCTTTAAGTTCAGTACCTATGCAACCTGGTGGATCCGTCAGGCGATCACCCGGGCGATTGCCGACCAGGCGCGGACCATTCGGATACCGGTCCATATGGTTGAAACCATAAACAAGCTGATCCGTGTTTCCAGACAGCTTTTGCAGGAATTGGGCAGGGAACCGACTCCGAGGGAAATTGCCGAGCTGATGGAGACTACGGAAGACCGGGTACGGGAGATTATGAAGATCGCCCAGGAACCGGTTTCCCTGGAAACGCCTATCGGTGAAGAGGAAGATTCTCATTTGGGCGATTTTATTGAAGATCATGATGCGCCGGCTCCGGCAGATGCCGCTTCCTTTGCACTGTTACGTGAAAAGCTGAATGAGGTGCTGAACACGCTGAGCAGCAGGGAACGGGAAGTCCTTGAACTTCGATTTGGCCTTAAGGACGGGCGGCAGCGTACGCTGGAAGAAGTGGGACAGCATTTTGGCGTGACCCGCGAACGGATCCGGCAGATTGAAGCGAAGGCATTGCGTCGGCTGCGCAGCAAACGTTGCACACAGTTGCGTGATTTTGTAGCGGACTGAACTTTGCGGCCGGATAACTTGACACCGATGGAAAGTTAGGTTACAATAATGATTGTTTGAAACAATGGGCCTATAGCTCAGCTGGTCCAGAGCCGGCGGCTCATAACCGCTTGGTCGTAGGTTCGAATCCTACTAGGCCCACCATTTTAAAAATTTGAAAAGAATCTGTAAAAAATTCAAATTATGGCTTGCAAACGTATATAAACATTGCTATTATTATTACAGGAGCTGAAACCATGAGGCGCCTGAAAAACTTGTAAAGGAGAGTTAATGATGAACAAAAAAGAACTCATTGTAGCGACTGCTGCTGCATCCGGATTATCTCAGAAAGATGTGGAAAAAGCATTAAAAGCTTTGACCGAAGTTACTGTAGCTGAAGTTGCTAAAAAAGGCAAAGTACAGCTGGTTGGTTTTGGTACTTTTGAAGCCCGTGAACGCGCTGCCCGTACCGGCAAAAACCCGCAGAATGGCGCTGCTATTAAAATCGCCGCTGCGACGGTTCCTGCTTTCAAAGCCGGCAAAGCTTTCAAAGAAGCTGTTAACGTAAAAAAAGCTAAAAAAGCTAAAAAATAATTCCTGTTTTTAAAACGGTCTGCCTGTGTAACAGGCAGACCGTTTTTGCTTGATGAACTGTCGAAATACGGATATAATATTTTGTAAGAAACGCGACAGACGGCTGATAAAATCAGGCCAGGCTATATTTCCCGGCCTGTGCCGGACGATTGATTGAACGGAATTGAGGATTCAGGAGCGGCGTATGATTCACATCAGCGAGCGGTTAAAGACCGTTGCTTCCATGGTACCCAAATGCAATACGGCGGCAGATATCGGCACAGATCACGGATACGTGCCGGCGTATCTGTTGCTTTCCGAAAAGTGCGAACGGGTCATTGCTTCGGATATTGCGGCAGGACCGTGTCTTGCAGCGGAACAGACGAGAAACAAATACGGTCTGCAATTGAATATGGATATTCGTATGGCGCCCGGCCTTCAGGGCCTGTATCCCGGTGAAGCGGACGCGGTAGTAATCGCTGGGATGGGCGGCGCAACGATTGCGGCTATTTTGGAAGAGTGTCCCGAGGTGACAGAGGCGATCCGTACGTTTGTGTTACAGCCTATGAATGCCGGCGCTATGCTGCGCCAGTGGCTTTCCGGTCATTGTTTTCGGATTGTTGACGAGCAGCTATGTATGGAAAATGGGCATATATATGTTATAATACAGACGGTGCACTCTTTGGAAAAGCATCTTCTTTCAGAGATAGAAGCGGAACTGGGACCCTGTATCTTGAAAAAACAACCCGCGCTGTGGCGGGAATATGCAACAGGAAAAGCGGAACAGTTGCAAAATATGCTGGCGCAGATGCAGGGAAGCGAGACTGCAAAAAGCAGTGAAAAATTCAAAAAGACTGCGCAATTGCTGGAAGAAATTAAAAGACTTTTGTAACGGATGGGAAAAGTTATGTCAATTTCATTAAAACAGTTATGCAATATAGTAAATGAAATGGCGCCGTGCCGCCTGGCAGAAGAATGGGATAATGTGGGTCTGCTGGTCGGCAGGACAGAAAAGGAAGTAAAAGTGGTTTTATGCGCGCTTGATTTTTCTGCAGAAGTGCTGGAGCAGGCGAAAAAGAACCACGCGGATATCGTGATTACACATCATCCGGTTATTTTTCGGGGAATCCGGCGGCTGACAGACGGCGACTGGCGCAATGCCCTGCTGATGGATGCAGTGCGAAATGATATTGCGGTGTATAGCGCGCACACGAATCTGGACAGTGCGGTCGGAGGCGTCAATGACGTGCTGGCCGGGTTATTGGAACTGGAAAATGTGGAAGGACTGAACGGCAGTGAGGATTCTGTTGAAGGCATTGGAAGGATCGGTCTGTTGAAAGAGCCCGTTGCATTTGAGACTTTTGTTAAAAATGTAAAACGCGTGCTGAAGCTGGAGCATGTTACGGCGGTTCCGGCAGGACGCCCGGTGCGTAAAGTGGCGGTATGCGGCGGAAGCGGTATGGATTTTCTGGACAATGCGGTACAGGCCGGGGCGGATACGTATATCACCGGCGATGTGAAATATCACGAAGCGCAGGAAGCGTTGGGAAAGAACATTAACCTGATCGATGGGACGCATCAGGCCACCGAGCTGCCTGTGGTAAATGAAATTGCGGACCGTCTTGCCTTGCGCCTCAGCCGCGAAGGGCATTCGACAAAAGTGCTGGTTGCGAAAGAAACCTTGCTGCTGCAGACGGTTTGATCGGGATATAATCGGAAAGGGTAATGAATATGATAGAAAATGTAAAAGCGGGAGAACGGATGTGCCAGGCAGTGCTCCTTCGTCTGCAGAAAGTCGGCAATTCTTCCAACGGCGGCGTTTTTGCCAGAGGAACGGTGGAGGATAACAGCGGTAAAATACAGTTTATTGCTTTTGAACGCGATATCGTAAACCGGCTCCGGGATCTGGACGCGGCAAAAGCCTTTGTGATTTCCGGTCCGGTGGATATTGTAAAATATTCTTCGTCGCTGGCGTTGCAGGTGGTGATCCAGAAACTTGACAACATTATGCCGGAAGATGATATTTCAAATCTGGTGCCGGTAGGTGAGTTTGACGCGGAAGTATATAAAAACAAAATGGAGACGATGATCGGCAGCGTGAAGACGCTTACGCTCCGTACGTTGCTTAAAAAGATATTCAGCGGTAAATTTTATGATGAATTCTGTAAAAATCCGGCAGGCATGAAACTGCATCACGCCTATCTGGGCGGGCTGTTACAGCATTCGGTGGATGTGGCGGAACTGGCCTCCGCCATGGCCGATACGATCGGCAGGGTGGATAAAGACCTGATCGTAACCGGGGCGTTGCTTCATGATATCGGGAAAGTGCGGGAGATTTCATCCGGCATGGGCTTTCCCTATACAACCGAAGGGCGTCTGCTGGGACATATCACCATGTCTGTGCTGATGGTTCGGGAAGCTGCTGTTGAACTGAAACTGCCCTTAACATCGCTTCAACAGCTGGAACATATCATCCTGTCCCATCACGGCGACCAGGAAAAAGGGTCGCCTATGGCCTGCGCTACCAAGGAAGCGTTTATTGTCCACTATGCGGATGAGATGAACGCCATCATGAACCAGTTTGATGTGAAAGACAATAAAAGCCCGTGGGAGTTTAATACCATGATGAAACGGTATCTGCTGCTCAAATAGCGCAGGGAAGTTTGTTGCGGGTAACGGTACGGGGATACGCTGTTTGCTGTTATTCTTCTTTTGCCAAAGGCTGATTCTGAAAAAAGATTGAACAATCTTTATATGGTCTTGACAAGGCTATACGGCTGTGCTACTATACATGCGTGAGTGTGAAAGGCAATCGCGGCGTCCATTTCGTAAGAGATGAGACGGTGAGGAAAGTCCGAGCTCCATAGGGCGGAATGCCGGATAACGTCCGGCGAGGGAAACCTTAGGGATAGTGCCACAGAAAAGTGTACCGCCAGATTTATCTGGTAAGGGTGGAACGGTGCGGTAAGAGCGCACCAGCAAGTAAGTAATTACTTGGCTTGGTAAACCCCATTCGGAGTAAGACCAAATAGGGAAGGGATGAAGCGGCCCGCTGAACCTTCCGGGTTGTGTCGCTGTATCTTGCGAGTAATCGCAGGAATAGATAAATGATTGCCACCGCTTGTCGGAACAGAACTCGGCTTATTGAACGCTCACCTCGAAAACAAAAGGGAAACTGTGTAACAACAGTTTCCCTTATATTTTTTATGTTTTGTTGTAAAAGCTGTTAAGGATTTTGCGTTTCCTTGGATTCGGAACAACGGCTGACGGGTGAAAAAAGGTACAGGTGTTACCGGCTTTCAGATAAAGTGCATTACTTATTTATCTTGAACAGCGCCGAACTAATAGGCCGGCTCCGCATCTGGGCCTGTTCCTCCAGGCGGCGCAGCTGTTCTTTATTGGTCCTGGTGCCGCGGAACCCGGGCTGGTCTTCTTCATCGATGTGGATGCGTCCCCGTTTGTTTTCGAAATCGCTGATGACCCATTTCAGAATCTGTTCGATTTCTTTATTTACAGAGCGTCCGTTTGTTTCCGCAATATATTTCATCTTGGCCATGATCAGCGGATGAATTCGTAATGTAAAGCGGGATTGTTCCATAGCGCACATGATTGATTACCTCCTGCGACGTCAGTTCAATGTCATCTTATCTGTTATTATAAATTAGAAATGAAGTTAAATCAATAGAAAGAAATCAAAATATCAGTTTTGTGAATTCTTTGCAATATATACCGATATAGTTTTGTTTTGCAGATGGATTTATGATACAATGTAACTCGGATTTATTATTTGTGCTGAAGGAGATTTATTGTGGAAACTGGAAAAATGTACAGCGGCTTTTGTGTCCGCAAACAGGAATATATCAAAGAAGTTAACTCGACTGCTTATTTAATGGAACATGAATACAGCGGCGCTCGTCTGCTGTATCTGTGCAATGATGATGACAACAAAGTGTTCACTATCGGATTCCGCACGCCGCCTTCTGATGACACCGGCGTGGCTCACATCCTGGAACATTCTACCTTGTGCGGTTCCCGTAAATATCACTTGAAAGAGCCTTTTGTAGAACTGGTAAAAGGATCTCTGAATACATTCCTGAATGCCATGACGTATCCGGATAAAACGGTGTATCCGGTTGCCAGCCGTAACGATAAGGACTTCCGCAACCTGATGGATGTGTATCTGGACGCGGTATTTTATCCGCTGATCTATGAGAATCCATTTACGCTGAAACAGGAAGGCTGGCATTACGAACTGGAGAATGCGGACTCGCCGTTGCAGTATAACGGTGTTGTCTATAACGAAATGAAGGGCGTGTATTCTTCGCCTGACTCTTATCTGGAATATTACGGCAAGAAGCTGCTGTTCCCGGATACAACGTACCGATTTGAATCCGGCGGTCTGCCTTCGGCGATCCCTGACCTGACACTGAAGGATTTCCTGCATTTCCATAAAACCTATTACAGCCCTGAAAACTCTTACATTTATCTGTATGGCGATATGAATATCGAAGAAACGCTGGCGTTTCTGGACGGTTATCTGAAAGATTTCCCCCGGACCGGCCGGGTGCATTCGGAAATAGCGCTGCAGCAGCCGCTGCCGAAAACCGCTGAGTTTGACGGAACTTACCCGGCGTCGGAAGACGCTCCTACGGACGGCATGACTTTCCATGAAGTGCAGATCGTGGCCGGTGACATGCGGGACCAGAAGACCATTATGGCGCTGCGCCTTCTGGAAAATGTGCTGTTGGAATCAGAATCCGCACCCCTTCGCCGCGCATTGCTGGATGCCGGCGTGGCAAAGGATATTTCCGGCAGCATAAGCGGCAGCATGCTGCAGAACGTCTTCTCCATCCGTGCCAGCGGAAGCGAACCGGAAAAGAAGGATGCTTTTGTTAAAGCGCTTTACCATAACCTGCAGAAGATCTCAATGGAAGGCATTGACAAAGAGCTGCTGGAGGCGGCGCTGAACAGTGCGGAATTCAAATTGCGGGAAGCGGATTTCGGGACTTATCCCAAAGGATTGATTTACGGTCTTTCTGTCATGGACGCATGGATCTACGATATCGATCCCATCAGCAGCCTGAAATACGAAGACCTGTTGAAGGAACTGCGGGATGCGGTAAATACCAATTATTATGAGACACTGATTGAAACGAACCTGCTGGACAATACCCACCGTGTCATCCTGACGCTGGCGCCGGAACAGGGAAAGGAAGAAAGAGAGCAGGCCGCGCTGGCGGAAAAACTGGCTGAACTGCAGAAGAGCATGGATCGGCCAGAACTGGAAAAATACGCGGCGGAATGCGCCGAGCTGCATCGGCGGCAGGCAGAAGCGGATTCGGAAGAAGCGCTGGCGTCCATCCCGTTGCTGGAACGAAGCGATATAAAACGGGAGACCGAAAAACTGAAGGTAGAAAAAGAAGCTGTTGACGGCGCTGTTTTACTGTATCAGGCGCTGCCTATGAATAAGATCACATACCTGCAATGGTTCTTTGATATGTCCGGTGTCAGTCCGGAACTGCTGCCGTACTGCAATCTGCTGAGCGATGTGCTGGGCAAGATGGATACAGCAGAGTATTCGTATGCGGATATGTCCAAATACACGGACATGTACACAGGCGGTATTGCTTTTCAGATGGAAGCCATGAGCATAGATAGCGACACGAACCGGTACACTGTCAAATTTTCTATGGCGGCCAAGTGTCTGACGGCAAAACTGCCTGAGCTTTTCAAAATTCTGAAGGCGATGACGCTGCATACCTGTTTTGCGGACAGAAACCGCCTGAAAGAACTGATCGGACAGATCAAGACGGACTGGGACAATTCTTTCTTTGCCAAAGGGCAGTCGGTGGCCGTGGTTCGTCTGGCTTCCTATTTTTCTGCAAAAGCACGTGTAACGGAGCAGGATTATTACAGTTACTATCAGTTTATCAAAAATCTGGCGGATAACTTTGATAAGGAAGCGGATACTGTCGTACGGCGAATGGAAGAACTGCTGCCGGTCTTCTTTGCAAAGACCCGGTACCTGCTGAGCTACAGTTGCGACGAAGAAGAACGGGAATATGTACGCCGCATGGCACTGGATTTTGCCGCAGAACTTCCTGAAAGCAGCGTAGCCGGTAAAGAATGCAAACCGATCGCTGTGCCGGAGAAAAACGAAGCCATCATCACTCCCGGTAAAGTGCAATATGTACTGGCCGGCGGCGATTACCGGAAACACGGATATAAATACCATGGAAGTATGCTGGTGCTGGCTACCATGCTGCGCTATGAATATCTGTGGACCAGGATCCGGGTGCAGGGAGGCGCATACGGAGCCAACGCGGTATTTGACCGGAACGGCGTCATGTACTTTTCTACCTATCGGGATCCCCAGCTGAAAAGCAGCCTGGAAACGTTCCGCGCTTTGCCGGACTGGCTGGACCGGCTGGAACTGACGGACAGGGAGATGACAAAATATGTGATCGGTACCATGAGCGGGGTAGATGTTCCGCTGACCAATTCCCTGAAAGTATCCCGTGCGGCTCTGCAGGAATTGCTGCAGGTTTCTGACGAAGAGCGGCAGCAGACGCGTGACGAGATTCTGGATGTGACGCTGGCGGATATCAAAAGGCTGGCGGACATGATCCGCGCCGTGCTGGCGGACGATTACGTCTGCGTAGTGGGCGGTCAGCAGGCGATTGATGAAAACAAAGAGGAATTCAACAGAATTCTGAAACAATAATCAAAAGGAGCGCCGGATTTTCTTCTTAACAGGAGGAAAATGATCCGGCGCTGTTATTTTTCACAATATATTTTCATAATAACAGTTGACCAAAAGTGTAACAAACTTTATAATATATTTGTTTATGTTTGTTTTCAGTAATCCATTTTTATAGTTTGCGTGTAACGCAAAAGTAATGAGAGAGTGTAAGAGTATAGGAGGAAAAAAAGATGAACAGTTATTCAATGGACCTGGGCGGCAGAACGCTGACGCTGGAGTTCGGAGAAGTCTGCAAACAGGCTAACGGCGGTTTGCTGGTACGGTATGGCGATACCGTGGTAGTGGTTGCTGCGACCGGCACCAAGACCCCTCGTGAAGGCGTGGATTTCTTCCCGCTGACCGTAGATTTTGAAGAGAAGATGTATGCCGTAGGAAAAATTCCGGGAGGCTTCATCAAACGGGAAGGCCGTCCCAGCACCCATGCGATCCTGACCAGCCGCCTGATCGACCGTCCGATTCGTCCCATGTTCCCGGATGGTTATCATAATGATGTGCAGATCGTAGCGACTGCAGTTTCCGTAGACCCGGACAATGCGCCGGATATCCCGGCCATGATCGGTGCGTCTGCGGCGCTGTGCGTATCGGATATTCCCTTTGAAGGACCCATTGCCGGCGTACGTGTCGGCCTCATCGACGGACAGTACATTATCAATCCGACTGTCGACCAGTTCAAGGTAAGCCGCCTGAACCTGGCGGTAGCCGGTACCACCGACGCTATTTTAATGGTAGAAGCAGGCTGTAAGGAAATTTCCGAGCAGGAAATGCTGGACGCCATCTTCTTTGCCCATGAGAATATTAAGAAGATCTGCGAATTCATTAAAGGCATCCAGGCTGAGATCGGCAAACCGAAGATGGAAGTGCCGGTGTACAATCCGCCGGAAGAACTGGTAAAAGAAATTGAAGAGTTTGGCGCTGAAAAGCTGAAAGCCGCTTTGATGGACGCCAACAAACTGGAACGGGAAGAAAATGTGGACCGCGTGAAGAAAGAGATCGCGGAAGCATTCCTGGAAAAATATCCGGACAATGGAACGGATGTTGCTTATATTACCCAGAAGCTGGTTAAGAAAATCGTTCGCCGCACTATTGCTGTGGACAAGATCCGTCCTGACGGACGGGCCCTGGACGAAGTGCGTAAGGTTACCTGCCGCGTAGGCCTGCTGCCCCGCGTACATGGTTCCTCTCTCTTCACCCGCGGTCAGACCCAGATCATGAATGCCTGCACCCTGGCTCCGCTGCGCGACGCGCAGATCATTGAAGGCCTGGGACCGGAAGAGATGCAGCGCTATATCCACCATTACAATTTCCCGCCGTAT
>Ga0247608_10007881_pt1 | contig 10855 bp, 8 predicted proteins | sample 176DNAGHGlowgp2_FD_193490 | JGI IMG/M metagenome (GOLD analysis project Ga0247608, IMG submission 193490) | Sheep rumen microbial communities from Palmerston North, Manawatu-Wanganui, New Zealand - 1766 DNA GHGlow gp2 | ecosystem: Host-associated > Mammals > Digestive system > Stomach > Rumen ... | reverse complement strand
AAAGAAGAGCAACTTAAGACGCAAGAAGAGATTATGAGGCAGTTGAAGAAAACGGAAAATATATAAAAAAATCGTGGTATTTTTTTTATTTGAATGGAGGAACTTGGCTATCAATAGGTTACAACTTTGGTAGCCATTTTTTTTCCAAAATGGTCAATTTTTTTACGTATATTTGCACAATTTGGTATATTTATTTTTTGCATCGATGATATAAAAACAAACAATAAAAGGTTGACCGAAAATGAAAATAACTAATTAAAAAAATTAACTTTTGTTTATGCAGGTAATTAAACGTGACAAAACAGAAGAGTTGTTCCAAATTCAAAAAATAGAAAGAGCCATAGAGAAGGCATTTGAATCGTGTGGAAAGCCAGCAGACTACAGTGTAATCGACTGTATGAGAAAAATTTACAACATTCAATCAGATGAAACTGTGCATGTTGAGGATATCCAGGACAATGTAGAAAAATGCCTTATGGATATTGACAAGGAAGTTGCAAAAGCATACATTATATACAGGTACAATCATAAGCTGATAAGGGAGAATAAAGACAAACTTTACAAGGATATTACAAAGAAGCTTCTTGCTACTGATATACAAAACCAGAATGCAAATGTTGACGAGCATTCCTTTGGTGGAAGAATGGGTGAAGTAAACAGGCTTGTATTGAAGGATTATGCACTCAAATACTGTATGTCTAGAAAGTCAAGAAACAATCACCTTAATAACGAGATTTACATTCACGACCTTGATAGTTATGCTGCTGGAATGCATAACTGCCTGTCAGTTCCATTTGATGACCTACTTGCAAATGGCTTCAACACTAGGCAGACAGATGTAAGACCAGCAAACAGCATTAACACAGCATTCCAGTTGGTTGCAGTGTTGTTCCAGCTACAGAGTCTTCAGCAATTTGGTGGAGTAAGTGCAACACACCTGGATTGGACAATGGTCCCATATGTTCGCAAATCTTTCTATAAACATTTCAAGAGTGGGGCAAAATATATTGAAGGGGTAAAACTACCAATAGAAGAGTTTAATGACACAATGTCAATTGAAGATGAGAAATATAAGTCAAGCGGAAATGTATATACATATGCCATAAACCAGACCACAAAGGAACTTAAGCAGGCAGTAGAGGGTATGTATCATAACCTAAATACACTTCAAAGCAGGTCTGGAAACCAGTTACCATTCACATCAATCAATTATGGGACTTGCACACTACCTGAGGGTAGAATGGTAATCAAGGCAATCCTTGAAGGTTCTATAAATGGAGTTGGAAAGTTTAAGAAAACCCCTATTTTCCCATGCGGAATTTTTCAGATGATGAGTGGTGTAAACAGGAAAGAAGGAGAGCCTAACTATGATTTATTCAAACTTGCGTTGAAATCAACATCACAGAGGCTTTATCCTAATTATGCAAACTGTGACTGGAGTGGAAATGCTGGATATGACCCAAATGACCCAAAGACTTATTTTAGCACAATGGGTTGTAGAACCGCCAATGGATTTGATATTAACGGATTTGGTCAATTAAAGGACGGTAGAGGCAATATTTGCCCTGTGACTATAATTATGCCAACCCTGGCAATGGAAGCCAAGGAGAAGGCTTTAAATACCGAAATAAGTGATTCTGAGAGTCTACAGGAGATTGTGGAAAAAGAGTTCTTCAAGTTACTTACGAAAAAGCTTGATGAAGCAAAGGATATGCTTATTGAGAGATTCGAATGGATATGCAGCCAGTCTCCTGCTTCAGCTAAGTTTATGTGGGAGAATAATACAATGGCAGGATATGTTCCTGAGGAAGGTATTCGTTCAGCATTGAAGCACGGAACACTTGCTCTTGGACAGCTTGGACTTGCAGAAACTCTTCAGGTTCTTATTGGTAAAGACCATACCACAGATGAAGGTATGGAACTTGCAAAGAAGATTGAGGGTTTATTTAGTGAGAAGATTAAAGGATACAAAGAGAAATATAAACTTAACTTTGGAGTATACTTCACTCCAGCAGAGAATCTTTGCCACACAGCTTTAAAGAAGTTCAGAGATAAGTATGGCGTTATTGAGAATGTGTCAGACAGAGAATACTTTACAAACTCAATGCACGTTCCAGTATGGCATAAGATGAGTCCTTTCCAGAAGATTGACATTGAATCAAAACTAACAAGTTACTCTACAGCAGGATGTATCACATATGTTGAATTACCAAGTACTACAAAGAACAACCTTGAAGCACTTGAGGCGATAGTTCAATATGCAATGGATAAAGATATACCTTACTTCGCAATCAATGTTCCAAATGACACGTGTAATGAATGTGGATATACTGATGAAATGGGTGATACTTGTCCAGTTTGTGGTAGCAAGAATATCAGCAGACTTAGAAGAGTTACTGGATATTTAACAGGTGACTATACTACAGCATTTAACTTTGGAAAACAGGAAGAGGTTAAAGATAGAGTAAAACACATAGAGAAATTTTAATTATGAGAATACATAACATTACGTACCCAGACGTGGAGAATGGAGTCGGGTTCAGAATTACCATTTGGGTGTCTGGGTGCGTACACCACTGCAAAGGGTGTCATAATCAGGAGACCTGGGATTTTAACAGTGGCAGAGAGTTTACCGAAGATGATAAGAAAAAGGTTTTTGAAGAGCTTGAGAAGCCATTTATGAAAGGTGTGACGTTCTCAGGGGGAGACCCGCTTTGTTCCTACAAAGATGTATTGTCTTTCTCCAAGGAACTTAAAGAAAAATACCCTGAGAAGGATATTTGGATTTACACAGGTTTTACCTTTGAACATGTAAAGGAACATTTAAGTGAAATTTTACAGTATGCTGACTGGATTGTAGATGGAAAATTTGAGATAGAAAAGAAAGACCTATCATTGCCTTTTAGAGGTTCTAGTAACCAAAGAGTTTGGAAAAAAGAGAAAGAGACGGGGGAATTTAAAGAATTCAATTTTGAATAAGAAAAAAAGAGTGAGAAAGCGAATCTCACTCTTTTTTCTTGATATTTACCCAATTACAATATCTTTTTAATCCTTCTTCAATGGTAATTTTACAATAGAACCCAAAATCATTCCTGAGTCCACTAGCCCAGGCTGTTGTTAACTTTGCGTCATATGGTTTCTCACCTTCATATATCAGTTTATTATAATCTTCCCTATGTAATATATTCTTTATAATATCAATCAATTCCAGTAGACTATATGGTTTTCCATTTCCGACATCATATACCTTTCCATTGTGTTTTGACTCTGATTCCATTACAACCTTGAATGCCTCTGTTACATCATCAATATATGTGAAATCCCTGTATATTCTACCATTACCGAATATATGAATTTCCTCATCATCATATATTGCCTTGGTGAACTTTGCAATCGCAAGGTCTGGTCTCATTCTTTCGCCATAGACGGTATAAAGACGAAGACCAGTTATTTGCATATCACCAAATAACTTTGCGTACATTCTCCCCTGAGCCTCATTTGTGGCTTTTGTAACGCCATAAGGTGACTTCTGTTCATAAATTCCATCATGGTCTCCTAAAACGGTGCTGGAAGAGGCGTAAATGAATTGACTAACGCCATTCTGATGTGATAGCCTTATAACAATGTCAAACCCTTTTATATTGGTGTCTATCACCTCCAATGGATGCTCTATTGAATATCCAACCCCAGCTTGTGCTGCAAGATGAATAACAGTATTGAACTTATATTTGTCGAACACCCTTGTTCTCATCATATATTCATCTGTAATGTCAGCAAATATGAATTCAAATCGATTGTTTCTATTTGATTGTATATTCTCATCCTTAATTCTCACGTCATAATATGGGCTGAGATTATCAACACCAACAATGAAATTATTCTTGTCTTTAAGTAATTTTGCAATAAGATTTGTGCCTATAAATCCTGCACAACCTGTAACTAATATATTCCTCATTTTTTTCCGAATTTATCTAACAATATTTTCTTTTTCTCTTCAAATGGTTTCGAAACAATATACATAAAATCATCCTTATGTTTCTCCCTATATTCATCTAATGTACATATTGGTTTGCATGGAACTCCTGTTGCAACTGTGTTTGAAGGAATATTTTTATTTACAATGCTTCCAGCTCCGATAATACAATTATCACCAATTGTAACACCTGGAAGAATGACTGTTCTACACCCTATAAAACAATTGTTTCCTATGTTAATTGGAGCATATATTACCGTTTCTTTATTTCCATCTGGTAGATTTCTTATAACCCTTGTTGCTGCATCGTGTGTAACAAATGCGCAGTCGAATGATATTGTGGTGTTATCACCAATCGTTATAAGATATGGTTCTGACCCAAAATTAGCTCCACCTACTATCTGGACGTTGTTGCCTAAATTTGGCTCTCCGTAATTTGGTTTATACATATTACTCATATATAAAATATAAAAAAAAGAGTAACCAATCGAATAGTTACTCTTTTTTATTTAATATTATTGTTCTACCTTAGTCCAATTATACTTTCCTAAGTAACAATCTCCTGTTCCCATCCATACATCATAACCACTACTTCCTTGAGGAACATATAATGTACCTCCAGTATTTACGCTATAGAATGTATAAGCTGTTATTGTAGGAGCTGTAACTGCATTAGATGTTATACTTGTAAGACTACTACACTGATTGAAAGCATGACTACTGATATTTGTAACGCCATTACCTAATACACAAGTTGTAAGTCTAGTACACTGACTGAAAGCAGTATCACCAATACTTGTAACGCTATCAGGTATAGTTATACCTGTAAGTTTATAACAACGAATGAAAAGTTGTTCACTAATGTTTGTAATTCCATTACCTAATGTGACACTTTCAAGATTAGTACAATATTTGAAAGCATATTTGCCAATACTTGTAACACTATCTGGTATAGTTATACTTGTAAGACTTCTACACTCTCTAAAAACGCCATCGCCAATACTTGTAACACTATCTGGTATAGTTATACTTGTAAGACCGCTACAATTATAAAAAGCTTGGAAATCAATATTTTTAACGCTATTACCAAGGGTACAAGTCTTCATATCACGACATTGACTGAATGCAAACTCTCCAATACTTGTAACACTATCTGGTATGTTAAATTCTCCATCAGTATTACTATTTAATCTTTTTAAACCAATACAAAAATCGAAAACATATCTACCAATATTTGTAACGCTATTAGGTATAGTTATACTTGTAAGATTAATACACTGATTGAAAGCACCATTATCAATACTCGTAACACTATTAGGTATTATTGTGTTTTTACAGCCAGCTACAAGTGTATTTGTGTTTGTTTCTATTATTGCATTACAATTATCTCTACTATCAAAAACAGTATTATTATTATCTACGTTTACACTTGTAAGACCGCTACAAAAAGAGAAAATACTAAAACCAACATTTGTAAGCCCACTACCAATAGTAACGCTTGTAAGTTTATAACAATAATCGAAAATACTATCGCCAATGCTTGTGACATTATCTGGTATGTCTATACTTGTAAGACCGCTACAACTTTGGAAAGCATATTTGCCAATACTTGTAACACCATTACCTATAGTACAACTTGTAAGACCACGACAACTATCGAAAGCATAATTACCAATATTTGTAACACTATTAGGGATGGTTATACTTGTAAGACCACTACAATATTGGAAAGCATAATCACCAATACGTGTAACACTGTTGCCTATTGTACAACTTGTAAGACCACTACATTGATAGAAAGCATAATCACCAATACTTGTAACGCCATTACCTATTGTACAACTTGTAAGACCACTACAACTATCGAAAGCATAATCACCAATACTTGTTACACTATCTGATATAACAGCACTTTTCATATTAGCACAACCTCGAAAAGCATTATTATTGATACTTGTTGGGTCTGTCAATGCAAATTTAACTGTATGTTCACCAGTAGTATTAAACGTATAGTCTGTTTCAACACTTGGTTGTTCAACACCATCTATTTCAACCTTATTAAAACCAGTTGTTCTATTTACGATTTTTGTTGGGCTACTTGTGCTATTTACATTAAACTTAGCTGTTATATCCCAATCACTAGGTGGAGTTGGTGGCACATAACCACAATCCTCACTATTCTTCTCAACTAACGAAGATGTTGTGGCAGTAGTTTCCCAAGTCTCACCGCCATCATAAGATACTTGCTTGTAGAGATAAACACGTTTATCGTATCCATCACAATATGTTTCACCACTTATTGTTCTGTGGATTCCTTGACCACCACATTCCTCAGAATTGTAATACACCAAGTCACCTTCTCTACAACTACAAACGTTGTCTAGTTCGAACTCTGTGCTAGCACTGTATGCTAGATATTCTGCTTGAGTTTGAAATGCTCTTAAAAATTTCTTCATAATCTATTTTCTTTCTCTATAAATATTTTCAGACAATAAAAAAAGAAACAGTAGGTCATACTGTTTCTTCTATTATTTTATCTAGTTCATTTTCAAGTTCCTTGCTCCATCCTTCAACGCTGTTGCATATAAATTTTATATTAGGATTTTCAACAGCTTTCTGGAAATCATTATCAAATATTTTTTTATTCCATATACCAAACCTTATCTCACTATCCAATATTGGTTCTTCGTGTTTGAAATAGTTGAAATACACATCATCGAATACATAACTCTCATTAAACAAATTATATTTTTTCTGTATTTCATCAAGTTTCTTAAACTCAAAATAGCATGGATAATGTGTCGTGTAATTTATATGTGGTAAATTTTCCTTATCTAATAGTTGTCTTGTTTTCCATTTATCATGATTCCAGTATGATGTTGGTTGGTCTTTTATTCCTGTAAAGTCTAATGCACGATAATATATTCTAGTCATATCATCCAATTCAAACGGTTTTACTGGATACTCATCATCAGTAGTATAAATAAACCCATTATACATCTGAGAATACATATTAGCCACCACTTTGAATTTATTTTGAATATCAAGATGGGGATTATACTGTCCTTCTTTCTTTTCCTTGCTTGGACAATATATAAATTCAACCCAAGGAAATTCAATAATCAATGATTCATCAAATTCGCCAATTACAACAAAATGATATTTGAACTTGCAGAATTTCCTCCAACCCTTCAAAGCCAATCTAATCTCATTACCTTGTGAACCATTTTGCTTATATGGCAAAACAACTAATGTTTCGTTTTTAATTTGTTTTAATAGTTCGTTCTTCATTGGTAACATATCTGGATTCATTTTAAAGAAAAAGTCGCATGTTCTAGCAAAACCCATAAAATATCCCCTTTTTCTTTTGGAAATGTATTCTTCCCAAGATTTTGTCATATAATGTCTTAGGTAAACATTTTTAAAGACAAGTTTTCTTCTATTATCCGAATAATCTGTTTTACACCATTTGCAATCATCTGTAGGCTGGTGATTATTTCCAAAATAAGTTTCCTCAAACTTATTAACATTATAGCAAGTTTTTGTTGTCCACTCTAACACATCATGACCAGGATAACTAGATTCTTTCGTATATGTCTCTATCAACCCTTTATTTGAATAATCTGGTTTGTTTATATTTCCATTTGCTCCATAACATTTCCATTGCATAACGAAAGCATCATATTCTTGGTATAATGATAATATTTCTTTAATATTACTGCTATTATTTTCAAATGTTATGAATTCATCGTTATCAATGATAAAACACCAGTCATACTTTCCTTGATATGTTAATTTAATTGCCATGAGAGCACATTTAAAATATAGGTGCTGTGGATTATCCATTTTTGTTTTCTTTAAAAAAAGTGACTCCCTTCTAGCCAAATCATTCAATACTGAAAAAATGCTGCTTAACGTAACCCTATCACCATATTTGTCACATATCTCCCTATGTGAATCACTATCAATATCTTCAAAAATGAATATATGGTCAATACCTAAATCGAGGTGATACTTTATCCATTCATCTAGGTATTCATGCTCGTTCTTTATAACAGTTAATATACAAGATGTATTATTCATATTAATTTTTATATAAAAAATAAAAAATATAGCAAATAAAAAAAGAGTAATCAAGTCGGATTACTCTTTCTTACCTTTTTTAATTTCATTTTCTTTTTAGTTTCCACTATTAAGAGTTACAATTTGCAAACTCATTAGTACCAGCACCAGAACCAGAGCCACCACCACCATAGAAATGATTACTGTCATCTAGATTTCCATTTGTGCTATAAAGTACTTTAAAGTTATCGCTATTTGGATTGTAGATTACCCAAGGAGTGTTAAAATCACTACCATTACTAATAGTTTTTGCATTACATGCATCAGTTGCCTTTGCTAAATGTTTTGCCATAATATTAATATTAATTTATTTAGTTATTATTTTTATTATAAATATCTGATAAATTTCATTTCTTCAGCTCCTCTATCAATTTATCAGCATATTCTACCGCAATGTCTGCAATCTGTTTCTTAAATATAAATTGGAATATGAATACCATTATGCTACTTGACAATATGGCATTCATTATATTGATACTTGCATCAATACGTACCTGAGTCCAATTTATATCATTCATATTATTGTTCTACCTTTGTCCAATTATACTTACCTAAGTAATAATCACCTGTACCCATCCATACATCATAACCACTACTACCTTGAGGTACTGTTAATGTACCACCTGTCTTCACATTTTGGAATGTACTACTCTGTATTGTAGGAGGTGTTACTGCATTAACTGTTATACTTGTAAGATTACTACAATATTGGAAAGCATAAGTACCAATACTTGTAACACCACTACCAATCGTACAACTTGTAAGGTCACTACAACCATTGAAAGCGAAACCGCCAATACTTGTAACACTATCTGGTATGGTTATACTTGTAAGGTCACTACAACCATCGAAAGCATATTTGCCAATACTTGTAACACCACTACCTATGGTACAACTTGTAAGTCTACTACAACCGCTGAAAGCCTGTTCACCGATACTTCCGCTGCCTATAGTTGCATTTATAAGGCTACTACAGGTTTTGAAAGCACTAGTACCAATACTTGTAACTCCACTACCTATAGTACAACTTGTAAGACCAGTACAACCATAGAAAGCATTATTACCAATACTTGTAGCACCATTACCTTGTATGATTAAGTTTGTAAGACCGTAACAATAATCGAAAGCGATTACATCAATATACACAATATTGTCTGGGATATTGAACACACCATTAGTATTACTATTCAATCTTGTAAGACTAAAACAACTTCTGAAAGCCTGTTCGCCAATACTTGTAACACCACTACCTATTGTGCAGCTTGTAAGACTTCTACAACCTAGAAAAACACCATAGTTAATACTTGTAACACTATCTGGTATTTCTATACTTGTAAGACCACTACAACTAGCGAAAGCCTCATCACCAATAGTTGTAACACCACTACCTATCGTACAATTTGTAAGACTAGTACAATTTTCAAAAGCATAATTACCGATACTTGTAACACTATCAGATATAACTACATTTCTAAGATTCTTACAATAACTGAAAGAATTACTACCAATATTTGTAACACTATCTGGTATGACTATACTTGTAAGGCCACTACAATATTGGAAAGCATGCTCTTCAATACTTGTTACACCACTACCTATTGTACAACTTGTAAGACTATAGCAAGTATAGAAAGAATTATTTCCTATGGTTGTTGGGTCTGTTAATGTGTATTTAACTATATGCTCACCTTCACTTAGTGTACGACCAGTAGTTACACCCTGTTGCACAACCCCATCTATCTCAATTTTACTAAAACAGTATGTATTATCCAAAATTTTTGTTTTTTTACTTGCGTCAGTTACATTAAACTTTGCTGTTATATCCCAGGTAATTGAAGAAACCATATAACTAGTAGAAGCACTGTTATAGTTGCTTGTACTACTAATATTAGCTGATACTGTGGTGCTTCCACTACCAACACCACTAACAGCACCATTGTTATCAACAGTAACGATAGAAGTATCATTTGAACTATACGTTACAACACCATCACCAGCATTAACGGTAACAGGGTTTGATTTTGTCTCTCCAACGTCAACAGTTAAATTAGTTACAGCAAATGATAATGAAGAATTTGCTTTTGTTATTGTACAATTCACACTGCCACTTGTACTTTCTTCATAGTTCGTACTAGCTGATGCCTTATAATATACAGTATACGTTCCAGCAGTTGTTGCACTTGGTATATTAGTTGACCAAGAGTCACTACCTAACTTATAAAGCATTGTACCAGTACCACTACCAGAAGTTACTAGTGCTTGATTACTTCCATTATAAGTTATACTCTTAGCTATTGGAGTGACAGTTACACTACCATTTGCTTTATTAATGGTAAACGTAGCACTACCAATAACCTCATAGTTACCGCCAACGTTATCACTGATTGTAACAGTACCAGTACCTGCATTTACATTATTACTATATGTAACTGTATACTCACTTGCTGGGATAACAGTAGAGCCATCCTTTACTGTTACAGAAGGTTTACAAGCACTTCCATTATATGTATATGATGTTGGATTAAGTACGACTGTTGCAGTTACTTGTTTCTCATTTATAGAACAAGCAACACTCTGTTCTGCAACATCGTTAACATTACTATTTCCATCTACCTTATAATACACTGTATAATTACCATAATTGGTTGCAGTAGGTATACTTGTTGACCATGTAGAATTATTAAGGCTATACTTCAAAGTGCCATAATCCGTAGAGCCAGCATTCACAAGTTCTTGTGCTTGAGTATTATAAGTCAATAC
>Ga0247608_10007880_pt1 | contig 10855 bp, 8 predicted proteins | sample 176DNAGHGlowgp2_FD_193490 | JGI IMG/M metagenome (GOLD analysis project Ga0247608, IMG submission 193490) | Sheep rumen microbial communities from Palmerston North, Manawatu-Wanganui, New Zealand - 1766 DNA GHGlow gp2 | ecosystem: Host-associated > Mammals > Digestive system > Stomach > Rumen ... | reverse complement strand
GCTCGACGACGACTTAAACGAATTTCCTATGCAGGAACTAAAAACACTATTCAACAAACAAAGTAGTTACACAACAAAGATAAAACATTTAATTTCTAATAACTTTTATGAAGATAAAAAAATTCCTTTTTGTAATCACAACCATGCTCTTGATGGTGCAGGGTGCAAGTGCTTGGAACGGCTCGGGATCATCCGGAGACCCATACCTTATCGCAAGTCCTGCCGACTGGGAAACGTTCGCCACGAGTACTGACGAATATAGCGACACGTTTTTCAAGTTGACTGCCGATATCACTGTGACCACGATGAGAACCAAAACATTCTCGGGCACGTTCGACGGAGGCGGAAACACGCTGACCTTCAATTACACCGCGACAGAAGAAGAAGTTGCACCATTTCGATATATCACTGGCGCAACTATCAAGAACCTTAGGGTGGCTGGCACGATTAACAGCGGATACAAGTTTGCCGCAGGTATTGTAGCCATCAGTAATGGAGGTACGATTACCAACTGTCAATCCAGTGTAACGATTAACTCCAGTAAGAGTGGAGATGGCACTCACGGTGGCTTGGTGGCAGACAGTTACACAGGTACGCTCAACATAACAAACTGTCTTTTCGATGGCAAGCTGTTGGGAACAACTACCACAAGTTGTGGTGGTATTGTGGGTTGGCACAATAGTAACAGCACGCTGAATATTTCCAACTCACTCTTTGCTCCGGCGGAAGTCACAGTTCAAGGAGGCGCCATCATCGCCCGAGACGGTGCAAATAGCCTTAGTAACTGCTATTATATCTCCGACTGGGCGGCTGCTACCGTTCAGGGCACCAATGCCAACAGCATGACTGCTGCAGCGTTAGTAACAGCGTTGAACAACGGTGACAAGAACTGGTGTATTTATCGTGGCAATGCCATTCCTATTATGGTGAACCTGGTTATCAGCACTAAGGCCCAGTGGGATACGTTTGCCGCAAATGTGGGCAACTACGACGGCAAATATGTGCAATTGGGTGCCAATATCGGAACGGCTAATGCTCCGATTACCACGATGACAACGAAAAGCCCATCTTTTAGAGGTATTTTTGATGGAAATGGCAAAACGATGACTGTCAATTTCTCTGCAGATACAGGAAATGAAGGGGCTTTCCGTTACCTCAATGATGGTACTATCATGAATCTGACTATCACGGGAACTGTGACGGCGGGAGGCAATTACGCGAGCGGACTGGTGGCAAGAACTTCAGGGGGCGATTGCCTTATAGACAATTGTGTAGTGAACACCAATGTCGCAGGAAGCGGGTATGCCGGAGGTATTGTAGCTCATGGTGATAACGCGACCAAACTGACTATCACCAACTGTATCTACGGAGGAGAGATATCGAAGGTCAGCAGTTTTTCAGGTGGAATACTTGGATGGTACAATAATAATGGGACAATGGATCTCGTTATCAACAATTGTTTGTGCAAGGGTATTTATACGGGTACCGCAAATTTCCATCCCATTGGTCTGAAAAGAGCAACTGACTGTTCTTTTAAGTCCATCAGTTGTACCAACTGCTACTATACAACAAATCCTCATAATCCAGGAGGTCGTAATTTCACAGACGGCACCAAAGTATGCGAATTGAGCTTGGGTGATAATATCATTGCGACGGGCAGCTCGTGTACTTTCGATGGCAAAACTTACCACTTGGGTACTGTTTCGCTGTCCTATACCCCCTCTAAGCCCACGCTTTTTTATATGATAGATGGTAACAAAATTAGTGGAAATAGCTTTACGATCAGTAAAGATAATCAAGCCTTTGATGCAGGTGCAGTAACCATAACGGCAGGCGACACCTCAATTACCTATCACTATGGGGGAACTAATAACACCATCTTGTATATTTACGTAAATAACGGAAATAGTAACATGGTTACCCATCCTTGGACGTCAGAAGCCAACTATTCGTCCATTACGAGCGTCGTCATTGGGGATGGTGTCACGAGTATTTGCGGCAATGCATTCAAGCAATGCCCGAATCTGACTTCCGCTTCCATCGCCTCTACGGTGACGAGCATTGACAATCAGGCGTTTTCCGAATGTGGAAAGCTGGAAACGGTAACCTTTACTGATGCAGACAATAGTCATCTGACAATCATCCGACCCAACGCCTTTGCCAATTGCGTGAAGCTCTCTTCCATCACAATTCCCGAAGGCGTGGTGGAAATCGGTGAATTTGCGTTTGTTTGCTGCTCCGCTTTGGTTTCCGCCACTCTTCCCAGCACGTTGTCAACAATGGGCGTTCATGTGTTCCGCGACTGTACCAGTCTGGCTTCTGTCTTTTGTTTAGCATCGACTCCTCCAACAGGAGGGTCAAACATGTTCAACAGCAATGCCTCCGGTCGCAAAATCTACGTTCCTGCTGGAAGTGTTGGTGACTATAAGACAGCAGCTTACTGGAGCAGTTATGCCAATGATATTTTAGGCATTCAGTCTCTTACACTCAATGAGAATACGAGCAACTCGACTGCAATCCAAAACGCTGACGACCAAATGAGCGAAGTTACACTGAGCGGCCGCACCCTCTACAAGGACGGTAAGTGGAACACGCTGTGCCTGCCGTTCGACTTCACCGCGGAGCAGATAGCAGCGCACACTGACTTCGCAGGAGCAAAGCTGATGGAGCTGAATACGGACGGCAAGAACGGCTTCGACGCGACGGACGGCACGCTCTACCTGGCATTCAAGGAGGCCACAGCCATCAAGGCGGGCGTGCCGTATCTGGTGAAATGGGACGCTGCAGGAACTGACGTCACCTCGCCCGTGTTCTTCGGCGTGACGATCAATGCTACGGCTACAACCATGGTGAGCGACCATGACGATGAGCTGGCGGAAGTACAGATGGTAGGCTGCTACTCGCCCGTATCGGTGGATGCCAACGACAAGAGCATCCTGTTCCTAGGCGACAACAATACGCTCTACTACTCGACCGAGAATCGCAACATCCGCTCCTGCCGCGCCTACTTCTCGGTACCGTACCTCAAACAGAATCCCGGCGCCAAGACCCGCGCCTTCCGCCTGGACTTCGGCGATGAAGAAGCCACAGGCATTCTTGAAGTCTCTGCAGATTCAAAAGAAATGACGGATGATGCATGGTATTCGCTCGACGGTGTGCGCCTGAGCGGAAAGCCTACACAACGCGGTATATATATCAATAACGGAAATAAGGTCGTAATTCAGTGAAAGATATGAAAAAGAATTATATGAAGCCCGTCATGTGCGTTGTTGCACTACAGCATAAGACGCATCTGCTACAAGCCAGCATGCTAAGAAGCATCATAACCGCCGGCCTCGACAGCGGCGACGAGCTTGAGGTTAGCCAAGAGGGCGGCGGCAGCAACATTTGGGACAGGTAAATAGTGAAATATGAACGGAAGTTTGTAAACATTAGTGCCTTCCGCCGGGCAGCGCTGCTGAGCGTAAGCAGGAGAGACACTGCACGCTCAGCGGCGCTATTGCGCGGCCGCAAGGATGCTTTACTTTCCGACGCAGAATGTAAAATCTGCAAATATAAGTGGCTGATAATCAGCGTATATGCCTCTAATTACGGGGGACAGATACTATGCCGAGGGACGGAGGAGGGACGTAAAATATACAAAAATCTGCAAATGAAGCTGCCGTCAAAAATAAAATATACAAACATCTGCAAAGACGATTTTCCAGTTCTTTGCACGTTTACACTTTTTAATGCAGATTTTTGCACATTCTTGCATTAAGGTTTAGTTTAGGTTATAGATAATAATAATGGGAATAAACTAAACCGCCCCTTGTCCAAATAAACCGATTTTCCCATCTCTCTTTTTTGGACGGTAATTCAGGTTTTTCATCTTCTAATAGTGTTATAATCTCCATTATGTTCTGATAAAAGGTCGTTTTTAATGTGTTTTTTGTTAAAAAACGAGTAAACTTTGCTAAAAAGGTTGTAATGATACAACCATATCAAAAAACATTTTGTATCTTTGTGACGTTATTATAATATATATTGTGACCGTATGAAGTATCTGAATATTAAGAAGGCATTGGCAGCATGGCAAAATTTACAACCATTGTCTGAAAAAGACAGGGATAGACTTAGCCGTCGTTTCACTGTGGACTTCAATTACAATAGCAATCATATTGAAGGTAATACCCTGACTTATGGTCAGACGGAAATCCTCTTGCTATTTGGTAAGGTAATTGGCGAAGCTGATGTGCGTGATGTACAGGAGATGACAGCGAGTAACGTGGGACTCCGTATGATGTCTGAAGAGGCATCAGTGAAGGAGGTTCCGCTAACACAGAACTTTATTCGGACGTTACATAAAACCTTGCTACGCGAAGACTATACTGTCTATCGAGAGCTTCCTGGAGGCGTACAAACAAGCTATGTCATCCATGCTGGACAATATAAGACTCGCCCCAACAGTGTCATCACTCGCTATGGTGACCGATTCGAATACGCCTCACCAGAAGAGACACCCAGTTTGATGACCGATTTGGTGGATTGGTATAACAAGGCAGAGCAGGAAGGAAAACTTTCTCCTGTTGAGTTAGCTGCATTATTCCACTACAGATACATTCGTATTCACCCGTTTGAGGATGGAAATGGACGTATAGCCCGACTGATGATAAACTTTATTCTTACTCGTCACGATTATCCGATGATTGTAGTGCGAAGTCGTAAAAAGAGTGAGTATTTAGAGGCTTTACATCAGACTGATATGGAAGTCGGTCCTGTGCCTGCTGATGGCGCACATGCTGATATTAGGGACATCAAACCATTCTTGAAATACTTCAATGAACTGGTAGCTACTGAGGTATATAATGATGTACTGTTTGTAAGCGAAAAGGATGAGAATGTATGGTGGTATGATGGTGAAAGGATTGCTTTCCGTACACCAAACTATACTAAAATACTGAATGCTATGCGAACACAACCTACGCTTACATTGGCAGATATGAAAGAAGTAACAGGCATTAGTATTGCAGCTATTCAAAAACTCCTTGACCAGCTGATTCAGAAGAACTATGTTGAACGTGGAGAAAAGGACGGAAGTTGGAGAGTGTTTGTGACTCAGTGATTATTTATATTCTGGAAGTAAAACTGTTTTTAAAAAAGACAGATATCGAGATATGAATCTATAATAGGCTAAAGGCTGCGATTTAGCGAGTGCAAATAAACTCGCACCTAAAATAATGGAGTGTTAAATACAATTATTATGGAAAAAGAGATTAGTGAAACCTATTCTTTCAGACCTTTAGACTTCGATGAAAAAGGCAGAAGAATTGTTGACGGTCTGTCTTTTAGAGATGTCGTCAAAGAATACGAACGAGATTTCCACAGTCGCCATTCTACAGAATATGCCTTAAATCTATATGCCAATTCAAAAACAATGGCACTGTTGGCGAAATCAAGTGATGCAGCACCTTTCCTCATGTATGGAATGGATTTGACGCAAGGAACCTCCTTTGATGCGGAGCAAGACCCCTATATCAATCACGAAATGGACAAGCATAGTAAAAACATCTATGTATATGGCATTGACTCTGCATTTATGAATGAGTTCGACAAATTCGGCTATCCTGTAATAAACGAAAACAGCGACATCTATCCATTAACACTCCTTGTAGATAATACAATGAGGGACGATGAGGTCAGATTGGCTACTCCGACATTCGATGATGGAGATGACGCTGTAAATGTGCCTATTGATGTACCACAATTTGAATACGCCTGATGGAAACAAAAGAGCATAATAAGCAATGGCACCTCGTTCGCAATAATAATGGCGAATGGATAAGTGATGACTATGCAGAGTTCCTCACACCGCTGGAAGTGGGTATATTACAAGTGAAAGCAGCACAACAAGGAATACAGTTAGATGTTCAGCATGGTGCCGATGGACAACTCTGGTGCTACAATCATCAACTTGATGCTATTAAAATAGAACCTATTAATAAAACATTTATGAAGCGTGAATTGAGAATAAAAAAGAAATCATTAAGTAGCTACTTAGGACGTGGGCTGCACTCTGATAAATGGGATAATGTATTTGGAAAAGACGGAAAGCTTGGAGGCTTAATTGAAATGGTTAAAAAAGACGATGAACTCGTTTTGCAGATTCGTGAAGACTACTTCAATGTATACTACAAAGGAGGGAATATGCTTAAGGTTTCATCCGAGAACAGTTTCCAATTCGACTATAATTATTACAAATGTGAAATCGATCTTGATACGCAAGAGCAAAGAAACAAGAGAATAGATAAACGTAGAAGTGTGCTAGAATCATTGAAAAAAACACGAGACTACAAGACTTTCATCGCTGAAATGAAGAAGCTAATGGATGAGTATTGGATTTGGCTCTACAACGAAAAACATCGAAGTCTCCATGAGAAAGATACACAGCATGCACTATGCATCAGTAATACGGAAAGCACAGACTATACTATCATTGACTTAGAATTTCAAGTGAGCACACGCAAAGATTGTATCTATCATTATGAACCATCTTCTATACCGAGACACCCTGGAGTTGATGTTTACGAGAAATCACCTCGCTTTGACATTATTGCTGTGCGTAATATTGATCATCGTCTTTGTGTGATTGAATTGAAAAATGGTCTGGATGCACTTACTGGGAAATCAGGAATTGGAGACCATGCTGATTCTTTCGAGGGCAGCATAGGCAAAAATCCTTTGGCTGAATTTGCATTTACTAAGGAAATGAAAAAGTTGGTTAGTGACAAAAAACATCTCGAACTACTATCAGATGACTTCTATATAGACGAAAAACTGCCTATAGAGTTTATATATGCATACGCTTTTAATTCGAAAGATGAAAACGGGAAGGAAGCCGAACGAAAATCATTTATAGGAGAGCAAGAGAAAGTATGTTGCATGAATTATAAGGTCATCTATCTAAATAAAGGAGATTTTACCTTGTCAGACTCAAATTACTAAGCATATGAAAATCACTATCCATCGTGGAGCAAACCAAATAGGTGGTTGCATCACAGAGATAGCAACCAAAGATGCCAAAATATTCATTGATTTGGGCAGTAATTTGCCTGGTTCCGATAAGACTGATTATTCTGCCGATGAAGTTAGAAGAATAACAGCTGACGCCGATGCTATCTTTTATTCTCACTATCATGGTGACCATGTGGGACTGCATCATCTTGTACCAACATGTGTTAAGCAATATATGGGAGCAGGAGCCATTGACGTGATGCGATGCAAGTATGAAGCGCTAAATGTTCACCAAGATTTCAGCCTGCAACTGGCTGCCACTAAACGGATGCTTCCTTTCAAGGAACGTGAACGTATCAAGATAAAAGAAGGCTTTTCCGTCACACCATACTTTGTCAGTCATTCCGCTTTTGATGCCTATATGTTTCTGATAGAATGTGAAGGGAAGAAAATACTCCATACTGGTGATTTCCGTCGTCACGGATATTTGGGTAAAGGGTTGTTTCCTACATTAGAGAAATATATTGGTCATGTTGATTTACTCGTCACAGAGGGAACTATGCTGGGGAGAAAACAAGAGCAAGTTGTAACAGAAAAGCAGATTCAACTAAACACCATTCGAGCACTTTGTGAGCATAAATACGTCTTTGCCCTTTGTTCGTCAACAGACATTGATCGACTCGCTTCATTTCATGCAGCATGCAAAGCAACAGGCAAGGTTTTTCTCGTAGATGGATATCAACGTGGTGTGCTGGATGTGTTTTCTGAATATAGTGGCAAGAAAAGCCCGCTGTATAATTTCAACCACATTTTTGAATTAAGTGGGCATAAAGCATATCGGATTCCAAAGATTAAAGATTATCTAAGAGATAAGGGATTCCTAATGCCTGTTAGGATGAATAGTTTGTGGTTGCTGGAAGATATGCTACAAGTATTTAACGACGAAGCCCCTTGGCTCATTTATTCTATGTGGAGCGGTTATGCGGAAAAAGGAGGGAAAAATACGATAGAAAATGTTCTGTCTATTCGAAAACTATTCGAGAAACGTATTTTGGATGGAGTAGAAGACGGATTTCATACAAGCGGACATGCTGATGTTGAAACACTTTACGAAGTCTGCAAGGCAATCAGACCTTCTATTGGAGTTATTCCCATACATAAGGATACAGGAATGCAATATGTATCAGATAACTACAGAGTGTTTAACGAAGGGAAGTTCAAATTAGATGGAATAGATATTGAGGTGCATTGATAATGCAAATTTAATGACGGTGAACTTTTGAAATGAATTTACCAAGAGACATATCTAAACACAAAATCTTTTGGAAGATTATTACAAATATATGCCAAGGTTAAAATAGAATAACCAATTTATGGTTAAATAATTTACGTTTTTCTATATTATTGCTTTAGTTTGAGAAAACATTTTTAGATATATTGGTTTCGTTTACTCCACTTTATATATAAAGAGGGGTAAACTAAACCTATTTGCCCACGCAGAAACTCTACTTTCCGATGCAGAAGTGCTGAAAGATGTTGTTGAGGACTTCGTTGGGGGTGATTTGTCCCTCTCCGGTTATTTCTGCTAGTTCAGAGAGGGCTTGGCGGAGATCTTCGGAGATGAGGTCACCACTGAGTTGCTGATGGAGTCCGTTGATGACACGGCAGAGGCTCTCGTTAGCCTTTATGAGTGCCTGGTAATGGCGGGCATTGGAGATGATGACTTCTGAGTCTGCTGTTTGGGGAACGGCCTCGAGAAGTTGTTGGCGTAATTTGTCGAGACCTATGCCGTATTTTGCCTGAAAAGCTTCCGTTTTGTTTTCTATACGGATGAGGGTCTGGTTCTCTCTGGCAGGAATGTCAGGATAGGGGACTCCCGGTTCGGCCATCATCAATATAACTATCGCCTTTTGTGCCGCCTTCAACGAGCGGTCAATGCCCATTTGCTCAATCTGGTCAGAAGTATGGCGAATGCCGGCGGTGTCTATGAAGCGGAAGGTGATACCCTCTATCTGTATAGTGTCCTCAATGGTGTCGCGAGTAGTACCTTGGATATCTGATACAATGGCACGCTCCTCGTTGAGCAGGGCGTTGAGCAGTGTGCTCTTTCCAACATTAGGAGCACCTACTATTGCGACAGGAATCCCATCCTTCAGAGCCTGTCCTGTCTCAAAAGTCTTGGCAAGATGTGTGATATGTGCGTTTATGTGTTGAGCCAATGAAAGAAGTTCCGAACGGTCGGCAAACTCTAGGTCCTCATGGTCAGAGAAATCGAGTTCCAGTTCAAGCAGTGAGGTGAGTTTGAGCAATTGTTCGCGCAGTCTTGACAGTTCTGAAGAGACCCCACCTTTGAGTTGGCTCATGGCAAGGTGGTGGGAAGCCTTGCTGGTAGATGCTATCAAGTCTGCCACAGCCTCCGCCTGACTCAAGTCCATCTTGCCGTTGAGGTATGCACGCATCGTAAACTCTCCCGGTCCTGCCATACGACAACCATGTTGCACCAACAACTCTAAAACCTTATTTAATATATAGCGTGAGCCATGGCAGGAAATCTCCACGGAGTCCTCACCAGTATAGGAGTGGGGAGCCTTAAAGAGACTGGCCATACATTCATCAAGAAGCTTAGGACCATTCTTGATGTGTCCGTAATGGATGGTGTTGGGCTTTACCCGTGTGAGATCTTTAGAGAAGATATGGGAAACAATTTCTACAGTCAGAGGACCTGAAATTCTGATTATTCCGAGTGCTCCGCCGGGAGCAGTAGCGAGTGCGCAGATTGTGTCGTTGTTGCTCATTTCTTTTTTGCCCAAGTATTAGCATGGATGATAAACAAAATGGTGATGAGTATGAAAGCGAATGTAGCAGTCAATACTTTGTCCCTATTCTCGCCGATGAAGGATAGGAGTGTGCAGAACTCTGCTGTAAAGACACTGACGATAGCCATCAGAAATAGTAATCGATGGATATTGACTTCTTTACGTTCTTCCTCAGAAAATGTGTTGTAACCAGCAATGAGTTTATCGCCCTTGCCCATCAATAAGATGATGGCAAGAAAAACAAACAATGCTGCAAAAATAAAAACATCTATTTTCATATTCTGTCAAGTACTCTTTTTCTTGATGCATAATGCAAAGGTACGAAAAAAAGAGAGAAATACAAGAAGAACACTCGCTTTTCTTTTGTTTTTCCGAATATAGAGGTGATTTGGTGATTATAAACCTTCAAATTTCCGTCGATTTAATCAACTATTAGTAAAAAAAATCGACTCTCGTCTTGCAAATCGAGAGTCGATTACTAATATTACCCAACAGGTAAGATGCATCAAAATGAAACAACTTATCCCACTCCTTGTAAAGGGGGAGATTAGAAGGAAAGTATGTTATATTTTGTTACACTGCCGAATGTCAATCAGTCAAGTCCGAAGAGTACACGCAGACCGCCATCAACACCCGAGAAGCCCATGAAGGCCAGCGAGAGCAGGCCTGCGGAAAGCATGACGATGGCCATGCCGCGCATGCCCTTTGGTACGGTGACCAGTTCCAACTGCTCACGCATTCCGGCAAAGACAGTAAGGGCCAGTCCGAAACCGATGGCCGTGGAGAAGGCATAGACCACCGACTGCAGCAGGTTATAGTCTTTCTGGATGACCAAGATGGCAACACCGAGCACAGCGCAGTTGGTAGTAATAAGTGGCAGGAATATGCCCAATGCCTGATACAGTGCAGGCGACACCTTCTTGAGGATGATTTCAACCATCTGCACGAGCGATGCGATGACGAGGATGAAGGCAATGGTCTGCAGGTAGCCCAGACCGTTAGGGTCGAGTACAAACTTCTGCACGCACCAAGTCGCAATGGTGGCC
>Ga0247608_10007877_pt1 | contig 10857 bp, 8 predicted proteins | sample 176DNAGHGlowgp2_FD_193490 | JGI IMG/M metagenome (GOLD analysis project Ga0247608, IMG submission 193490) | Sheep rumen microbial communities from Palmerston North, Manawatu-Wanganui, New Zealand - 1766 DNA GHGlow gp2 | ecosystem: Host-associated > Mammals > Digestive system > Stomach > Rumen ... | reverse complement strand
CTGTAGCCTTAGCCTCTGGTGCCTCAGCTACATCACTGATACCCGTAGCGATAACTGTTATAACTACATAATCAGGTGTTGAATCATCGTACTTACATCCGAATACAACATTGGCGTCATCAGATGCAAGATCCTTAACATAATTAGCTGCCTCATCAACATCAGCAAGTGATATATCACCACTGAAGTACATAAGAACATCTGTAGCACCTGCGATATCTGTTTCAAGAAGCGGACTTCCTATAGCTTCCTTAACTGCGTCGATACACTTAGTCTCTCCAGTACCAGAACCGATACCCATATGAGCAACACCCTTATCAAGCATAATAGTACGAACATCGGCAAAGTCTACGTTGATCATACCTGCATCATTAACAAGATCAGCTATACCTCTTACACCATTCTGAAGAACCTCATCAGCCTTCTTGAAAGCTTCTGGCATAGTTGCTCTTCTATCTATGATAGTAAGAAGCTTATCGTTAGGAATGATGATGACTGCATCTACATTCTCCTTAAGTCTTTCGATACCTGCAAGAGCGTTCTGCATTCTTCTCTTTGCTTCAAAACCAAAAGGCTTAGTAACAACACCGATAGTAAGGATGCCCATATCCTTAGCTGCCTTAGCAACTACAGGTGCTGCACCAGTACCAGTACCACCACCCATACCGCAGGTAACGAATACCATATCCGCACCCTTGATCGCCTCTGTGATCTCTTCTATACTCTCTTCTGCGGCTTTCTCACCTACCTCAGGCTTAGCGCCAGCGCCAAGTCCCTTAGTAATCTTCTCGCCTATCTGAATAACCTTACTTGCTTTTGTAAACTGAAGGGCCTGTCTATCAGTATTAACAGCAACAAACTCTACGCCTGTCACACCCTCGTCTACCATACGGTTTATAGCATTATTACCGGCACCACCTACGCCGACAACTACCATCTTAGCTGAGCTAAAATCATCAATATTATTAGGAATCTCTATCAAGGTTTTATCCTCCAATCAATATAATTCAACTTACATTCTACAAAACTTTCTAGAAAAAATCAAGCATTTTTTTCAGTCCGCTGTAAAATACAGATTCTTCTTTTGTCCGCTGCAATTTTCCAGATGCAACGTTCCGGTTCCCGGTAGTTCGTAATAAACCTGTGAAAGTTCGAATAACTTTTCAACCAGGTATTCTCCCTTTCCAAGCGATATATACAAACCGCCTTTTCTAAGTACATACTCACTCTTATAATCGAAGTTCACTTCCTCAAAGGAAAGATTATATTTGTCAAGCTGTTTCTTAATCTCAAATATATCCTTCAATATGCTTTCTGTTGCGCCCATACTCTTGTTAATCTCATAATCAGTGACACTCACACCCTGTATGATCATAACATCTTCTTTTTTCGTATTAGTAACATCCAGAAGAATTCCGTCCTTGTCTATATAATAGTATAGATTATCTTTTCTTATACAGCCTATGACTTCCTTCTCATATACATTGATAACAAGCTTATTCGGCCAATCACAATGTACCTCATAAGTCTCCACATAAGGTATGGACTTCTTGTCCTTAAACTTATCTGACAGATAGAACCTTATAAGATTCGGTTTGCTCTGACCTTTGAATATATAGCTCGTCATCGTTTCATCGCTGACCCACTTATTGCCAGAATACTTGATCTCCTTAATAGTGAAGACCTTATCGTATATAAGATACAAAGTTCCAGCAATCGCAGCCAATATACTCATAACTATGAGTATATTTCGAAGAAGAATGACAAATGCTCTGAAAAGTCTCTTAGCTTTTCTGATCCTTTTCTTTCTTTTCTTGATTCTGAGCTTTCGCTCTTTTTCCCTCTGCAGAAGTCTATCCCGCTTCTGTTTTTCCTTCCTGGCTTCCTTTTCACGAGCAGCGCGCTCAGCTGCTTTTCTTCTTTCGCGCTCTCTTTGAGCCGCGCCCTGACTCGGCCTTTTCTTAACCTGTTTTGCAGATCTCGCAGACCTCATAGGCGGCTCTTCGCCCTGCTTGTAATCGTTATAGCTATAATTATAATTACCGCTATAATTCTGCCTTAAGTTACTTTGCTTTACTCCCTTTTTGTATTCATAATCCGAAGCGTGAGGCAATCTGTTATTATCCATATCAGTCATCCTCTAATCTGATCTTGCTGGAAACTCCAAGCACCAGCCCAATCTCGGCCAGAGTAAATATAAGTGCCGAACCACCCGAACTGATAAAAGGGAGTGTAACACCAGTATTCGGGATAAAGTTGACGTTGACAGCCATATGTAAGAACACCTGTATACTTAGGTGCATGGCAACAGCCGTACATATAAGTGAGCCATACAGATCAGGTGCACTCTGCGCAACCCAGAAGATTCTCCAGATAAGCATCATGTATGCAATCAACAGAAAAAGACTTCCCCAGTATCCGAATTCCTCGCAAACAATAGCATAAGCCATATCATTTTGCGCTTCCGGAACTATGGTCTTCTCGCTTCCATTACCAAGACCCTTACCTATGAATCCACCAGAACCGATAGCATACAGAGCATGAATAGTCTGATAACCCTTGTCTTCACTTACCATATCAAGATTCTTCCAGGCAAGAAGTCTTTCGTTACGAAAGCTTCCTTCGCTCTTTTCGTTGCCCTGTTCAGCATTGAGATAATCAGCTCTCTTAGCCTCTTCTCCAAGCTTCAGAGAATACTTTCCAGCAAAGATATAGCCCACAACACCTATGACCATACATACCAAAAAAAGCTTCACATGCTTCTTAAGAACAAAAAGCATACTAACTCCTATTCCAGATATGATAAGTGCCGTACTTAAGTTATTGTTGATCTTATATACAAGAGCAGAAACTATCGCCGACAAAACAATTACAAATATCTCATTCTGATAACCTTCTTTTATCTTCCTGTAGCAATTGCACATATAATATGCAAAGAACATGATCATAAATGTCTTGGCAAGCTCTACAACAGATATGGTAACAGGTCCGATTTTGATGGAACGAAGTGCACCATTCTTAACATTAGCAGGTATTACCTTAACAAGGAAGATAGATACTATCGCCGCCCAGTAATACAGCTTACCGAATCTGTACCATACATGATAATCAACCACAAGAAAAAAGATAAGCCCCAAAAACGCTATCGTGCTGTAGAACACCTGTGATTTAAGATAGATCATACCATACTTCTGGGAAGTGGCTGTATAGATGACTATGATACCAAAGGTCATAAGGCAGAGCACACAAATAAGCAGGGTAAAGTCAAAACCGCTGTACACCTTGTTTATGATGGTTTTTACTTTATTCTTCTTTCTGCTTTTTTGCTCCTTCTCCATCTTATCTTACCCTTTATATCCTCTGACTTTTTCTTTGAATATGCGTCCTCGCTGCTCATATCCCTCAAACATATCCCAGCTCGCACATGCAGGTGAAAGAAGCACCGCATCACCAGATGTTGCACTGTCATGACATACTTCTATCGCCTCTTCAAAGGTATCACATTCAGTGATATTTGTAAACCCTTTTTGAATAGCAAGTTTTTTGATTTCTTCCTTGGTTTCACCGATAAGAACAAGTTTTTTAACCTTATCTCCAAAAGAATCTATAAATGAATCAAAAGGAACATGCTTGTCATAGCCACCAGCTATGAGTATCGTAGGTCTCTCCATCGCTTCTATCGCCTTAATAGACGCATCCGGATTCGTTCCCTTAGAATCGTTGTAATAGATGACACCATCTATTTCCTCAACATACTCGATTCTGTGCTCAACTGCCTTGAAAGTCTTCACAGTATCTATGATGATGTCATAAGGAACACCCATACATACGCACATAGCAACAGCTGCCATAACATTTTCATAATTATGCTTGCCGATGAGATTCATATCGTGAACATTCATGAGCTTGCGAACCTCTTTGCCATCGTTGTACATGATCATATCACCATCAAGATAAGCGCCGACCGTAACCTTCTTCGATGAACTGAAGTATACCACCTTGGCAGCCGGCTTAAAATCGCAAAGCCATTCATCGTCAGCATTCAGAACACAATAATCATCGGAAGTCTGGAACTTCGCAACATCCTTCTTTGCCTGAACATAATTCTCCATAGACTTATGTCTGTCTATGTGATCAGGTGTGATATTAAGTATAGCACTTACCTTTGGTGCAAATGTCTTGACAGTCTCTAACTGAAAACTGCTTATCTCAGCTACTGTAACGCTGTCAGATGATGTCTTCATAACCTCTGCTGTATAAGGGAAACCTATGTTGCCAACCACATATGTCTTCTCGTTGTAAGCCTTCATAATTGCGCCAACCAAAGAAGTTGTTGTAGTCTTGCCGTTCGTACCTGTTATAGCCATAACAGTTCCCTTCTCAAACATATAGGCAAGTTCTATCTCGCCTATGACAGGCATATTATCAGCCTCAAATCTCTTCACTATATCACTATATATAGATACACCGGGACTAATAACAGCTACATCGCAGCCTTGTGGATATTCCTTCACACACAACTTCATGTTAGAAGGATAATCACCGCCAAATCTCGCCTTAAGTTTAGCATCATCTGGCTGATTGTCATCATACAGATACACCTCTTTTGCTATAGGCGCAAGAAGCTTTGTTGCAGCCACACCACTTATGCCTGTACCGACAACTACTGTTTTCTTATCTTTTAATTCAATCATCTGTAGCAACCTCTTTTTTCTTAACATTCAGATAAGGAAGGATATCTGTCATAATCTTACTTGATATCTCCTTTGCAGACGGCGAATGATCATTAGCAGGGTCACCCGGCTCATCAACCACCACATATACGACAACCTGAGGATCTTCTATCGGCGCGAAACCGATGAAAGAAAGAACGAATCTGTTCTCACCTCTTGGTATCTTCTCGGCAGTACCTGTTTTTCCTCCCACAGTATAGCCTTCTACCTTCGCAAGTCCTGCAGTACCACCCTCTACAGTATGATACAAAAACTCACGAAGAGTATCCGAAGTTTCCTGTGTGATAGTTCTTCTAAGGAGTGTCGGACTAGCTTCCTTAATAAGCTCACCCCTATAATTGAAGACACTTTTAAGGAGGTATGGCTGATAATAATATCCGCCGTTGATTAAGGAACAGAAACCGGTCGAAACCTGAATCATCGTTGTATTCATACTCTGTCCGAAAGAGTTTGTTGCCAAATCGACATCCTGCATCTTTTCAAGAGGAATTATAAGTCCAAGCTCTTCACCTATGGCATCTATACCAGTCTTCTGGCCAAAGCCAAACAGAGCCTGATATGAGCTTAACATCTCTTTACCCTCTATGGCAGCTATCTGCATGAGAGCATCATTGCAGGAATTCATGATGGTCTCTTCAAGAGTTTCCTCACCATGGCCCCATGTTCTGTCACAGTGAATGTTGAAACCACCTACAGCTTCATAACCATCACATACGAATTTCATATTAGTATTAAGCACTTTCTCATCAAGACCTGTCGCAACCGTAAAAGGCTTAATAACAGAACCCGGCTCATATACAGTGCTTATACAGAAGTTCTTCCAACGAGCACTAAGCGCTTCTTCCTTATCCTTATCTGTCATAACAGCAATCTCTTCAGGAGTTGCTACAGCAGAAAGATCTCTTATGTTATTAAGATCAAAGTTCGGATAATCGACCATGGCATATATCTCACCAGTCTTAGGATTCTGAACTATAACACCAGTAGCCTTAGAGCCATACTCTTCGTTATATTCACGAACATACTTTTCAGCTGTGCTCTGTATGAAGTAATCGATAGTAAGCGCGAGATTGTTGCCGTTTACAGCTTCAACCTTCTTAATACTTGTGCCGTTATCACCATCTACGTACTGATATTCAACGCCATCAGTTCCAGTAAGAAGATCGTTATAGTACAATTCGATTCCCAACTCGCCACCACCGTCAAACTTAGCGCTTCCTATAACGTCACAGGCAAATGTACCGAAAGGATATTCTCTTCTAAAAGTATCCTCAAACCACACAGCCTTAAGAGGAATATCACTTCTATCCTTGATAGCCTGTGCATAAGCAAGTATCTGATCTTCCTTAAGATCCTTCTTATATCTGTAGAACTTACTTGAAGGATTGGATATCATGTACTCTCTCACCTCTTCAACATCAACTATATCCGGCATAGTCTCGCGAAGAAGCTGGCAAAGTGCATCAAGCTTCTTTGAATCTATAACCGAAGTGCCCTTCTTGACCATAACCGAAGGATCAAGGATGATATTGTAAAGTTTGGTATTATAGGCAAGAACCATACCATTTCTATCCCATATCTGACCTCTTGTGGCACTGACGGTTTCCATCCTCTTCGACTGAGTTCTTAAAGCCGCCTTAGAGTACTCATCACCCTTATTCAGGGTGATCATAAGAGTCTTGATACTGAGCATTAAAAATGCTATGGCTATCAATATGTATGCAATTTTAGTTCTAAGTACATAGCCCACGCTAACAGACTTGTAATTAATCTTTTTCTTCTTTTTTCCTTTACGCTTAACAGCCATATCGACCTCGTCACTTTACTTCAGGTACTTCCTTATACTGCTTAACATACTCAAGTGTACCTCTTTTATATTCCTTAACCTGATCGTTGCTAACCTTGACCATGCCGTATCCGATTGCCTTATCATATATAGCATTGTAATCGATAGAGCTGAGAACCTTGTTCTCTTCGGCATCATTATCAAGAGCAAGCTTATCTATTCTTGCTGATAAGCTATGTATATTCTCTCTGTTAGAAGCGTTAGTCTCCTTAAGCTTTATAAGCGAAACGCTCAAAGTAACGATAAGAACTGCTGTGATTGTAAGGATTATAAGATTACTGATTCCCACGGCAGGAAATACCAGCACATCCTTCACAACAACTTTTTCTTTCTTCTCTTCTCTTCTTCTCTCTATATCAGGAAGCGCGCTTGCTCTTCTTACAGTATTGCCTTCTGTGTAATAATAACTTCTTGCTGCCATACCTTCTCTTCTCCTTGTTTCTTAAACTCTCTCAAAAACCCTTAACTTCGCGCTTTTCGATCTTGGATTCTTAGCAAGCTCCTCTTCACTTGCTACTATAGGCTTTCTGTTAACCTCGAACCCTAACGAAACGGCTCCACACACACAAACCGGTAATCTCGGCGGACAAGTACACGGATTTGCAGCTTTCTTAAAAGCCTGCTTCACAATCCTGTCCTCAAGACTGTGAAAAGTAATAACACAAAGTCTTCCGCCAACCTTAAGCCGCTTTATCATACCCTCGATAGAATCACTGAGAACATCAAGTTCACCATTCACTTCTATCCTTATAGCCTGAAAAGTCTGCTTTGCTGGATGAGATCCCTTGAATCTTATCTTAGCCGGAATAGCCTCCTTAATCACTTCACTAAGTTCAAATGTAGTGGCTATCGGTTTTTCTGCTCTTCTCATGCATATGTGCTTAGCGATATTGCGTGCAAAGCGATCCTCTCCATAATCCCTTATTATTCTGTATAATCTATCCTCATCATATTCATTAACAACTTCATATGCGCTAAGATCGCGCCTCTTATCCATCCTCATATCAAGAGGACCATCATAGTTATAAGAAAAACCTCTGTCTGCTGTATCAAGCTGATAGGAAGAAACTCCTATATCTATCAATATTCCGTCAACCTTATCGACCCCATGATCATCAAGAACCCGTCCAAAGTTCACATAATTATCTCTTACTATAGTCACCTTAGACAGAAGTCCCAAACCATCGAGTCTGTCAGTTGCCGCACGAACAGCATCCTCATCCTGATCGATTCCATACAGATGCCCCGACTCAAGATGCGAAGCTATGACACTTGAGTGTCCTGCACCACCAAGTGTGCCATCAACATATATTCCGTCTTTCTTAATATCAAGACCTTCTATTGTCTCATCTAACAACACTGGCTTGTGACTGAATTCCATCTTACCTCCGAAAGGCTGTCTGGCTATAGTTCATCAGAAAGAGAATCCCATCTCAGAAAGCTTAGCTATCATAGCATCTATATTCTCTTCAGGCTCTTCCATAGCAGCCTTAAATCTCTTCGCATTCCATAATTCTATATGATCACCGACACCGCACAACACTATCTCGCTCTCAGCTTCAAGCCCGGCAAACTCTCTTTGATAGGCAGGAACCGTAAAACGACCCGACTTATCAAGTTCCGCTCTCTCTGCACTGCTAAGGAAGTATCTCTTAGCGGCTCTGGCTTCAGGTCCGGCGCTATCAGGTATAGCTGATAACCTTGCAGCAAATCCATCCCACGCCGATGGGCTATAAAGAGTAAGAGCCTTATCATAGCCATACGAAATCACGAATTCATTACCGATCTTGTCTACGAGTTCTTCTCGATAGCTTAGTGGTACATTGACTCTAAACTTAGCGTCAAGAGTGTTATGATACTGACCTCTGAACACGGCTCCTCCTTCCTATACCCCAAAACTGACTTATATTAAAAACAAATTTAACATCTGTTGATGTTTTGTAATCCATCCTCTGATTTTCGATAAAAAATGGGATTAAAACCCACTCAGGTACATTTCTATAATACGATTTTTTTCGTTAATTTGCAAGGGTTTTTCGAAAAAAAATCGAAGTTTTTTTGCCTCAAAAGGCTCTGTTAAGCCTTTTTCACAACATATTGTGATGGGCACTCACAGGAACACAATATATAGAAAAAAAGGTAAATTGACTGTGCATAGATGGCGTGCTATAATGGCAACTAGCATAAATCGGGATTTTTGAAATCTCACTGTCAAAAAGGGTGTTGAGGGTTGAAAAAAACAGCGAAAATCGGAATTTTTGAAATCTCGCTGTCAAAAAGGGGTGTTGAGAATTGAAAAAGACAGCGAAAATCGGGATTTTTAAAATCTCGCTGTCTAAAAAATTAATCTAATATATGTGTGGAGATAAATCCTGATTTGTCTTAACAGTTGTATAAAATACAATGCCCCGAAGCACTTTGAAGTGCTTCAGGGCAAAAATTCTCTAATTAAGTCCTTTTTGAAGGACCTTCAGATTCTTTTCCATAATTCCAAGATAAGATGCTCCATCTTCGATTTCTTTTTTACTTGTAGACTGCATAGAGTCGATTTCAAGTACTTCTTTGTTCTTATCAGAGCACGATTCTATGATAGCATTAGCAAGCTTTTTATCAGATTTATCGATAACAAACACAAACCCAAGCTTCTTTTCCTCAAGTTTCTTTGCAAGAAAAACTACAGTTTCAAAGCTTGCTTCTGAATCCGCAGAACACCCCGCAAATGCAGCATAATAATCCAGACCGTAATCGTCCACCAAGTATCTGAATGGGAATCTGTCGCCGAATACGACCGTCTTATTCTTTGAGTTCTTGATCATATCGATGAACTCTTTGTCGAGTTTCTCAAGCTTTTCTACATATGCTGCAACATTCTTTTCAATAGCCTCTGAATCGCCCTTCTTCTTAAGAACATCAGCTATTTGCTCACACAGATACTTAGAATTCTTAAGTGAAAGCCATATATGTTCATCATACTCTTCCTCTTCTTCATCATGGTCATGATCATGATGCTCATCTTCTTCCTGCATGCCTTCCTTAAGTTCTTCGACCTTTGCCTTGTCACCAAGAACATCCATGAGATTGATAGCTATCTGATCCTTGTTACCAGCCTGTTTAAGAACATCTCCGACCCACTCATCAGACTCGCCGCCTATGTATATGAACACGTCGGCTTCACCGACCTTGACGATATCCTTAGCAGAAGGCTGAAAGCTGTGAAGATCGGTTCCATTGTCCATAAGAAGCTCCACCTCATAATCCTTCGAATCACCCACTATGTTCTTAACCCAGTCATATACTGGAAATGTTGTGCAGACCACATGGATCTTGCCATCCTTCTTCTTCTTTGCACATCCTCCAAGCACAGCACACATACATAAGATAACGAGCATGCATATAAGCATCCTGTACTTTAGCACTTTTTTCATACCAAAATCCTCCACTCAATCGTTTTTTTATACAGCAAAATAAGATTTGCAAATCATTTGCAAATCTTATTATACATATGCACATATATACTGTCAAGCATTATTTTTAGATTTTTTCAGGCCTACCACAATCCATACTGCTCCCGCAACGGCTATCAAAACCGACAAGACCTGTGATACCGCAATTCCAGTTGCGCCAATCTGAAGTTGATCCGTTCTAAGCCCCTCTATCATAGCGCGCCCGATTCCATACCACAACATATAGCACGCAACCATCTCCCCCTCGAAGCTCTTATGCTTCTTTAGAAAGAAGAACATGAAGGCAAACCCCACAAGATTCCACACCGACTCATATAGAAAAGTCGGATGAACGCTTACAAAGCCCCCCTCTGCCTTGCTTATCAGATCATCAGTCAATCCATTCGCTCTTTCAATCGGAATCTCCATCCTGAATCTGCCGGCATAATAACCGCCAAAAGCTTCTCTATTAAAGAAGTTACCCCATCTTCCTATCGCCTGTCCAAGCGGCAGAGTCACGATTGCAGTATCCATCATAAGAAGCGGTCTTAACTTCTTCTTTTTGCTATATACATACAAAGTTATCAAAACAGCGATTATACCGCCATAGATAGCAAGTCCACCGCTTCGAAGGTTAAAGATATCCGAAACATTTTTCTTATAATAATCCCACTCGAATATCACATAATAAAGCCTCGCGCCAATTATGGCGGAGATGACCGCAAACACAAAAAAGTCGCTATAATCGTCAACCTTCTGCCCCGTTTTCTTCGCATCTCTATAAACCAATTCCGAGCATATAATAAATGCAACGGCTATCAGCAGTCCGTAATAA
>Ga0247608_10007874_pt1 | contig 10863 bp, 7 predicted proteins | sample 176DNAGHGlowgp2_FD_193490 | JGI IMG/M metagenome (GOLD analysis project Ga0247608, IMG submission 193490) | Sheep rumen microbial communities from Palmerston North, Manawatu-Wanganui, New Zealand - 1766 DNA GHGlow gp2 | ecosystem: Host-associated > Mammals > Digestive system > Stomach > Rumen ... | reverse complement strand
CCGCAGTATGCTCGGTTTGGAACATTTGACCAATTGGCCGAGAATAGCCGTGAGCAAGTCAAGAACATTATCACTAACTTGGGTACAAACAATCCGAAGGGGTCCATCAAGCAGCAGGTCGGTGACCTTTATGCTCTGGGCATGGATAGTGTGCGACTCAACCGTGAGGGCATTGCGCCTCTGGCTAGCGACTTGGCAATGATCAAGAATGCCAAGCGAAATGAATTTATCGGGCTCATCGCATGGATGCACCGTGGTGTGGGTGATCCATTCTTTAATTCTCAAGTGATGGCCGACCTCAAGAGCAGCAGCGAGAACCTGCTCTATCTCACACAAGGTGGCATTGGCATGGGAGACCGTGATTACTATTTGGAGAAAGATGCCAACACGACCAAGGTGCGTGAGGCTTATGTCAACTACATTGAGCGTCTGTTCATGCTCATCGGATACAAGAAAGGTAATGCCAAGAAGGCTGCCAAGAATGTCATGAAGATTGAGAATGCCTTGGCCGAAGTAGCCATGACCCGCGAGGAGACGCGCGACTATAGCAAACTTTATAACATTACCACGCTCAGTCAACTCAAAGCCGATTACCGCAATATTGATTGGGACAGTTACTTCAACGCTTTGGGAGTACCCAAGTTTGACAAGTTGTGCGTATTCCAGCCCAAGAGCATCGCTTTGGTCGACAAAATGATGACTACACTCAAAGATCAGGAGATCAAGGATTACCTGACTTTCAAGTATGTTAATGCCGCTAGCAACTACCTCAGTGATGACTTTGAGCAGGCCAACTTCGACATGTTCAGTCGTGCCATGAGTGGCAAGCAGGTTAACCAACCACGCTGGAAACGCGCACTCAATGTGCCTAATACGCTGCTGGGTGAGGCTGTGGGACAACTCTATGTAGCCAAGTACTTCCCTGCCGAGAGCAAAAAGAAAATGCAGAAGTTGGTCGATAATCTCAAGGTGGCTCTGGGCGAACACATTGCAGGTCTCACATGGATGAGCCCGAAGACCAAGGTCAATGCGCTGGTTAAACTCAACTCGTTCACTGTCAAGATTGGTTATCCCGACAAGTGGCGTGATTATAGTGGCATCACGATTGATCCATCACGCAGTTACTGGCAGAATGTATTGCAAGCGCGCATCCATGAGGCTGACTACGAGTATAGTCAACTGGACAAACCAGTCGACAAAGACCGCTGGTGGATGACTCCGCAGACAGTGAATGCCTACTATGAGCCATCAAGTAACGAGATCTGCTTCCCTGCTGCCATCTTGCAGCCCCCTTATTTTGACCCAACTTCGGATGATGCTTGCAACTATGGTGCTATCGGTGTGGTCATCGGTCATGAGATGACTCACGGATTTGATGACCAGGGTCGCAACTTTGACCATACGGGTAACATGGTGGACTGGTGGACTGCCGAGGATGCTGCTAAGTTCCAGGAACTGGCCGACAAATTGGGTGCACAATACAGTGCTGAGATTGTGGCTGATGATGTCCATGCCAACGGTACATTTACCATGGGTGAGAACATTGCCGATCACGGAGGACTGCGTGTCTCTTACACTGCGTTCAAGCATACCGATCAAGGCAAGGGCAATGTCAGTATTGATGGATTCACACCCGATCAACGTTTCTTCTTGAGTTATGCCAATGTCTGGGCAGCCAACATCACGAAAGAGGAAATCTTGCGTCGCACCAAGGTTGACCCGCATTCGCTGGGAGTCAATCGCGTCAATGTCGCCATCCGCAATTTGGAGCCATTCTTCAAGGCTTTCAACATCCGTCCGGGCGACAAGATGTGGCGTGACCCTGCCGAGAGGGTTGCCATCTGGTAAATGTCTTGAGTATAGGATAATATGTGAGGGCGCTCCAGCAGCATGCAGCATGGAGCGCCCTCATTGTTTTATCAATGTGCTCACGACTTAATGCCGTCGCGGTGCAGCAAGGCATCGATGCGGGGAGGACGGCCACGAAATTGCGTGTACAATGTCATGGGCATGTCGCTGCTGCCACGCGACATCACGCAGTCGTGCCACAGGCGAGCCGTGTCGGGGTTAAAGATGCCATCCTCTTGAAACTTACTGAAGGCATCGGCATCAAGAATCTCGGCCCACTTGTAGCCATAGTAGCCTGCGGCATAGCCTCCCGAGAAGATGTGGCCAAACTGGGGAGACATCACACATCCATTGATCGGAGCAAATGCCTGGACGGGTTGCATGGCGTTGCGCTCATGACCCACAATGTCGCCAGTAAATGGCGAATCAATGCCATACCATGCCATATCGAGCAAACCGAATGACAGTTGGCGCATGCAAGAATAGCCGGCACCATACTGTGACGCGGCCAAGATGCGATCAATATACTCTTGCGGAATGGGCTCACCAGTCTGATAATGGCGGGCAAAGCTGTCGAGGAACTCACGTTCGGTCAGGAAATTTTCATGAAATTGTGATGGCAGTTCCACAAAGTCGCGGTATACATTAGTGCCTGATGTTGACTCATAACGACAACACGACAGCAGACAGTGCAGCCCATGGCCAAATTCGTGCAAGAATGTTCGCACCTCACCGAAGGTCAACAGCGAAGGCTTGTTATGGGTTGGGCGTGTGAAATTCATGGTCAACGTTACCAATGGGCGAACATCGTTGTCCATCGCATCGCAGTATTGTTCGCGGAAGGCTGTCATCCAGGCTCCACTTTGCTTGGTGTTGCGAGGGAAGAAGTCGGTGTATAACGCACCCATCCATTGACCATCGCTATTGGTCACATCATAGACCTTGACCTCAGGGTCAAATACCTGAGCATCGCTATTGAGTTCGAAGTGAAGGCCATAGAGCCGGGTGGCCAAGCCAAACACTCCATCGATGACCTGATTGAGAGGAAAATAAGGACGCAACAACTCATCATTTATCTGATAAAGGCTATCACGCTCTTTGTTGGAATAGTAACTGTAGTCCCAAGGCTTGAGCTCGAAGTCATTTCCCTCGATACGGGCTGCAAATTCTGTCAACCGTTCGAGTTCGCGTCGCATGACAGGAGCATAGGCAACGCGCAGTTGTTCGAGCATATCCATCACGGCTTTTGGAGTCTGTGCCATCGAGTTGCACAGTCGGTAGTCGGCAAAGGTCTTGAATCCCATTAGTTGGGCAAGTTCGAGTCGGGTGTTGGCAATACGTCGGCACAGTTCCATGTTGTCAAACTCACCGCTAGTGCACTGGGTGTTATATGCCATGTATAACTTCTCGCGCAGGTCACGTCGGTCTGAATACTTCATGAAGGCCATGTAACTGGGCGCATGCAGTGTGAACAGGTATTCGCCCTTGCGTGACTTCTCATTTGCGGCGTGTGCCGCAGCCTCAATGGCACTCTCGGGCAGCCCCGAAAGGTCACCTGCGTTGAGCCATAGTTCGTAGGCGTTGGTTGCCTTGAGGTGATTCTGCTCAAACTTGAGTGTATCCTCGGTTAGGCGTTTGTTCAATTCCCGATAACGGTTACGGTCTTCGCCCTCAAGCGAAGCGCCGTTGCGAACAAATGAGCGATAGGTCTTGTCAAGCAACATCCAGTCTTCCTGGTCATGTGACTCGCGGTCAAATGAATCATGCACAGCCTTGACACGAAGCCACAGGTCGTGGTTGAGCGTGATGGAACTGCTGTGCTCGGCAAGTTTCGGGGCAACACGTTGAGAGATATCCATCAATTGGTCATCGGCGTTGGCCGAGAGCATGGGATAGAACACGCCGAGGACGCGATTCAGCATTTCTCCACTACGCTCCAGGGCTACGATGGTATTCTCAAACGTTGGTGCTTCGGGATTTCGTGTTATGTTGTCAATTTCGACCTGGCATTGAGCTATACCTTGCTCAATAGCAGGTTCATACATGTCGGCAGTAATACAATCAAATGGCACCAAGCCATGGGGCGTTTGAAATGGTTTAGAGAATAGCATGGGTGAAAAATCTTTTGAGTAAATTTTTATTGTCAGACAGGACTTAATGGCTATTGTGAAAATCACGCATCAGCTGAGTGCGGCATCAATGACCAAACGAACGTCCTGCTCATTCATCCCGCGTGACTGCAGGTGGGGCAGGTCGGCAAGGATGGTGTCGCGCAATGCGTTGGCATTGGGGGCAAGTGCCAATGCCTGTCGATAGTCGGTGATGGCTTCGGCGACACGATGAGAGCACAGATACACATGGCCACGGTTGATGTAGTCGGTCATGTTGGCGTTGCCACCATTAATGATGCGACTGTGATAGTCAAGGCTGCGCTCATCATTGCCCAGCAAGAACGAGCACCAGGCGATAGGGCGCCAAGCACGGTGTTTCGACTCATCCATCAGGTCAGCCTTGAAGTAGTATTGCAGGGCTTCATCGGTGCGACCGTTCTCTAGCAACACGTGCCCCATGTTGAGGGTGTTGCTGATTTGGCCTGGTTTCAGACGATCGATTCGCTCGTAGTATTCTAATGCCTGATCGACCTTGTGCAGTGCACGATAGCAACTGGCGATGTGCCTCAGCGTCCACACGTCTTCGTCGTTGGCCAACTCATAGCGTTTGTAGTGTTTCAGAGCCTCGCGCGTGTTTCCCAAGCGCTCATAAGCAAACCCAAGTTTCTGCAGAACGATAGGATCGGTTGACTCTTGTGCTGAGAGTAAACGACTGAAGTAGTGGACAGCATCTTGATCAAACTCGTTCTTGAGGTAAAATTCAGCCACCAGTTGCAGGGTCTCGGGGGCATCAGTATAATCCGACAGGTATGGGAGGCCAATAAAGTCCATGTCACTGTCCATCACTGCCATGAACTCGCGGCGACGGGAGAATAGTTTGAAGAAACGGTACAAGTCCTGCACACATCGTGTGGCAATCGTGTCGCGCTGCAAATTGCGTCGCTCAATCACCTCGCCAGCCTGCATCTCATCGAGGTCGGCCATTTGCTGTTGGGTCTGTGACTTGATGAGCTGGCGCTGGCTCTCGGGCATATTGCGCATGGTCAGACAGAACGAGTAGCGATCGCTGTTGCACAAGAATGGCGCTTGGGCAACCATGTTGCGCAACAGGTTCTCACCCTCGCCGAACGTCTCTTGAACCACCGAGTGCTCATTGTGATAGGGCATGAACCAGTTACTCAAAGTCTGGAAAAAGGGGAAGGTCTTCAGACGCGAGAAGGTGCTGATAAAAACGTCACTGCCATCTTGCTGTAATTGGCTGAACTGTTCCATCTTCGATGCCACTCCACTATTTTCCAGCATCTGTTGCCACTCTGGGTTGCCTTCCAGTTCCTCGGGGTCGATACTCGAGCGCTGGTTGCGCAACTTGCGCATCAGGTCAGGGCTGGCCTTCATGATATCGGGCATGATCTCCTGGGTCACCTGCCGGGTCACGCGGTCGGTGTTGCGAGTACTGATGAGGCGATACATCACCATGGCAATATCATTGGCAAATGTAGGGACTTCGCTCATGGCAGCCAGATGACCGTCCAAGGCCCTGGAACGCTCGGCACGCCGACGGTAGGCATTGAGCATCAGCAACACGCCGATGATGGCACGAATCTGAACTTCGGAGTCAGTGCTTGTTGTGTATGCGTCAATGAGCAAGATAAGTTTGGTCTCATCATAGAATTTGGTCATCCCCAGAAACAAAGCCATCACCAGTAGGCATCTGGCAGGCATCGGTAATGATGAGTCGTTCAGAAATTCTTGTATCAGTTGAGCGTCACCTTGCGATGTGGGAAAACTACTCCACACCTTATTAAATATATTGGTCTCGCATTGCTCACGAGATTTCATTAATTGCAGTAATGCTTGTCGATCGCGTTCGGGTTCATGAACCGACTTGAGCAACGACAACTTATTAACAAGGGTGTGATACTGATTAAACAAGTCGTTAAGAGACACAGCACTCAACTCACGGCGACGGGTATACAAAACTTCAGTCGACTCGCGCTCTGATAGCGAAATAACGCATTGATCTGTCAAGGTCGACAACTCTGTGATGATATGATTCAGGATATCGTCGCGCTGGGGGTCTAGAATGCCTTGCGACAGATAACGCAACATATAATCATAACTTATCTTGACCTGCTCAAGACGGTCGCGAAGCGTTGCGTCAGGCACTTGAGAGGCAAGTGTCCCCAGGGTAGCAATAGCTTGAGCCAATTGCTGATTGTCGATATATGTGGCTATCTCGCCACACTGTTTAGATATCTCTTGTGGTGTCATATAATTATCAAAATGCAATGTTTGTCAAGCAAAAACCATGCAACGACAAAGTTACTGACATTTTTGCACATATCTCAAATAAAAGCAGTAATTTTGCGAAAAATTTTACACGATGAGCAACTCAAATTTCATTGGAATTATTCCTGCACGCTATGCCTCGACAAGATTTCCAGGCAAGCCGCTTGCCATGCTGGGTGGCAAGACTGTCATTGAGCGCGTCTATCGCCAAGTGAACAAAGTGCTCGACAAGGTAATCGTAGCCACCGATGACCAGCGAATTATGCAAGTGGTGCAAGACTTTGGAGGCAGAGCGGTCATGACCAGTGACAAGCACCGCAGTGGTACAGACCGCTGCTATGAGGCGTATCAAGTCAATGCAGGGGGAGAAGATTTCATCATCAACATTCAGGGTGATGAACCCTTTGTGCATCCTGAGCAACTGAATGAACTCATCCGGTGCTTTGACCACAGTGCGACCGATATTGCAACATTGGTGCATCCGTTCCCAAAGGATGGCACCTTCGAGGCGCTGCAGAATCCCAACACGCCTAAGGTTGTTGTTGACAACGATTTCAAGGCACTCTATTTCTCCCGGTCGGTCATTCCTTATCTGCGAGGTGTGGATGTGCAACTGTGGCCTCAACGGCATCAGTATTATACACACATCGGGCTCTATGGTTACAGGGCTGCAGTGTTGGAGCAGATTACACAAATGCCTCAGTCGCCTCTAGAGCAGGCCGAGTCGCTTGAGCAACTGCGATGGCTTGAGGGTGGGTTGAACATTCGTGTGGCGGTGACTCATAGCCAGACCATTGGCATCGATACTCCACAAGATCTGCAACGTGCCGAGGAGTTCTTAAAGACACAACAACATGATTGATAGGTCGATACGTCCATCTGTGGCGGCGTTCAGCAATGTGCGTCTTGACTTCCCCAAGCCGAGTGTGCTGTCATGTGGCATACCCATCTGGGTGATTGATGGTGGTGTCGAGGACATCTGTCAACTGAATGTCTATATTACAGGTGGTACCATTCATGAACAGATGCCGTTGCAGTCATTGCTGACTGCGCTCATGGTTCTTGAGGGTTCTAAGCAGTATGATTCGCGTGAAATTGCTGAGTTGCTTGACTACCACGGCGCATGGAAATTGGCGCAGAACCATGATGCGATGTGTCAGTTAACTTTGTCGGCGATGAATGAGTACTATCAGCGATTGTTGCCGTTTGTCGTCGATGGATTGGCGCAGCCCACTTTTCCTGAGCATGAGTTTGAGCAGTACAAGAAGCGCTATGCCGCATCCTATGCTACGATGCAGAACCGCGTGAAGTATCTGGCAGCAGTCGAGTTAAGGAGGCTGTATTATGGTGTCGAGCATCCGCTGGTGGCTGATGTCGAACCCGAAAGGCTGATGCAGATGTCGGTTGATGACCTGAAGCAATTCTTTGCTCGATATTATCATCAAGCCAATTGCCAGATTATCATTGCCGGCAAGGTGACCGACAAGATGCTGGCCGACACCGATGCGGCTTTTAGTGCATGGACTGATAACCATGGCAAGACTGACGGTCAGATGGACTGGAACTTCACCCCGTCGCCTACAATGCTTTCGGTGGTTGACAAGCCTGGTGCCATACAGGCTGCTGTCGCCATGGCCATTCAGGCAGTTGGAAGGAATCATCCCGATTATCTCAAACTACGCATGCTCTGTATGGTCTTGGGCGGTTACTTCGGTAGTAGGCTCATGAGCAACATACGTGAGGAGAAAGGGTATACCTATGGCATCAATGCCTTTCTATCGGGTCGAGAACAGGATGGATATGTTGGTGTCAGCACCGAGTGTGATGTACGGTACACCTGGCAACTGATTGACGAGGTCAAGTGTGAAATGCAACGCTTGCGCGAACAACTCATCCCTGAGGACGAACTCGCCCTGGTGCGTCAGTTTATGCTCAGCGAGCAGGTCAAAACCCTCGACACTCCCTTCAATGTAGCCAGTTATGTGGCTTCAACATTGCTTTATGGAGTCTATCCAGAGTACTTTAACCGGCAGATTGACACCATCTTGCACACGACACCACAGCAGTTGCGCGAGGTGGCTCAACACTATCTGGATCTCGATAGATTGCGCATTGTCATAGCGGGAGACAAAGAACGATTATGAATATTTGAGGGTTAAAAAATACAAAGAGGGCTGAAAAATGAACCAAACGGCATCATTCTTCGGCCTTTCTTTTGTAATTTTGTAGCCTAATTCAATAAAGGGATATTATTTGAGACTAAAATGACTACAAAAAGTGTTCTCCAGCAGTTACGCGCTTCTTATCAACCCAAGTTGCCCAATGCACTCAAGGGAGGGCTGAAGATGGTGGTGGGCGACCCCACCGAATCAGTTGCCGACCAGGAGCAGATTGAGCAATTGTTCCCGACAACCTATGGTATGCCGCAAATCACGTTTGTTCCCGACGATAAGCCACAAAAGGCCGATGTCAAGCCCATCAATGTGGGCGTCATTCTTTCGGGAGGTCAGGCTCCTGGTGGCCACAACGTGATCAGTGGACTGTTTGACGGTATCAAACGCATACACCCCGAAAGTCGGCTCTTCGGATTCTTGATGGGACCTGATGGGCTTGTCAAGCATAATACATGGAACTCACCGCCGATATCATTGATGAGTATCGCAACACCGGTGGGTTTGATATGATTGGTTCGGGACGCACGAAACTTGACAAAGAAGAGCAGTTTGAGAAAGGACTCGAGATCATTCGCGAACTTAATCTCAAGGCTGTTGTGATTATTGGTGGAGATGATAGCAACACCAATGCGGCCATCATGGCCGAGTATTTCAAGGCTCACGGCCATAAGGTGCAGGTGATCGGTTGTCCCAAGACCATCGATGGTGACCTCAAGAACGAGTTCATTGAGGCTTCGTTCGGATTTGACACTGCGACTAAGGTTTATAGCGAACTCATTGGTAATGTCGAGCGTGACTGTTTCTCGGCACGCAAATATTGGCACTTCATCAAACTCATGGGCCGTTCGGCATCGCACATCGCACTTGAGTGCGCCCTGCAGACGCGTCCCAATCTGTGCCTCATCAGCGAGGAAGTCGAGGAGTATTGCCTTGAACTGAGTGACATCGTCACAAGTATTACCAATATCGTGGTGAAACGTGCTAAACGTGGACTCAACTTTGGCACGATCCTGGTGCCTGAAGGACTTATTGAGTTCATACCTTCATGCAAGGCTCTGATTGAGCAACTCAACGAAATCATGGCCAAGTTCAAACCCGAGGTTTCGACCCTAGACCCAGATGCACAGGTCGTGTTTATCCGTGAGCACCTTGAGCCAGAAAATCTTTCAACCCTCGACAGTCTGCCCAAGACACTGGGACGTCAATTGATGCTTGACCGTGACCCGCATGGCAATGTTCAGGTGTCACTCATCGAGACTGAGAAACTGCTCAGCACATTGGTTAAGAAGAAACTCAAGCAAATCAATAAGGGAAAGCAGAAGTCCGATCCCGATTATGTCAAGTTCAGTGCCATGCACCACTTCTTCGGGTATGAGGGACGTTGTGCTGCACCATCAAACTTTGATGCCGATTATTGCTATGCATTGGGCTACAATGCTGCGCAGCTCATCAATTGTGGCGCGACAGGCTATATGTCTTCGGTGCGAAATCTCATTAAGCCCTCGGCCGAGTGGATTTGTGGTGGTATTCCCATCACAATGATGATGAACATCGAGCGACGCAACGGCGAGGACAAGCCAGTCATCCGCAAGGCGTTGGTGGACATGAAAGATCGTCCGTTCCTTGAGTATTCCAACAATCGTGCCACTTGGTCAAAGGAGACATGCTATGTCTATCCTGGTCCCATCCAGTACTTCGGTCCCCCCGAACTCATCGATCAGCCCACCAAGACACTTATCCTCGAACATTCACCTGAGGAAGTCGAGGTGTGACAACGATAAAAGCAACATGCCTCTGACCGCGAGGACAGAGGCATGGGCTTATTAATAATTTATTTACCTTTTTCACAGCTTGCGTCCCCGACACGTGGTGTTGGGGACATTTTTTTGCTGCTATGGGTGCATCTGATTGGCTAATAGTTCGAGTAGTGAAGCGTGGTGCCCAGGAATGACAATGTGATGGTTGCCAATAGGGTTGGTGAGGAAGTAACGGGCTTTATCCGTGTCATCAAGACGTATGGTCAACTGGGTGCGACACAACTCGGCACTGCATGTGTTACCTGTTAGGTACCCCTCGGCGACAAAGTGTCTCGACAAGTCACCACTAAACTTAAACACGGTTACGGGGCCTTCGGGCATGTATCCACGGATACCTACGCCAATCCCCGACTCAAAGTGGGTGTCAAGTTCATAGTGCGAAACGAGGTTCAGCGGTATAGTACAATGAGCCAGCGTTATTGCCCCGCTCTCAGGGTCGATTGATGACGGATTGCATTGAAAACCGGTCAAACCCAGTAACGCCTGTGCAATCATCATCGACAAGGCTGCAGGCACATCGCCCTCGCAACCGGCAACAATGCCATCAGCATTAAGTTGGGCAAGAGCCAGGCAACCCGTATTGTGGATGGCTGTAAGCAAGTCGAAGCAGCGTATCGTAAATCC
>Ga0247608_10007873_pt1 | contig 10863 bp, 4 predicted proteins | sample 176DNAGHGlowgp2_FD_193490 | JGI IMG/M metagenome (GOLD analysis project Ga0247608, IMG submission 193490) | Sheep rumen microbial communities from Palmerston North, Manawatu-Wanganui, New Zealand - 1766 DNA GHGlow gp2 | ecosystem: Host-associated > Mammals > Digestive system > Stomach > Rumen ... | reverse complement strand
TGCAATAAATAATATTGACGCTGTTGAAACTATTGTCAACTATGCGATGGAAAAGGATATTCCTTATTTTGCGCTTAATTTCCCTCTAGATACTTGCAATAAGTGCCACGCACAAGGCGATTTCAATGGAAAGTGTCCTGAGTGTGGAAGTGAAGATATTGATGAGCTAAGACGTGTAACTGGTCGATAAGTGGCCGTCCAAGATAGTGATATTTTGGATTATTATTCGGCAAAATCGGTGAAGCCTAAGTGTGATTTAAAACATATGGTAATACCGAGGTAAGAATTGGGTTAACAGACAATTCCACCGTAACGCATAGAAGATGAAACTGTTTATACAGAATATAATTCTTCCACGAGTGCCGAACATCTTTATAAGATGAAAATGTATGCTGAACTTATAGGAAACTATAAGAACTAAGGGATAAAAAGCCCATAGGATAACAAATTGTACTTAAGCACCACAAAAAAACATTTTAACTACGGTAAGCAAAAAGAAACAGACGATAGAGTTAAGCATATTAAAAACTGAATGTTATGGGAAGTTTAAAGTATATTTCGGTAACAAGCCCAGATATTAATAATGGACTAGGTTGTAGGGCAACGCTATGGATTAGCGGATGTAACAGAAGATGCCCACACTGTCATAATCAAGAATTATGGAGATATGACATTGGCAAACCAATTAATGAAGCAAAGGAAGAAGTAGAAAAGGCTTTAAATAAACCATATATTAAAGGTCTAACATTGTCTGGTGGAGACCCGCTTGACCAAGATGGCGAAGCCCTTAAAGAGTTGCTTGAGTTTGTATCTTGGCTAAAGGATAAATTTCCTAATAAGGATATATGGATATATAGTGGCGACTACTTCACGAACTTTGATGGATTGGCTATGGATATTCTAAAATTGTGTGACGTGATGGTTGATGGGCCTTACATACACGAATTAAGGGATATAACATTACCTTTTAGAGGAAGTCAGAATCAATCTATAATAGATTTGAAGAAGACTTTTGAAAAAGGAGAAGTGATTGAACTAGAAATTAAAAATTAAGTAATTAAAGGTGGCTTTAAAAAGTCACCTTTTTTTGTTGTTTAATTTTATATTTTTCTTATATTTTAAAAAGTTTTTAATTGGCTATTTATAGTTAATAAATTGTGTTTTAAAGAAAAGATGGAAAAAAACCAGTTTTATGGAATAAAATACCCATTTTCTACTGAAGACAGTGAAAATTACTATGTTGACCTTAACTCTAATCTGAAGGATAAGGTTAGAAGTATGCTTTTGCACGTTGTATTCACGCCAAAGGGACAGAAAATAAGAGACTTAGAGTTTGGCACAAATTTGATTAAGTACATATTTGAACCAAACGACGAATTAACTTGGGGTGATGTAAAAAATGAGATAAAGGATGTTGTAAATAAGTACATTCCAAACATAACCGTAAATGACATAAGCGTTCTTGATAGCGAGGAAACAAAGGGTAAGATTTATGTTAGATTAGATTATACGGTGTCTAACGGACTAACTGAAAATAAAGATAGTATTATAACTTCAATCTAATGGAGAAATCAATAAATTATACAGCAAGGGATTTTAATGATATTAAGTCTGAATTGATAAATTTCAGTAGAAAGTATTATCCTGAGATAAGTGACAATTTTAACGACACGAGCGTTGGCTCTTGGTTTATAGACCTTGTAAGCGCTGTTGGCGATGACCTTAACTACTATATAGATAAGTGTTATCAAGAGAATAATATGAACAGCGCAAACTTGATGTCATCCATATTGAATATAGCAAGGATGAACAATGTCAAGGTTCCAGGCCCAAAGGCTAGTATGTGTGAATTAAGGATTAGCTGCAAGCTTCCAGTTACTTATGACAATAACATAAGCAGTCCAAACTGGGCTTATGCTCCAACGATTAATCGTGGAAGCGTATTTGGCAATGCAGACTATCAGTTTGAATTGTTAGAAGACGTCAATTTTGGCGAACAATTCAATTCAGACGGTGTGTCGAATAGAACATTCACGCCAAATAAGAACAACAATGGAGTTCTTGTGGATTATACGGTTACGAAGAGCGTAATTGCTTATGGAGGCGTTAGCAGGGTCTATAAAAAGGTATTGACGGAGACTGACGTAGAACCATTTATGGAGGTTATATTGCCAGAGAGGGATATAATGAACGTAGAATCTATATTGTTTAAGGAGTCTGCTAATTTTAAGTATAATCCAGAGATGTATGAATTTTACATTGATGAGGAAGAATTCAGAGTTCCTAAAGAGAGTGTTTCAACCTATAGATACTTTGAAGTTGACTCTCTTTCAGACCAATATAGGTTTGGTTCGAAGACTCGCTATGCGAATGGTTCTGATGGAGAGCAATACGTTATAGATGATAGTACATCTGAAGTATATGAAGATTATACGGAAACTGTAGGAAGTGGCTCGTCTGCCGTAACTAGGACATCTAGATACTTTAAGGGTGAATGGAAACCAATTACTCAGAAATTTATTACTGAAACAACCGATAATGGATATACTAAAATTATCTTTGGTAGTGCGACAAGTGCTGGTTCTCTCTTCTCCACAAATGATGCTAGCACAACTTATAGTAAATATATAGCGTCTAAGATTGTAAACAATGCGATGCTAGGCGTTCTACCTAGGGCGGGTTGGACGATGTACGTTCTTTACAGAAGTGGCGGTGGAACGGTAAGTAACGTTGCGCCTGGAGCCATTAATTCCGTCGTTAACATCAATGTTGATTTTCATTCCATTAATGCAAAAGACCAACTAATTAAGAATTCTGTTGTTAACTCAATATTTGTTAATAATGCTAGCCCATCTGTAGGTGGCAAGGATGCACTTTCTGCTCAAGAAGCAAAGTATTTTATCAAATATTCAATTTCATCTCAAAATAGATGTGTTACTTTAAAGGATTATAAGGCTAAGATTATGTCAATACCGCCAAAGTTCGGTTGTCCATTTAGGTGTAATGCAAAGGAAGAGAATAATAAGATTGTTATTTCAACACTTGGCATTAATGCTAGGGGTAAGCTAGATAGGTCTCTGCCTAAAATCATTGCAGAAAACCTAGAAGAATATTTGACGCATTATAAGTCTCTTACCGATTATGTTGCTATAAAGAGCGGTAAGGTATATAATCTAGGTATTGAGGTGGATGTGTTCGTAGATAAGAATTACACAACACAAGACGTTGTTGCAAATGTACTTACAACGATTAAGGAATATATGGATGTTAATAATCACGATATGGGTGAGGATATATTCATTGGTGATTTAGAAAGGGAAATAAACAGCCTTGACGGTGTTATTAGTTTAATTGACTTGAGGGTGTACAACTTATACGGCAAACAGTATGGTGATAGGTGTCCATTGCCAGAGTATGTGGAATATGGAGATGCTTGTATGGCAGTAAAGAGCGAGTCTTTTGTTGGTGACCAATACAATTCTTTCAGAATTGACCTAGATAAGATTGATAGCGTTTTATATAGTGACTACGATTCTATGTTTGAGATATTAAATCCAAGCCAAGACATAAGATGTAGGGTAAAATTGAAATAAAAGTAAATTAATGTTGCGATATGGCTTGTAACTGTAAGGCTGATACTAAAGTTAGGAATATAAGAGCTAGCATAGCTGATGAAGTAGAAGAGATAAGCGAAAATAAAGTTATAAGATTTTTTGCTACCATATGGGAATATCTATTGGTAGCAATTAAAATGGGTATAGTTTGTCTTGGTGTGATATTAGTAACACCATTTATAACAATATTTGTGTTATATGGGTTTATATTCAAGGGTAATGTTACCTTGAAAGTACCAAAAATACTTAGGGAAAATATTGATGAAGAGTAATGTCCGAAAAAGCGTTTAGAATAAGAACTAATCTGTCTAATGACAGTGTTGTAAGGGTCAATGTTGAACAAGATATTGACTTCTTAGAAGTGTTGTCTATAAAGATTAACCAAACCGATAATTATAAGCTACACAATTCTAATTATGGTATAATTGTTGGGCGCGTTTTAGCTAATGATGCGTTTGGCGTTCCTAATTGTAGGGTTTCTGTGTTTGTTCCTTTAGATGAAGAGGACTCATTAAGAAGTGAGATTACTTCTTTATACCCATATGAAACGGTTACTTCTAGGGATAGGAAGAATATAAGATATAATTTATTGCCTGAAACGTATGACGATGAGTGTATGAGGGCTGTTGGTACTTTTCCTAATAAAAGGCTTGTTCTAGACAACGACACAGAGATTGAAATTTATGATAAATATTGGAAGTACACCACTGTTACGAATAACGCTGGTGACTATATGCTTTATGGCGTCCCAACTGGTTCTTCCACCGTACACGTAGATTTAGACCTTTCCGACATAGGCATTCTTTCTCAATCACCAAGAGACTTGATATACAAAGGATATGACCCAAATCTTTTTGATAGTCCGTCACAATTTAGAGAAAGTACAAATCTTGATAGTTTGTCACAGATTATATCACAGACGCAGCCCGTTGAGGTTTATCCTTTTTGGGGTGATTCATCATTGTCTAATGTGGCAATTAGCCGTTGCGACGTTCAAATTCAATATAAGTTTGAACCAACTTGTATTTTCTTAGGTTCAATCGCAACTGACGACTATACTAGTAACATTAATCAGAAATGTAGCCCAAGTAGGACAAACGGTGTTAATAGGTCGCTAGTTTCTTCTGAGGGTACAATTGAGATGATTAGGAAAACAATGGATGGCTATGTGGAAGAGTTTCCTATCAATGCAAATCAGCTTATTGACGGTGATGGTGTTTGGTGCTATCAAATACCTATGAATCTTGACTATATTGGTACAGATGAGTTTGGTAATATAATTAGGACAGATAACCCCAATAAGGGTATTCCAACAAGGACTTCTGTTAGATTTAGATTTAGTATACAAGAAACGGGTAATGAAGGAATCTCTCGTCATCGTGCTCGTTACTTAGTGCCAAATAACCCACAATTGTTAAGCGGGTCAAGTGTTCCTATGATTGAAGATGGTTCTAGGTTCAATGAAACTTATGAATTTGGTTCTGCAACGCCAGATGAATGCTTCAGAGACTTATATTGGAATAAGATATATAGTGTTAAGAACTATGTGCCTAGAATACAAACGTCAAAATCAAAAAGTACAAGAAATTACTCTGGTTTAAAAACAACAAACTACAGTGAGGGTAAGAACCCAATACCGTTTAACAAGTTAAGACTTAGATTACCTTTTGCATATTCACTTCTTTGTGTCATATGTAAAATTGTAATTAGGCTTATTTCGTTTATAAACAAACTAATATGTGTGATATACAAGGTTCCCATTATTAAGAGGGTTGTGCATATTGGTTGTGTTGGGTTTAATTTCTTGTTTGACGAAGATTCAACGGAGAGCGTTGCATATGTTCCTGGATGTAAGTGTTCACGAGGACAGAAGAATACGAAGTGTCCTGATGACGAAAAGAATTGTAAAAAAGTTTGGGACACTAAGGACATTATTGACAAAATGGAACAAACCCTTGGCGATGAATATTATAGAATAGCAAACCTAGACTTTTATAATGATTGGATTAATGGTTGTCTATATTTTCCACTTTGGTTTTGGAAGAAAACCAAGAAGCGCAAGTTCCTATTTGGCCTTTTCTCAAAAAAAGCAAAGAACGTCTTTTGTGATTGTGATAGAGGCTTTAAGAAAGCTCGTATTGTACAAAGTTGTGCTGTTCCGTATAAGAATATTAAAAACGCATTTAAACAAGGATTAATCCTAAATAAGAAAGATTCTACGAGAAATTGGCATAGAGATTTTACGCAGAAGAGACTTAAGTATGGTATTATTAAGGAATTCCAGAATAGGGATGGGCTTAACGTATATTATTATGCTTGTGGAATACCACCTGTTTCAAATTATGCTAATAGAGTGGAACCAGTTGAATATATAAGACTTTATTCAACCGATATTATACTTTTAGGCTCTTTCAATGACTGTTCGTTTGATGGACTACCTAGACTATATGCTAATTTGCCAACAACAACAGCGAACATTCCTATGATTGCTTCTATTATAGAATCTTCTTCTGATAAAGATATTGACGAAGAAGAAAACGCTAGTTTAGAGCAAAACAATGGAGACAACATTTCATTCTCAGACGAAGGAAATTACAACGGAGAGGTTGAGGTTACTGGTATGGATTGGACACATAGCGGTAATAAGGATGGCTATAAAAAGGGGTTGTTCTTTGACCTTTCTTGTGTTAAGGCAAGAACAAGGTTAAAGACTTGCGTTAACGTAGAGAGAATGTGTGAGCTTGGTGTGTCTTTTGACGCATCATATGATAACTATGTCTCAAATGGAAGGGAGTTGATACCTGAGCATTATGAGGCAGACGGTATGATTACTAGATACGAAATAGTTGACAATGAATCTAGGGCAATGTTTGCTTCTATGAACGGTATAGGACTCACTGAAAAGGTTACTAGTGAAAATACAACATATGACACGTATAAGATGAAGTATGTCTATCCTGTTGACTTTGGTGGTTCTATGAAGAATATTAGTAAAAATTATAGCAGTCTTAGAAGTCATCCAACATACGATAATTTCGATGCTAGTTATTTGAAGTTTAGGCTTGGAAACGTTGCACACTATTATAATACATCATTTTTGGTGTATGAAAATTCATTCTATTTCTATTTTGGTTTGAATGAAGGAAAAACAGCTATAGAAAAATTCTATACGAAGTATTATTCAGATTGTTTTCAAAACAATAAGTTCCCGTTCACTTATACAGTAAGTACTGAGAGTGGCAAATATTGTCCTTCAACTAATCAAGACTATGCCTTAATAACAGTTTCATTAGGTGCGATTAAAACGCCTTATAAGTATACGCTTTACAATGAATGGGATGAGCCACTTATTTCCGAAAATGATATGTATGACAATACGCTTATCTTTGGTGCTAGTGGAAATACAGATGAATATGCTTATAACGAAGATGGGTCATTAGTAAGAGATGGCGCATTATGGTATAAGAATCCTGATTCAATAACGAGTGGTTCATATGTCGATAACAAGAACAAGTATGTTCTAGACAACAATGGCAAAAATATTATGTTGACCAATGGAACATATAAGATTGAAGTTACTGATTCTAGGGAAAGAACTGCAACCCAAACCATACTAGTTCAGCCAACATACATCACTATGACGGCTTCTGCTAGTGGATTAGGTATGAAGTACTATGGTTATACCTCAGACGGTGGAGAAGTTTATACCGACGATACATCTAGGCTAACTTACGATGTAATGGATGGTTCATTGGGTGTTGAAGGTGAAACCCTAATAGATGCTGATGATTATATCATAAGTGGAGAAAGTAAGGTAGATAAAAACGAAAAAGATTTTGTATCTGGCGATACTGAAACACTATTGAAGGATATTGATGAATTTGCCACAACACAGTCTGACTTTATTTATAAGGATGAAAGTGGAAAAACAATAACGGCAAAATCTAACAATAGAGTTGATGAAAAATCACTTATATGTGGTTTAGATAAGGCTGGAACCATCATAATTGATGACATCATCGTTGATGGAATACCTTGCGAAGTTGTTTATGTTTCTTGTAAAAAACCTTTAAATATCAGTGGTGGCGTTATTACGGAAGACGCAACCCATAGTGGTAAAATTTATGAGGTTTCTGCTAGTACAAACAATCAACCCCAAAAAGGCGTTGCTCCATTGCCTGATGTTGCAGAGTTTCACGATAAGGATTATGAAGATGGTGATTTCTTTGTCATTGTTACTAATGACAGTAGGCAAAATACTGAAGGGAACACTTACTATTACATAAAACTTAACATTAAACCAAGCAACAAGGATAGTTTTTCTGCTTGCTCTTGTGATTTCTATGAGAATGCAAGCGGAAGCTGTGGCTATGACATAGGATATAATTTCCCAGATTCAGAGGATGATAGTGACATTTACGGAAACTACTCTAGCGATACAAGTGCTGGTTTCCCATCCTCTGGCGGTATCTATGAGTATGGAGACCTAGATAAGTATGAAGACGTAGATGCACATATTAATTTTAGCGTTTGGGTTCCAGATGATTACAACATAACGCTAACCCAATATTGTTTAGATGGTGCTGAAAGCGCACATACCTATGACCTTACGGATAATATATCTGAAACAACGCTTACTGTTGAAAATGGCGGTACATTTGACTTGTTAGTAAATGAAGTACCAATAAGGTTCTTATTAGGTAACGTAAGTGGTGAGACAGATTATAACAGTGACTACTTCAATAGTGGGGCAACATCGCCTACTGAGCTAAGCGGATGGTTTAAGGTACATATGCCTTATGGTTATATATTCCCAACCATAGATGCCGACAATTATAATTTTTGGCTTGACTATGTTGAAGCCTCGTCTCAAGGGACAAACGACTTTGATGATGAGATGAAATCTCGTGTCATTATGTACAAGTTTGATTCAATGTTTAAAATGGCAAATGGCGTATATGTGACAAACGAGTCGTTGTCAAATATTGCAACTGAGTCTAGAGGTGGGCAAAAACCTATATTATATATGGGTGCATATCCAAATTATCAATATGAAGATGAGATGGGCACATTCATTGTTGATACAATAGGTGCGGCAGAGTTTAACGAGGTTTATCCTAATATTGTAGGTAGGAATTATTGTTATAAGGTTACTGATAAGCCAAATACTGCTGAATGGAAAAAAATAAATATTGGCCAAACACAGCTAAAACTAGCGCAAGGAAGATTATATAACGACTTAATGATGCCATATGTAGGCGCTAGCAAGGCATTCTTTAATCCAGAGTATTATAATAATGGTAGCAACACGTTAATTGATAAAAAGAGTGGATTTATTACTGTTACTGATGTAAGTGGATATACCAAAGATGTTGGTAACTACTTAGCTGGTTTAACACTTAACGGAGGTCTTACAAACACAGATTATGACGGTAAATGCAGACCTAGTGAGGAGTATGCGCACAAAACGGAGGCCTTACCTGTTGGGGCAAGTGCATTTACAATGTGTGCTGGCACTGAATATGAGTACGAAAAGCTTCCATCTGAAATAAAGAACCATTACTTTAGATATGAAACCCTTGACAGAAGGCTTGACTATGACTTGTTCTTCTATATGCCTATGTATTCAGAAAATGGTATAAAATTACAGAATGGAAGAGAAATGGGCAAAGACTCTTATGGCCGTTTGTATGGAACTGTTTACAATGGTATTGAGATGGCGTATGAAAGGGCAGCTAAGGGCTCTAGTGGTGTTACAAAATACAATGTCATAGGAAAAGAAGAAAGTGATGGTTTGGAATATTACTATTCAATGGATGATTGCAACATCTATGCAAACTTGAATAAGAACATAACAAGTCAGAACAAACGTTTCTATGAGAGTTTTGTTAAGTGCGGTAGTAAAAAGTATGACATAACAGACCTATATTACTCAGGTTTCCACATACCATCAAAGGTTACGTCTATTACAAATGCCAAAACAATAAAGAAAACGGACAAAGATGAACTTGTTCCATTAATGCTTGATGCGAAACCATCTAGTGAGTTCTTCTTTAAACAAGAGGTTAATGGAGATTTTGAAATTAACAACTATCCTACAAAAAGAACAATAAACTTGTTCGGCCTTAATCCAACTAATAAAGTTAAGTTTAACGTTACAAGTTGCTCATATGATATGGAGAGCGGTATTCTTGGTGACGAAGAGCCAACAGTAGGAAACACTCAAATTCAAGGTGGAGACGATGTTAATCCAATTACATCTTCGACATCAACGTATGTGATTACCGCTAGTACAATACAAGGTGAGGTTTGTGAAACAACCATTGACACTAGGGATAGGCTTACTGTTTATCACGAATACTCTGAATCCGACCTTGAAACGTCTTATGACTCTTATGAGATACGTTATAGAAGTTTTGGTGGGACAAACGAATCAACACCAGAAATTATTGCATATTTCAACAACCCCAAAGATTTAAGACTTAGGTTTAAGATGAAAGGTGATGGGTATTCAGAAGACCACGATACATTCACAACGAGGCCTATGATAGTTAATATTTTAAGCCAAGACGGAACCAAGAACTTCCTCGATGAAGCGATTGAAAACAGTTCGTCGCCAAGAGACTTGGTTGATAATATAAGGCTTAATTGTAGGGCTCAGTTTGTATCAATAGACACATTGCCTCAAACGGTAAAGAGTACTGATGATAACTATCCTTCTAATATTATGCCTAGGGGTGGTAAGTTTGAAAATACTTATCTAACACAGATAAATTATAACAAATACCCATTCCTAGTGGATGCTGAAGCACAGTATTGTGATATTGTTAGGGATAATTCAATGGATGCTGAAGATACAATCTACAAATATGGAATATTCTCTTATAGAAGAAAGAGAAAAACAAAATACGAAAGTGAATGGAATGACTATTTCAAATATGGTAGAGGTAGAGGATTTAGGCCAAAGGTTAGATATTACCATAAGGATGTTGCTTCTGTTTGCGGTGTTATGTATGAAAGAACTTATATAAACACTAACGACGATAACTTAGGAAAGAATATTAAACTCCTTAAGTTAAGCAGTGCTTTTGACTTAAGACCATTTAGAATTAAATTTGCTGGGTCATATGATGATGTTGGACAGTATATGGATAAAAATTTTCCAATGTCTAAATATTACATACTTGAAAAAGAATATAGAAGTAATAACAAAGATGGTGTTATTTCAGATTATCGACACGATAGGCAA
>Ga0247608_10007870_pt1 | contig 10864 bp, 10 predicted proteins | sample 176DNAGHGlowgp2_FD_193490 | JGI IMG/M metagenome (GOLD analysis project Ga0247608, IMG submission 193490) | Sheep rumen microbial communities from Palmerston North, Manawatu-Wanganui, New Zealand - 1766 DNA GHGlow gp2 | ecosystem: Host-associated > Mammals > Digestive system > Stomach > Rumen ... | reverse complement strand
GGCGTATTTGCCACTGTGTTTGTTCTTTATTTTCTGGCCTGCTATCCCATAAGCTGCCTGTCAAAATATCTGGAGAAAAAGTGGGAGAACTGAAATTAAACATATTATAGCAAAAAATGCCGGCCGGATCAGACCGGGTAATACAGATTCATGTGGAGATCTATACATGAGTAATAAAGATACAATACTTACGGTAGAACATTTATATAAGTCCTTTGACAACACGCCGATACTGGAGGATGTAAATCTGGAAGTAAAAAAAGGCGAGGTCATAGTGCTAGTCGGCCCTTCGGGCTGCGGCAAGAGTACCTTTTTAAGGTGCCTTAATGCGCTGGAAGAAATAAATGAAGGGAAGGTTCTTTTGGACGGCGAGGTCATAAATCCGGCGGAAGGCAAAAACTTAAGCCATGTCCGGGAAAAGATCGGAATGGTATTTCAAAGTTATGATCTGTTTCCCCACAAAACCATTTTGGATAATATCATGCTGGCTCCCCTTAAGGTACAAAAGAGAGATAAGGAAGGGGTGAAGGCTGAGGCGCTGGAACTCCTTGAGCGGATCGGCCTGTTTTCCCATAAGGACAAATATCCCCGCCAGCTCTCCGGCGGACAAAAGCAGAGGGTGGCCATAGTGCGCGCTCTCATCATGCATCCCGAGGTATTGCTCCTGGATGAGATCACCGCAGCTCTGGATCCCGAGATGGTGAGAGAGGTGCTGGATGTGGTGCTGTCCCTGGCAAAGGAAGGCAGGACCATGGTCATGGTCACACATGAGATGGCCTTTGCAAGAGCCGTTGCCGACAGGATCATCTTTATAGATGGCGGCAAAGTGGTGGAGGAGGCAGCTCCGGATGAGTTTTTCGATGCGCCGAGGACTGAGCGCGCCGCCAGGTTTTTGAAGACTTTTTCGTTTTAAATAAATTTTTTAAAATAATTCTTGTAATTTTATCCCCATTGTGATAATATGTTTACTGTTCTGCCCTCAATAGGGTTTTTCTGCCCTTTTGGCAGTACATGGCAATATTGATCATCTTATTTTTAAAGGAGGTATGTTATGAAAGTAAGATCTTCAGTTAAGCCCATCTGCGAAAAGTGCAAGATCATCAAGAGAAAGGGTCGTATCAGAGTAATCTGTGAGAACCCTAAGCACAAGCAGAGACAGGGCTGATCAACAAAAATATTACGAAAGGAGGAAGTACTCACATGGCTCGAATTTCCGGTGTAGATTTACCGAGAGATAAGCGTGTGGAGATCGGACTTACCTATATCTATGGTATAGGCGTACCCAGCTCAAAGCGTATACTCGCCGAGGCTAAGGTTAATCCCGATACCCGCGTAAGAGATCTGACAGACGAAGAGGTCGACAGGATCCGTGCCGTAATCGATGAGACCCAGATGGTAGAGGGTGATCTTCGTCGTGAAATAGCGATGAACATCAAGAGATTACAGGAGATCGGATGCTATCGCGGAATCCGTCACAGAAAGGGCCTGCCTGTCCGTGGTCAGAAGACTAAGACCAACGCAAGGACCAGGAAGGGACCCAAGAGAACCGTTGCTAATAAGAAGAAGTAATTTAGTGCGGATCATTGTTCAATTCACAAGTTTTAATAGGAAAGTAGGTTAGTTTTATTATGGCTAAAAAAGTTACTAAAAAGGTGACAAAAAAGCGCGTAAAGAAAAACGTTGAACGCGGACAGGCACATATCCAGGCATCATTCAACAATACTATCGTTACTCTGACTGATGCACAGGGAAATGCCCTCAGCTGGGCAAGTGCCGGTGGTCTTGGATTCAGAGGTTCAAGGAAATCTACTCCATATGCGGCACAGATGGCGGCAGAGACTGCGACAAAGGCAGCTCTCAACTATGGCCTTAAGTATGTGGATGTATTTGTAAAGGGACCCGGTTCAGGACGTGAGGCAGCTATCAGAGCATTGGCTGCTACAGGCTTAGAGGTGGTTTCCATTACAGATGTCACTCCCGTACCTCATAACGGGTGCCGTCCACCCAAGCGCAGGAGGGTCTGAAATCTGCTCGCCGCTTAGCGGCTCACATATTTCAGACGAAGAAGAAGATTTTCCTTATCTTCTTTGTAAACTGCTTAACACACGAAAGTGTGCGATGTTGTAACAAACGGGGCATTGCCCCATCACAGGTTTAGGAGGAAATAAAGATGGCAGTGAATAGAACTCCGGTTCTTAAGAGATGCAGATCTTTAGGACTCGATCCCATTTATCTGGGAATCGACAAGAAGTCCAACAGAGAGCTTAAAAGAGCAAACCGTAAGGTTAGTGAGTACGGACTTCAGCTTCGCGAGAAGCAGAAGGCAAAGTTTATATACGGTGTTCTGGAGAAGCCTTTCAGAAATTATTATGAGAGAGCTGACCGTCAGAAGGGACAGACCGGTGAGAACCTTATGATCCTTCTGGAGAGAAGACTGGATAATGTAATTTTCCGTCTCGGTTTTGCCAGAACCAGAAGAGAGGCCAGACAGATCGTGGATCACAAGCATGTATCCGTTAACGGAAAGTGCGTAAACATCCCCTCATATCTGATCAAGGCCGGCGACGTGATCGAGATCCGTGAGAAGTTTAAGGGATCCCAGAGATATAAGGATATCATTGAGGCAGCAGGCGGCAGATTGGTACCTGCATGGCTTGAGGCAGACCAGGAGGCACTCAAGGGAACTGTAAATGCACTTCCCACCCGTGAGGAGATCGACGTGCCCGTAAACGAGATGCTTATAGTCGAGCTGTATTCTAAGTAATCCCCCGGGGGTAACCGTAACAAATCACATAAGGAGGTACGTCTGTGTTTGATTTTGAAAAGCCGAATATCGAGATCACTGAATTATCGGAAGATAAAAAATACGGCAGATTCGTGGCTGAGCCCCTTGAGCGCGGCTATGGTATCACACTTGGCAATTCCCTTCGCAGGATAATGCTCTCCTCACTTCCCGGAGCAGCAGTAAGCCAGGTGAAGATCGACGGTGTACTTCATGAGTTTTCCACCATCCCCGGAGTTAAGGAGGATGTGACGGAGATCATCATGAACATCAAGCACATCGCCATAAAGAACAGCAGCTCCACCAATGAGCCCAAGACCGCCTATATAGAGGCTTCCGGTGAGGGTGTAGTAACAGCCGGAGACATCAAGGCTGATCAGGATATTGAGATCATGAATCCCGATCTTGTTATTGCTACATTAAGCGGCGGTAAGGACACCAAGCTCAACATGGAGCTTACCATTACAAACGGCCGTGGCTACGCAGGAACCGATAAGAATAAAGATCAGAACGGTTCCATAGGCGTGATAGCTGTTGATTCGGTATACACTCCCGTGCAGCGTGTCAACATGAATGTCGAGAATACCCGTGTGGGTCAGATCACCGACTTTGACAAGCTTACCCTTGATGTATACACCAACGGTACTCTTTCTCCCGAGGAAGCAGTATCACTGGCAGCAAAGGTGCTGAACGAGCATCTGTCCCTGTTCATCGATCTGTCTGAAGTGGCACAGAAGGCAGATGTCATGAGTCTTGATTCTGCATCGGCAGATACAGTCAGCATAAAGAACATGAACATCGATGAGCTGGAGCTTTCCGTTCGTTCCTTTAACTGCTTAAAGAGAGCCAGCATCAATACCGTAGAGGAATTGATCAGCAAGACTCCCGAAGAGATGATGAAGGTCAGGAATCTGGGCCGCAAGTCTCTTGAAGAGGTTCTGGCAAAGCTCAAGGAGCTGGGTCTGGAGCTCAACCAGGGAGACGCAGAGTAATTTATAAATAAAGAGTGTGTGCAGTAAAACCACAGGGTATGCGCATGCTCCTCCAATAAGGCGTTGACTGAAGGGTCGTAAGACCAAAAGGCGGATCCTTTGGAGCCTTCATTAAAGAGAGGTAAAATATTATGTCTAAGTACAGAAAACTGGGAAGAACATCTTCACAGAGAAAGGCCCTTTTAAGAGGCCAGGTAACAGCCCTTATCAATAACGGCAAGATCATCACCACCGAAGCCAGGGCAAAGGAAGTACGTAAGGTTGTTGAAGGCCTTATCGCGCTGGCAGTTAAGGAAAGAGATAATTTTGAGACCGTTACCGTAGATGCAAAGATCGCTGAGAAGGATAAGGACGGTAAGAGAGTAAAGGGTGATGACGGCAAGGCTAAATTCGTAATCGTTCAGAAGGAGATCAAGAAGGATCTGCCCTCCAGATTACATGCCCGTCGTCAGATGCTCAAGGTATTATATCCCGTCAAGGAAGTTCCCGCAGAGGGCTCAGGACGCAAGAAGAATACCAAGCAGGTTGATCTCGTAGAGAAACTTTTCGATGAGATCGCTCCCAAGTATGCAGATCGCAACGGTGGTTACACCAGGATCGTAAAGATGGGACCCAGAAAGGGCGATGCAGCCATGGAGGTTCTGCTGGAGCTCGTATAAGAAGCAGAGCTGAAAATTTATGAAATGTAATATGAAAGGCCGGGATTTTATCTCGGCTTTTCTTACATTACTCCCCCCGAACTTGTTTCGGGGGAGCCGGTCGCGGCTTTGAGCGACTTCAAAACTTCTCCGCCAGGAGAAGTTACATTGTGCCCCCGAACAAAATATGAACTACATCGAAACCGAAAAGGTTATATTTGAATATATAGAACGTGATGAGGAAGGCAATCCGGTAAAGGTAAAGCGCGCACTGGATGATGTCTCGATTTCTGTCAAAAAAGGCCAGTTCATTGCCATCCTGGGACACAACGGTTCCGGGAAGTCCACTCTTGCAAAGCATCTTAACGCATTGCTTTATCCCACCGAAGGGAAGGTGCTGATCGATGGTATGGATACTCTGGAGGATCCCAATACCATGAAGGTGAGACGCCGGGTGGGCATGGTCTTTCAGAATCCGGACAATCAGATCATAGGCTCCGTGGTGGAAGAAGACGTGGGCTTCGGACCTGAGAATCTGGGTATACCTACGAACGAGATCCGTGAAAGAGTGGATGAGAGCCTTAAGATCCTGGATATGTACGCTTACAGACTTCATTCACCGAATCGCCTGTCCGGTGGCCAGAAGCAGCGTGTGGCCATAGCCGGAGTCATAGCCATGCATCCCCAGTGCATAGTATTGGATGAGGCTACAGCCATGCTGGATCCGGAGGGCCGTAAGGAAGTGATCCGTGCCGCCAGGGCCCTCAATGATGTGGAAGGCATGACTATAATCCTTATCACACATTACATGGATGAAGTGATCTACGCGGATAATGTATTTGTCATGAGCGAGGGTAGAGTCGTGATGCAGGGAACGCCCCGTGAGATCTTTTCTCAGGAAGAGTCGTTGAATGCACTTCGTTTGGAACTTCCCGCAGTCACTAAGCTCGCCGCGAAACTCAAACGTGCCGGCATTCCCGTTCCCGATGGGATCCTCACGGCGAAGGAACTGGCGGACGCGCTCGTGTTATGATGGAAAACATGCGAAAGCGGAGCAGAAGAAACAATCTTTTTAAAGATATAAAAAAATGTCGATAATCCTGAATCATGTAAATCATATATACAGCGCGGGAACCTCCTACGAAGTCAAAGCCCTGGACGATGTAAGCCTCACGATCGACGATCATGAATTCGTGGGCATCATCGGACATACGGGCTCAGGCAAGTCTACCCTGATACAGCACATGAACGGCCTGCTGAAACCCACCTCAGGTGAGATTTTGTATAACGGACAGAATATCCACGACAAGGACTACGATCGCAATTCACTCAGGGCAAAAGTGGGACTGGTATTCCAGTACCCCGAGTATCAGCTCTTTGAATCAGATGTTTTTACGGATGTGTGCTTCGGCCCCAAAAATCTGAAGCTTTCAAAAGTGGAAGTGGAAGCGAGAGCATACGACGCTCTTAATCTTATGGGACTGCCCAAGGAGAAATGGTATTCATCACCCTTTGAACTCTCCGGCGGACAGATGCGCAGGGCGGCTATAGCCGGAGTTCTGGCCATGAAGCCACAGGTCCTTGTGCTGGATGAGCCCACGGCGGGGCTGGATCCCAAGGGCAGGGATGAACTGTTGGATGTCCTGAGCCGCATGAGGACGGATGAAGGCATGACCGTGGTGCTGGTCTCTCACAGCATGGAGGACATGTCAAAGTACGCTGACCGTGTCGTGGTGATGAACAAAGGGAAACTGGTTATGAACGGTACTCCCGGGCAGATCTTTTCACGCTATAAAGAACTGGAACAGATACACCTGTCGGCTCCGGCAGTCACATACATAATGGAAGAATTACGCAGGGCAGGACTCTCGGTACCCATTGATGTGCGCGATGTGGATGAGGCAGCCGAGGCTATTAAAAAGATTATTTTGTAAATGTTTACCGATATTACACTGGGACAATATTATCAGACGAAGTCCGTCCTTCACGATCTGGATGCCAGGGTAAAGCTGGTGGGGACTTTTTTGTATATCATAACGGTCTTTGTGTGCAACAGCATTACCGCCTTTATAGTGGCGGGGCTGTTTTTGACCTTTGTGATTGCGATATCCCATGTGCCGGCGTCCTTCATGTTTAAGGGACTTAAGGGCATAGCCATGCTCATCATTTTTACCGTGGCATTTAATCTGTTTCTGACGCCGGGCACTGTCATCTGGCAGTACGGGGTTTTTCATATCACGAAGGAAGGTATAAGGATCGCTATTTTGATGCTTTTGAGACTGACCCTGCTGATATCCGGGACCTCGATACTTACGCTGACCACTACTCCCAGCAATCTGACCGACGGCCTGGAATCCATTCTGGGACCTTTTCAGAAAGTCGGAGTGCCTGTACACGAAGTGGCAATGATGATGTCCATAGCGCTCAGGTTCATTCCCATCCTCATGGAGGAGACGGATAAAATAATAAAAGCACAGACCGCAAGAGGGGCGGATTTTGAAACCGGTAATCTTTTTACCAGGGCAAAAAACATGATCCCGATACTGGTACCGCTTTTCGTATCCGCCTTTAGAAGGGCCTCGGATCTGGCTCTTGCCATGGAGGCGCGGTGTTATCAGGGCGGCGCCGGCAGGACAAAAATGAAGCCGCTGCACTATGAAAAAAGGGATGGCGCAGCGTATGTAATATTAGTGGTTTACACAACGGTGATATGCGTGATAACATGGATATCTGTAAATATGATATAATCTGTAAGGAAAGTATCACATTCAAGGCGCAAAGAATAAGAATGATTCTAAGTTTTATCAGATGTCATTCTGAATGAGTTGCTTCCTTATGGGGAGTTATACATTATGAATAATCATAAGTTTGTTTGTCGAGTATTATCTGGAATTATAGCAGTCATCATGGCAGTGGAGAATCCCATATCAGTCATGGCATCATCAGAAGAGAACGCTTTGATGACTGATAGTGCGGGCCTGTTATCTCAAGATACTTTTGATGATGAAATCTTTGAGGAGCCTGTGGCTGATGAAGCAGTTGAATATATAAACGGAAGCGATGAGGAAACCTATGCGTTTGATGAAGGGGATATTACAGAAGAAACAGTTTCGGTAAATGAGGCATTTTATGAAACTGAAGATCCGAAAGAAGAATGTTTAGACGGTCAGACTGTCAGCCAAAACTATGCAGCGGTAGAGATAATATCGCTTCGTGATGAGAATATAAAGGCATACAGCATGGCAGACCATACAGTAAAAGTCTGTTATTACAGTGAGCCTGTAAATTATAAGAACGATGAAGGCGTGTGGGAAACCATAGATAACCGCCTTCATTTTTCACGCCCGGATGATTTTTCTGATTATTATGGCTATAAGAATAATGCTTCCGATGTTGATGTTAAGTTCGCGGCAGAAGCTAATGAAAGCAGGCTTTTCACCATAGGTGATGGTGATGTGAGTGCGTCATTCAGGTACGTAAAAAATGCTGAGGCAGATTTGAATGATTTAGAAGAAGATCGGGATCAGAAGGATGAAAATAACGACGGTGCTGAGGAAACACCTGGTTTTCAGGATGATGGTACGGAACCGGTTAAAGATGAACAACTTGAAGAAGACATATCGCTTGGAGCATCAGAAAAATCGAATAAATCAGGCAATACCGGTAAAATAAAAACATATCACGCAGTATCTGATAATGGTATATCCTGGAGCAGCAAGATCAAACTTGTAAATAATTCGGAAAATTCAGAAAAGGATGAAGCTACAGAGCCTGCACTTGGCAGCTATGATAAGAAACAGGATAGTGCTGGTGATGGTTCAGAAGATGGTCCAGATAATGGTTTGCGTGATAAAGAAGAATTGTCGGATCAGATTCCGGGACTTCCCATCCCTCAGACGGTATGGTATGAGGACATAGAAGAAAATGTAAGCCTTCGTTATGAGATGCTCGGCAGCGGAGTGAAGGAGAGCATAGTCATATCATCCCATGATGCGCCTGATTCTTACTGCTTTGATATAGACGGGAACGGCCAGACGCTTGAAATGGCGGATGACGGTAGCATTGTCTTTTATAAAGATAATGAGAAAACCTTTGTCATTCCTGCCCCGGCAGTGACGGATGGTGAGGGTGTAAGAGATGATGGAGCGTATTATGAGCTTATTGAACTTCCCTTGGCAGGTTTATCTAAGAAGCCTGACTCTGCAGATACTCAGGTATCAGGAAAATCAGGAGGATCAGATAAGATTTCTTCAGGAGATAAGCAAAATAACACCTACCGCCTCATCTTTCATCTGTCTGACGGCTATCTTAAGGATGAAAGCCGTGTATTCCCTGTGGATGCAGATCCTTCAGTTGAATTATTCAGAAAATATAAGAACCTGGATGGTTTGGGAGATTTTGTCTGCGTAGGATCAGATAATACAAAAAGCACTCAGGCGTTCTATGTCGGCAGGGACAAGTACAGAAAGAAAAATGATAAGCTTTTTATAGAGGATGTTACCGATGAAGCTGATGATGATACCCCGGTCGGACAGCCAGATTCGGATTATGGCGATGGTAGTAAAACAGGTGCGAAATACAGGACCTATTTTAATCCGTTACTTCCGTATATTCCCGACGGATGCGTCGTGACAAAGGCGCAACTTACCTTAAAAGCATCTGATAAAGAAAGCGGGGCGGCTTTTTATTATATCCTTCCTGTCACAAAAGAGTGGAATGCAGACCGGATCAAATGGTCATATCAGCCTCTTGGAAATAAGCAAATAAAAAATAAGTCTGAAGATGTGATCGACTATGCCAAAAACGGCAGGGAAACGTTTGATATTACTGCATATATTAAAAAATGCGTAGACGGACAGACAAGCTATAACGGCTTTTGTTTCCTTACGGATAATGAGGATAAAAAAGGCCTTAAAAAGATAACAGTCCCCCAGAGCCGGCAGGAACCTTTTATGACGATAAGTTACAAGGATTTTACCGGAACAGAGGATTATTGGAGCAGCCATTCCATAGCTGCGGGGGATGCCGGTTCGGCTGTGGTCAGTGATTATACAGGACATCTTACCTTTGTACATGCTGATGCGCATACCACAGGAGAAAGGCTGAATATCGGCATAGGCCACATATTTGACCGGATATTTGATGCCCGTGACGAGGATAAAAAATGGTTTACGGGCAAAGATCATGAGGGCGAAGCGTGCAGCGCTTACGGCAGGGGATGGACGCTTTCCACCGAAGAAAGACTTCTAATCCCGGCAGGAGAAACAGATCTTAATGAATATCCCTATGTCTATGTTGACAGCGACGGGACAAGGCATTATTTCAAGAATTCAAGGGTCATTTATTATTGCGACGGAAAATTAAAAACAGCTAAGAAAAAAGATGAACATTATCCTGCGGCCAGGGACGAGGACGGACTTGGTCTTTTTGTCGTTCCTGTTGAGAATGAAAAATTAGCTGAAAAATATCCTCTTAAGATCACGAATAAAGCAGGATCCGTGGCGAAATATTTTGATAAAAACGGATATCTCGGGATGGTCATGGATTCCAACCGGATGGAAAAGGATTACTATAATGATGTATTGAAACAGGTTAACTCAATAACATACGAGAGAAAACCGTACAGGCAGTATGCTGCCCCCGAAACAGTAAGTGTTGATAAAATCATTTCGGATGTGAATGAGCTTACAGCTTCAGACGATAAGCTTTATGAAAAAGCGGAAAGGATAATCACGGCGATAAGTGAAAAAGAGGACAGACAGCTTTTTTATTCTGTAAGCTATTATGATGCACTGGCACTACAGAACGCCAGAGACAGCATTCAAAATATCATAGATAAGGGTGATGGTAAAAATGCAGATGCCGAACGGAAAAATGCGGTTAAAGAGCTTGAGAAAATAAATGAAGAAGATGTGTGTCCTTACCGGTTGACCAGCGTTAAGGATTCTATCGGGAATACTGACAGGATCGTGAGCCTTAAATATGACGAAAAGGGACTTCTTTCGTCAATGAATGATCCCTCTCAGGAAGGCGGGATGATCAGTTATGAATATGATAAGCTATGCAAGCTCACTGATATAAAGCATGAAACGGGCGCAGGCGGCAAGACTGCGCTTGTAAGTTCAAAGTTTTTTTATGACGATAAAGGAAATCTGCTTTCATCTTCTGACGGACAGGGAAATAAGATCGATTTTGGCTATGGCACAAGTGTCGGAGGTATAAAATACGGTGGCGATCATCAGGTTACCGAGATACGCGAGTATGGTTCAAAAGGAAAAGCATCAATAGCCGGACAGCGTATATTTGTTAAGCATACGGACTTTCAGCAGACCGCTTACACCTTTTCCGGGCGAGATGATAAGATCAATACAAAGGATGACATAGAAAATGTGTATTGTTTTGATCATGAAGGAAGGGTGACAAGCGTTTATTCAAGGAAAAAGCTGACCGGT
>Ga0247608_10007869_pt1 | contig 10864 bp, 5 predicted proteins | sample 176DNAGHGlowgp2_FD_193490 | JGI IMG/M metagenome (GOLD analysis project Ga0247608, IMG submission 193490) | Sheep rumen microbial communities from Palmerston North, Manawatu-Wanganui, New Zealand - 1766 DNA GHGlow gp2 | ecosystem: Host-associated > Mammals > Digestive system > Stomach > Rumen ... | reverse complement strand
TTCCAGTTCCATGCCAATGGTGAACGGACTCGTCTTGGCAATCTCCTGCTCATAATAGGGTTGATAATACATGTAGTTCATTCCAGGGGAACCGCCGGGAAGGCTGATGGAACCATCCATAAACAAGGTGGGATAGCCCATGGCATCGTAATAAGCGACACGAGCGGCCACCTCATCATTAGTCAATTCCGGCACGGAATAAGAAGGCGCCTGATAGCACACTGGAGCGATAAGAAGACCATCGGCCAACATCTCTTCGATGGCTTCGTCGGCGGCTGGGCAGTTGCCACAGTGCACTCCCGTCATCAGTTCGAAAAGCACGCATTCGCGCGCCACATTCTTGGTTTGGGCAAACATCGCAGGCATGGCAAGCATGGCGGCGATGAGTAAAAATAGGTTTTTCTTCATTTTTGTAAAGATTAAATTAGTAGCAATTTATTTTATTGTTTGCTTGAATATTCAGATTATTGAATTGTCAGTTTGGTTGTAATCTCATGCCCCTCGTTTGTGGCCTTCAGGAAATACAATCCCTTCGGGCATTGGCCAAGGTCAATGGCTGATTGACCTTTGTGACTGCCTTCGTAAACCTTGCGGCCCGTGATGTCAAAGACTTCCACGCTCCACTGGCCTTCGCCGAGGTTAACATTAAACTGGCCATTGGAAGGATTGGGATAGACATTAAACTCTTGATTTTCAGCCTCATCAACCGATTGCGTCTCTTGGAACGTCACAATTTGATTCACCGAGGTCTTGTCTTCTCCATAAATCGCTTGAACTTCAATGACATATAGCTTTTCTGGTTGGTATGTGAACTCATATTCGTTTTCAGTGGTGGCTTCCGCAACCAAAACGTTGTTCACATACACGTTGTAGCCCGTCGGCGTGCCTTGCGAAGGGGCATCCCACGAAACAAGGAGGCAATGGCAATACACGCCTTCCTCCTCTTCGGCCTTCAGATTCTGAACCGAATAAGGATGCTCGTCGGTGTATTCGTAAGCGAAACGGCTGTTGTAAATCTCCTTGGTGGCATGGTTCTGAACCCAGACGGCCACTTCCAAATCGTTCATTTCTTCGACATGGGTCGATGCCATATCGTATTCAAACTCAAAGTGTTGTTCCTCGCCCACAACGAAATTCACTTGTGTGCCCTGGGCATCGGGGAGCATCTTCATCATGACGTGGAAAAACTCCGTCTCGCCATTGCTTCCTGTATTGTTGACCGTCCTTTTTTCATTCACCGAAACGAAGACACGGGCGTTTTGGTCGATGAAAGGCATGATGTCGGCCACCACCTTGATGGTGCTGCCTTGCATGGAGAACGAGCTGCGGATGTCGAACAGCGCCACCTGCTCCAACATAGGTTCAAAATTGGTGGACAGCACCGGATTTTCGCCTTGGTCGACGCCATCAAGGAAGGCTTGGGGGACGCCCACCACGTTATAATAATAGAAACGGGTGTCGCTTTCGGAGGTGTGGTATCGATCGCCAAAAGTGGGATACTTCACGAAGGCGAACTGCCCCGCATAGTCCTCGCAAAGCTGGTGCAAAGCCTCGTTGTTCTCCACGCACGGGCCGCACGTCGACGACGAGAAACTCTCGATCATCACATTCCTTTCGCCAATGGCGTGAACCACCGTGAGGGTCAATTCAAGTTCATTGTTTTCGTCGTTGTCGTCGCCTTCCGAACCATTGACTTCCAATATCTTGAAAACGCAATCGTGTTGGCCTAAACCAAGGTCGACGGGGGTATTGAAGGTCAGCACGTCACTGGTCATATAGGGAATGTTGACCGAGAAAGTCTCCGCCACAGGCTCCTGACCGTCAACCTGATAGCTCAACTTGACCGAAGTGATGGCATCGGTGCCGTAGTTGAGCACCTTCACGCCGAGATTCGTTTCGCCGTAGGGAAGCGTAGCAGGAAATGCCAACCTCATGAGGCCCAAATCATTGTTCGTATTGCTGATGATTTCGATGTCGTCGAAGAACCACTGGATGAACTGGTGGCTGTCGGTATCGACGAACACGCAGAACTGCACGTTGGGCTGCCCCATGTCGGGCGATTCGATCGACTCAAGCACATGGTAAACCGACGACGAATTGTAGGTGTGGCGCCAGCACTCGTTCCAGGTGACACCGCCGTCGGACGAGGTCGCAATGCCCATGTCGTTGGAACCGTAGAAATGCTCGTAGGAATGGTTGAACGTGAACGTCACGCCGCTCACGCCCGTCAAATCGAAGGCCGGAGTGACCAGGCGTGCCATGCCAGTGAAATAAGGCGAAAATTGCAGTTCCATCTCGTTGGGCGTACCGCCTGCATTGTTCGTGCGGGAAACGACCCAGTTGTTGCCGCCTTCGCCCATGGTCGACCATCCGGCAGGGATGGAGTTACCGTCAAAGGATTCGTGAAGCAAGACAGCGCGATTTTGTGCCAATCCATTGAATGAAAGCAGGATAGTCACCGCAATAGTAATAATTACTCTTATCATGTTTTTCGCAGATTTAGATAGTTTGTCTTTAATATTATCTAATTAGGTGCAGCCAATTGACAAATAATAACACAAGAGGAGAAAATTTATTTGAAAATCACAGCAAAAACAGTCAAATTTGAATCGCTTTGTTCGAGGCGGAGGTCGCCATTGTGGCGGAGCATGATTTGGCGCGAGAGGCTCAGGCCGATGCCCGTGCCGTTGGGCTTGGTGGTGTAGAACGGCAAAAAGATGTCCTCGATTTGCCTGAGCGGGATGGCCTTACCGTTGTTGGTCACGCGGATGACGGTCTGGTCGTCGCGGTTGAGGTCGGCAGTGATGCGGATGACGGTGGCTCCGGCCTGCACCGCGTTCTTGATCAAGTTGTTGAACACCTGCATCAGTTGGCCTTCGTCGGCATAAATGAGCAAGTCGGGCGTGTTGGCTTGGTACGACAATGACGCGCCTTGCTCTGCGACTTTGGCCATGTTGAGCGAAAGCACACGGTGCATCATCTCGTCGACCATCACGGCTTGGCGCACGGGCGGCGCCACCTGCGAGAGGTTGCGGTACGACTCCACGAAACGGATCAAGTCTTTCGATGAGGCCGAGATGGTCTCCAAGCCCGCCTTCATGTCCACGTCGTCGGCTTGGGTGAGCGCGTCGCTCAACGAGGCGATGGGGGCGACGGTGTTCATGATTTCGTGCGTCATCACGCGGAAGAGTTTGCTCCATGAATTTGTCTCATCGACGGCAGAACGCCTCTCAAAGATGCCACGAATGCGGTTCAAGGCACGGTTGAGACGGGTGTTTTCCTTGAAGTGAAAGTTGAGTTCGCCGTCCTCCAAGGCATCCATCGCGAAGGTCACCTTGCGGGCATCGCGCCGCCGCACGATGATAGCTGTCACCACCACAGCCACGGCGACCGCCAGCACAACCACCAATATCCACAGCCAAATGCTCATATCCCGTATTTCTTCAAGCGGTTATACAAGGTCGGACGACTGATTTTCAAGGTTTTGGCAACGAGTGTAAGGTTGCCGTTGTATTGCCGCATGGCGTTGCGGATGACTTGTTCCTCGGCGCTTTCGAGGGTTTCGTTTTTCAGCTTCGGCGTTTTCTCTTCCATCAACTCGCTGGCTCGGATTTGCAGGTCGGCGGCCTGGATCTGCTCCGACTCGGAATAGATGACCGCCTTCTCGATGCAGCCTTGCAGCTCGCGGATGTTGCCGCTCCAGCGACAGCGCAGCAACAGCTTTCGCGCCTCGTCGGAGAGGCTGTTGGCCGTGCGGTGGTATTTTGCAGCATATCGCTTGATGAAAAGTTCTGATAACGAGACGATTTCATCCTTTCGCTCGCGCAAAGGCGGCAGTTGCAGCACCATCGTGTTGATGCGATAAAACAAGTCCTCCCGGAAGCGCCCTTCTTTGACCATCTTGGCGAGGTCCATGTTGGTAGCGCAAATCAGGCGGATGTCGATGGGAATTGGCCTCGTGTCGCCCACGCGAGTGATGGTGCGGTTCTGGATGACGCGCAGCAGCTTGGCCTGCTGGGTGAGCGGGATGTTGCCGATTTCGTCCAAGAAGAGCGTGGTGCCGTTGGCCTGCTCGAACTTGCCGATGTGGTCGGCATGGGCGTCGGTGAAGGCACCTTTCACATGACCGAACATTTCACTCTCGAACAGCGTCTCAGTGATAGCCCCAATATCGACGCTCACCATTGGTTTCGTTGAACGGTTGGAGAGACGGTGGATCTCGTTGGCCAACACGTCCTTACCCGTTCCGTTCTCGCCCATGATGAGCACCGTGGCATCCGTTGGGGCGGCCATCTCCACCATGTGACGCAGGTTTTTCATCCCCTCGCTCCTACCCCATTGCATCGGTGGCGTGGTGTTGGTCACCTCGTTAACGGCGGATTTTCTATGTTTCTTGCAGGCCGTTTCGAGGGTGGCGAGCAGTTTGGCGTTGTCCCAGGGCTTCACCACGAAGTCGAAGGCACCGCGTTTCATGCCTTCCACGGCAAGGGCGATGTCGGCGTAGGCCGTGAAGAGCACCACCTCCACATCAGGGAAGTTGCGTTTGAGTTCGGAGAGCCAGAAGAGGCCTTCGTTGCCCGTGTTGGTGTCGCTCTCGAAGTTCATGTCCAAGAGCACCGCATCGGGCTGGAATTGGCGCATGGTTTCCATAAGCACCTTGGGCGAGGCGATGAGTTCCACCTCGGCAAAGCGCATGGGCAGCAGGATATTCAGTGCCGACCGGATTCCGGCGTTGTCGTCGACAACGAGAATTTTTGATTTGAGTTTGGGCATAAGAAGATAATTAAAAGGTCAATACATTAATCCTATCATCCACAGAGGTAGCTTGTTGCCTCGCGGCGATTCAATGTCGTCGGCCAAGATATATGAATTGGGCAGGTCGGCGATTTGATCAAAAGTCTTGTCTTCGCCTCCCACCTCGAAAATCCACTTGCCATCCACCTTGAAGTCGCCTTGCTGCTTGCCGTATTCCACTGTGTGCTGATAACTCAATTGGTTGACAGCGAAGCACTCGCGTACCGTTCCAATCTTCACTGGAGTGGTAGCCAAAGCATAAAGCAGGTTGGGGTTTTCAAGATAAATCTTGTCTGGTTTCTGCATCTTTTTCACCGAAACGAGGTCGCTGTAAAGAAGATTCAAAAGCTTTGCATCGTCGAGATGTCCCAGATATTCGACGACCGTGTTGCGCTGCAGCTCAATCATTGAAGCCATCTTCGAGATGTCTACTTCGAAAGGCACCTGTTGGGCCAACACGTTCAGCAACGCCTTGATTTTACGACAATTGCTTGGATTCACCTTACGTAATTGAGGCAACTCCACATCTATCACATAGTTAGTCGTCTGCTCAACAAGTGGGTAATAATCAATAGGATTCCTCAGATAGAAAGGATAATAACCGAATTTGAGATACTCGTGGAAGTGCTGGATCGGGCGGCAATTGGCATTAACTTCCGCCGCCACCTCTTTGGCATTTGAAAGCAACTCTTCCAACGGATGACATGGCAAATCAATGCCTTTATAAAATTGAAGGTACTCCCTGAATGACAGTCCTGGCATGTAATAGCCACGACAGCGACGCGAGAGGTCGGCATCGCCGTCCATCAGTTTGAGCAGCGACGACCCACTAATGACGATTTGAAGATTTGGATAAATTTCGGCCACTTCCTTCACTTCGCGGCTCCAGTTCTCGTATTTGTGCGCCTCGTCGAGCACCAGCAACTTGCCGCCACGCTTGTAAAACTTTTCGGCAACCTCCAGAATGGAATGTTGGGCGAAATACGCGAAATCGAGCGAGCAATACAACACTTTTTCGCTGCCAACGCCGAATTGTCGCCTAATGTGTTGCCTCAACAAAGTGGATTTGCCCACGCCTCGCGGCCCTCGGATACAAAGCATCGGGGCTTCCCAGTTGACGTGATCCATGAAGTTTCTCACTATCTCCATACTGGTTGCATTGAGCATGGCATCCTGTTTTTCGAATAACAATTCCATCGTCTATCGTTTTAGTGTGCTTCTTACAGAAAGCATATTGAATCATATTTTGCTTTTTACAAAAAGCATTTTTGCCATAATTATGCTTTTTACAGAAAGCAAAAATACAACAAATTTATTTACAGCGCATGGATAATCTCCATTTTTCTCAAATTACCGAAAAAAACATAATTTTCATCATCACTCCTTCTGCAACACGTCCACGGGGTTGGTCTTGGCGGCCTTGAGGGTTTGCCAAAGCACCGAGAGGAAGGCCATCACAAGGGCGATGACGACTGCGACGACGAAAATCCAGCCGTAGTTTTCGAGTTTGACGATGAAACCTTCCAAATATCGTTGCGCCGCCCACACCGCCACCGGCACACCGATGACGCAGGCCACGGCCACCAAAACCATGTATTCCTTCACGGTGCGCCACGTCTCGCTCTCGACAGTGCCGCCAAACACCTTGCGCACGGCGATGCTCTTGGCGTTCTCGCCCGCGTAGTAGGTGCTCATGGCAAGCAGGCCGAGCAGCGAAATCACCACGGCGAGGATCATGAAGATTTCCAAAAGGCGCATATTGTTCTTGGCGGGCTTGAGGGCGTCGCGGTAGAAGTTGTCGATGTAGTCGTCGGCATAAACCATAAACGGGAAGCCCTTGCCCCAAGTCTCCGTCGTTTCACGGATGGCTTTCCGAGCCTCTTTTTGGTCGCCGACCGTCTCTATGAGGAACGCCGCGCGCTGTCCACCCCATTCGATGTCTTCCATTTTCTGCACACTCACGACGAGGTAGTCTTCCTCGCCCATATTAGTCCTGTTGACGGGAAAATCACGAATCACGCCAGCCACCTGTTCGCAGCCAGTGGTTCGTTGTGCCAAAGTTTGGCTGATGTCGTGGAAGTTGTCGTCGAAGCCCGTGGCGGCAAAGGCGGCTTCGCCAAACCAGACCGAATTGAACACGGGCGCACCGTAATCCTTTACCTTCTCAAAACCAAGCATTTGGAAAGCAATAGTGTCCATGCGGAACATGCGATAGGCGATCTCGCCACCGTCGCGGGTGAGGCTGTATTGTGCGCCAACGGGATAGCCCGGCACACCTTTACAATGGCCTATCTTTTTCACACAAGGCAGTTGTTCCAAAGCCTCGCTCAAAGCCTCACGACTGGCACCGTGCGCACCCGCATCCAAATAAAACAGGTGCTTGGTGTTGCAGTGCATCGGGCGATTGAGTGAAGTACAGTATTGGGTCTCCATCACGATGGCCATAGCGATGAGAAAGACCGCCAAAGTGCTTTGGATGACGATGAATACCTTATTGAACACCATTTTCGTATTGCGGCGGAAGGTGCCTTTCACCACATCCATCGGCTGCACGCGACTGGCAAATACGGCAGGAATGATGCCGTTGAGCACGCCAACCACCATAATGACAGCGAGATAAGCCAAGACATACATTGGCTTGAACTGCACCTGAATCGGGACATCAGGGTCGTTGAGCAAAGCATTGACCGAGGGGGCAAACAAATGCGCCAACAACAAGCCTAGGCCAAAGCACACTGCCGTAAATATCAGTGATTCAGAGATATATTTCCAAATGATTTCACCTTTTTGCGCTCCGAGCAGTCGGCGCGTGGCCATCTCCTTGGCGCGCTTTCCTGTGAGGGCAAACGAAAGATTGATATAGTTGAACACCGCAGAAAGCAGCAGCAACAACCCGACAATCGCCAAGAGTTTCAAGGTGCCGAGGTCACCGCGATTGAATTGGTTCTTTGAGTCGTTGGCATCGCGGAAAAACAGTTGGTCGAAGCGCCTCACTACCAATTTGTCGAAGAAAGCCTTGCCGTAAAATTCGGGATAGATGGCCTTGCAAACCTGTTCTGCCTTGTCGTAAATCACCTGCGGGTCGGTGCCTTCACGGTATTTCGCGAAGGTGATGGTCGAGCCGTAACGGTCGTAAGGCATTTCATAGGCTGCCCAATTGGCTGGATGTCGATCGTTGACAATCAAGTCGGTATATTTGAAAACGGTGTTGCGGTTGTCCTTAAGGATGCCTGTGATGACATAATCTTGGTTGTTCTCACGAATCGTCTGGCCCACTTTCAGGTCGTAGGTCCGCGCAAGGGTTTCGCCGACAATGACATTCGAGGTTGACTCGATGCCTTCGGGACCGCCATCGACAAATTCGAGGTAAGGGAACATCTTGAAGAAGTTTTTGTCCACGGCGACCACTTTCACCGATACGAACTGATCGTCCATCACGACCATCGTGCTAATGCCTTCGCAATAGCGCGAGGCCATCTCCACCTCGGGCACGCGCTCAACGAGTTCGTCGGTGAAGGCATAAGTGAGGCCCGTGTATTTTGGCATTCCAAAGGTGTAGATGTTTTTGGCATCGGGGCTTTCGCGCGTGATGCTGTACTGCTGCCACGCATAGCTGCCGATAATGATGACGAAAGCGAGACTCACGGCCAAGCCCACCGCCTCGATGACGGTGTAGAGTTTGTTTCGGGAGAGGAATTTCAGGTAGGTACTCATGATTTTGGGATTTATAGATTCAAGGATTTAAAGATTTAATATTTAAAGATTTGCCTGTCGGGGTCTTCGGACTCCCCCGCCCTTCGGGCACCCCCTCAAGAGGGGGAAGCCTACCGGGCGCTGGCCTGCCGGACACAAATTTTGCGTCGCTTTGCGCCGCGCCGCTTCGCGCGTCCCCCTCTTGAGGGGGCAGGGGGAGTCAAAAGACCCGCTTTGCGCATAATCCGTTTCATCTGTGCAATCTGTGGTTTCTAAAAACATCCTATTCCGTGCGTAGCGACTTCACCGGATTGACCGTGGCGGCTCGCAGACTGCGCAGGGTGACCACCGCCACCGTGACGCCCAAGACGGCCAGCAGCGCCAACGCAAACACCCACCAATGCAACGGAACACGATAGGCAAAGCCCTCCAAATAACGCCGCATAATGACGATACTCACGGGCACGGCCACGACGAAACAGACCAACACAATCTTCACGAAGCGCGAGTTGAACATCGCCAGAATCTGCCCCACCGTGGCACCATGCACACGACGGATGCCAATCTCCTTGCGGCGGTGTTCCGTCTCGAACATCACCAAGCCGAACACGCCCATCAGCGAGATGACGATGGCCAAAATCGTGAACAGCGTGACCAACTTCGAGAGGTTTTGCTCCTTTTTATATTGGCTTTGCAGCGTTTGGTCGAAGAGCTGCACGTCGAAATCCTCGGCGGCAATGTCGGGATCCAGCTCATTCAGGATGGTTTGGATGCGTTTCATCACGGCGGGGACATCCACGCCGGCCTCGGTGCGCACAAACAGTTGCATACAAGGCCGCCACGGTTTTTTGCCGAAGACATACAAGGCAAACGGCCCAATCTCGTTGCGCAAGGCCGAGTAGTTGAAGTCCTTGCAGATGCCGGCAACCTCGGCCAAGCCGTCGGTGTGGCCTTGGATTTGGTCGCCGACCGTGATGTCATACATTTTTTGGGCGGTCTCGTTCAAGATATAGACACCGTTTTCCGATTGCTCGTCGGCGGGGGTGAAACTGCGGCCTTCCACGATTTCTATTCCCATGAAATCCAAGAAGTTCCAAGAAACTGGATAGCACTGCCAATTCACATTGGCATCCTTGTATTTTCTGCCCCAGCCCATGCGCTCGTCTTTGACAAACCCACCATCGCCCCAAGCCACATCCTTAATGGCGGCATCGGATTTGAGACGGTTTTCACAGGTTTCACGGTCGAGGTAGGCGATTTTAGCCGTGGTCTGCAGCGTGAGCAGTTGCTCGTGGTCGAAGCCCATGTCGCGGTTGAGCATGAACTGGCGTTGCTCGTGGATGAATATAGCACAGACAATCAGCACGATAGACACCGTAAACTGCAATCCAATCAAACCAATGCGGAAGGCTTTGCCCTTTTGCGTGGTGCCAAGTGTGCCTTTCAAGGCGAAGGCGGGATTGAACGAGGTGGCGAACAAGGCCGGATAGAGGCTGGCGGCCACCGAAACAAGCAAGCCAGAGCCAACGGTCAGGGCGGCGATGCCCCAATTTTGGCCGAAATGGAGCGGTGTGTCGATGAGCGCGACCAAGGTGGACTGCCTGAACAGCGTAACCACGGCCACGGCCAACGCCAAGGCAATGACCACCATCGTCGCCGACTCGCCCACAAATGACATCACCAACGAGAAACGGCTGCTGCCCAATATCTTGCGCGTGTTGATGTTGCGCAGGCGAATGGGCACCATCGCGAAGAAGAAGTTGATGTAGTTGATGAACGCGATGACAATGACCGCAATGGCGATGGCAAGCAAGGTCATCGTCGTAGTACGGTTGCCCGTCTTTCCTGACGCATTGATGTTTTTGGCAAAATACATATCGGTGAGTTTTATCAGTTGGAGATTGGTGCCACCCACCGACTCCTCACACAGAGCCTTTTCCTCCTCGCTGAGCGATGTCGGGTCAATGCCGTTCAGCCGCATAAAGGCGTCCTTCATGGCAGGTTTCGCGGCCTCTTCAAACGCTTTCGGGTCGGCGCCTTCGCGAAGTTTCACGAAATAGTTGAAGCCCCATTCGCTCCAATTGTCCAAACCCCAATTGCCGATATTGTAAAACATATCGAAAGTGGTGCCGTCGCTGTATGCGGGCATGTCCTTGTAAATGGCGACGATGACGGCGTCTTCAAGTTGCAGTCCCTGCCAACTGTTCGTCCGAAGTTTGGCCACGTCGCCCACTTCCACACCAAGCCGTCGCGCCGTCGATTCCGAAACGGCGTAGGTGATGCCGTTAATCCAGTCGTCCCAGTTGCCCGCAACGAGTTCGAAGCCGAAAACATCCTTGCCGCCATTGCTGAAGGCACCGATTTTCACACTCATTTG
>Ga0247608_10007867_pt1 | contig 10866 bp, 10 predicted proteins | sample 176DNAGHGlowgp2_FD_193490 | JGI IMG/M metagenome (GOLD analysis project Ga0247608, IMG submission 193490) | Sheep rumen microbial communities from Palmerston North, Manawatu-Wanganui, New Zealand - 1766 DNA GHGlow gp2 | ecosystem: Host-associated > Mammals > Digestive system > Stomach > Rumen ... | reverse complement strand
AAAAAATTCGTAAAAAACATCGAGGTTTGGATTGACTATGCTGAGATTTCCGATAACACTTTTATACCGATAATCCTTATTATCGGTAATTGCTGATAATAAGGATAAGGCTTCGGTAGAGTCTAGTGTCGGCTGGCTGGAAACCTGGCTTCTGGAGTGGCTTAAAGGAAAACTGTATTACAGTTTTGAAGCCTTAAATGCCGATATAAAAGACCGGGTCAGGGAATTAGCAAAACGTGACTTCAAGCACCGCGAAGGAAGCCGCGAAAGCGTATTCCTTGCGCTTGATAAGCCGTGCCTTCGTCCACTCCCCAAGGAGCCTTTTGAGTCTTTTATCACAAAGCAGGTTCCTAAGATTCCAAATAATTACCACCTGTAATGTTAAGATTTACATTACACGTGAAATGCCAAGCCAGGCAAAATGTAAAGTCATGAACAATAATGGTATGTTCTCAAGGCTTTAATGAACATGGCTTTACATTTCATCTATGGAATTACAGAGATTTGAGCCACTCAATAAGTGATTTATCCGTTTGCCATAACGGTGTGTCTGTGCTTGTGATGTTTTGGCAAGCTTTTTCTATCGCCTTACGTTTCTGTTCACTATCACACCGGGCATAGATTTCAGTAGTAGATATTTCACTATGACCCAAAAAATCACGTATGTAGATCAAAGGAACACCTGCTTGAAGCATATGCATGCTTTTGCTGTGTCTAAAGCCATGTGGAGAAACGACATCCGATACCAGTTCGGGATGCTCTGACCTGGCTTTTTCAACATATTTGTTGAGTATATAAGTAATCCCAGCTCGTGTTAGTTTTTCTCGTTTTCGGTTTGAAAACAATGGTATTCCTTTTTCTCCGCCGTATCCAGCATGGTATGTTTCGATATACCTGGACAACAGCTCTGCTGTCGGCTTCATAAGAGGAATGACACGCGTTTTATTTCCTTTACCTGTAAGTCTCAGTGTATACGGCTTTTGTTTTCGAAAGTCACATACACATAGGTCCGCGATTTCCTGCACGCGAGCTGCACTGTCATACATAATACTTAACAGGGCAAGATCGCGAAGTCCTTCCCTGGTCGATGCATCAACTGCATCGAGAACTGCTTTTATACCATCTACTGAAAGGTATTCCAAGGTGTGTTCCGGTTCCTTTTTTCTGGGAATCGATTGTATCTGTTGGCACTGGTAACTGTAATCCGGCGTCTGCGCCTGTATATATGAAAAAAGAGATTTTATCGCTGCGAGTCTTATGTTTCGGGTGGAAGCGCTGGAATGCCTTGATGCCTCTAACCAGTTTAGATATTCAACCACCACTTCCTTGCTGATCAGAGGAATGTCCACTGCTTCTGGTTTCAATCCATTGGCCTCTTGCAAATACCTTAGCAGTAGGATATATGCATCCCTCTTGGATGAGATTGTGTTATGGCTTACACCTTTGATACCAGGCAGATATTCCGTCAGATAGGAACTCATGTATCGTGCAAAAGATGTCGGTCTCATAGGCCCACCTCCGGTATAACCTGCGTACAGAGGGATTCTACCGCATCAAGTATCTCCGGATACACTTCAGCAGTCATCTTGAGATACTGGCTCGTTGCAGTTATGGATTCATGTCCCATATATACTGACAACGCAGGAAGCATGTTTGTAAGATCCATTCCTGTTCCGGATGCTTTCTGCAATACATGGCAGCAATGCGTATGGCGGATATCATGTATCCTTGGCCCGTATCCTCTTCCGGCATGTTGGATTCCGGCAGAGACCAGGAGTTCTCGAAAACGCAGGTAAACATTGTGATGCGAACACGGCTCACGTGTAATACCTATAAACAGGTATTCCTCTGTATTATATTTAGGATGCATGACAGAACAATACTGCTTCAGAATCTCAAGCATACTTGCAGAAACCGGTATCAGACGATCCTTATTAAATTTAGCGGCTTCTATCATTAACGTACCGTTCGCCAGGTCTACATGTTTAAGCTGAAGTTTGAGGGCTTCCATAATCCTCATACCTGTGCAGTACAGTACACGGATCAATACCGGCATCACCAGATGCATTGTGGAATGACGGTTAGGATAAATCTGATTGCTGGCACTAAATATTTTGGCGATTTCCTCATGTGTAAATATGTAAGCGGAGTATTTCGATTTTCGTTGTCGTATGTATTCAAGGTTCACCGGGATATATGCATCATATCCCAAAGTGTTCAGGTACAAGGATAACTGCCTGATACAACTGACCCTTTGCTGAAAACAACTTCTATCTGCTTCATATGGCTTTTTCGTACACCACGCATCCATCAATTCCTTGGTAAGTAACGGTGTTTGAACATCCATAGTACAGCATAGATCATCAAACTTTTTCAGGTAAGCGACCTCTGTTACATATTTATAGCCGGCAGCACGTTTATACTCGATGAAATCTACTATAAAGGGCGCGAACACGCTGTTAAATTCATTAGTTTTCATACACGCACACCTCCCATCCACACTCCGGTCATATCGGGGACGTCAAGGGCCAGGGGCCGCAAGTGGTGCATGTCAACTTTTAGATAGATTTTCGTTGTATCCGTTGTCGAATGGGATAATGCTTCTGAAATAACAGGAAGCGGGGTCTCATTCTCAAGCATGGATGTAGCAAGGCTTGCTCTTAAAGCATGAGGACCATGTCTTCTTCCCGGGTTAACAACGATGTTTGCATCCCGGAATGCTTTTGTAACAATGCTGTGCATTGCTGCCGCATTAAGCTTAGTGTATGGAGCCTGCATTCTCAAGAATACATGGCTGTCTGATGAAGCAGGTCTGACTTCTTTAAGGTACTTAATGATTGCATTCCCTACATCTGCGGTCAATGGGAGAACAGTTGCTTTCCCAGTCTTCTGCGTAACGAATTCAATAGTACTTTTTTCCCAGTGGAGATTTTCGAATTTCAGTCCGCAGATATCAGACGCCCTCATCCCCAGTTGTGCTGCCATTAATACCATGGCATAATTGCGTATCCCAACTGCACCGGCTTTATTTAAGGAGTCAAGCATGGTTTTTATTTCTGACTGATCGTAAACGGACGGTATCGTTTTCCTGCATCTGATCTGCAGGATAGCTGAGGAATAATCCGCCTCAAGGATACCTTCTCGAAACAAATACTTTGCCAGTTGACGCAGGGTAGCTGTTGCGTTTTTTAGCGTAGGAAGGTTTTTGCTGGCTGACATCCATTTCATAAAGTCCTGAAAAGTACGCGCTGTTATGTCGGCAAAACCATTAAGCTCTGAAATAACAAGAAATTCCGAAAAATGATTCAGTGTATATATGTCCCGGTTTATGGTAGAAAGGGCATAATCATGAGATTTCCTTTCACTTAAGAACGATGTGAACACCGGCTCAAATGGATCATAAAAAGCACAGGGCCAATAATCCTTTTTCCTATAAAAGCTTTTGCCTTCAATACAATATATCAGGATTAGAACGGCCCGTTTACGTCGCTTATCAATGGGCCTGAGATGAGAAAAAGTTATGTCGTCTGATATACCGTATTTTTCCTTCAGGAATAGGATTCCAATCTCACGGGTGAAACAATAGTTTTCATCCGAAAGATACTCTGTTAACGCGTTCCAGGTATGAGAGAGCTGATTAATGTATGTTTGTGATATACCATCGGCCTCCATTGATTGAGTTACTGCCTTAATTACTTCCTTGATAGATACTTGTTGGTTCATAAAATCCTCCTTTCTGGATGTTTGGTAAAACCAGAGTACAGAGGATAAAATGTAAAGTAAACAGCTAACTGAATACAGAGAATGCAGTATATCTCGCCTTTGCTTAACATTTTGCTTGGCTTGGCATTTCACCTGTAATGTTAAGATTTACATTACACGTGGAAATCGCTTGATACTTTTGCCATGCGCCTCTCCGTGTACTCGTAATGCACGGAGGGCAGTGGCATCAGTTCCTGCTTTTCCTCCATCCAGTAAAAATATCTGTTATGCTCCTTTTTCTTAAAGGGCTCCTTATTCAGCTGGTCAAGAAACGTCCAGAGATCTTTGTTGAACTGATCCAGACTAAAATACTGACGTTCCTCCATTTCGTGAAAGAAACCCTTCTCAAGGATTCCGACGGCATTCTCGACGGAGCTTTTGTATTTCTTATCAGCAATTACCGATAATAAGGATTATCGGTATAAAAGTGTTATCGGAAATCTCAGCATAGTCAATCCAAACCTCGATGTTTTTTACGAATTTTTTCCGATAACATTTATTCCAAAATGCTCAATTGATATCCTATTTCCGACCGCAGTGAATTTTGCGGCAGAAAGGAGAATCAAAATGAGTAAAGTACAAACAATAGTCAACATCATCCTTGAACAGCAAAAGCATCTGCTTGCCCCTTCAACTTATGAAGCTCGCAAGAATTACCTGAAAGATCTGATATCTCATGCAGATGCAAAAGGCATCACAGATCCCTGCCAGGAGTTATACGATTCTTATGTTGTCAGGGCAACAACACCGGATCTGCGTTTCCAACTCTTCCATGCAATACGCCTGGTAGACAAAGAAGCCGGAACAAAGGCATTAACGCCAAAAGGAAAACTATACAACGAGCCAGAGATTCCTCCTGTCGATGAAGTTGAAAAGCTTTTTTGCACAGTCAATTACCCTATATCTGACAAAACCGTCGATACAGGATGCCTGATCCGCCGGGCAGAGCAGGAAATGCAGTATCTTCAATTATCTTCTTCTACTTCCTGGCAATACATGCAGGCTTGGCGGGAGATGTATACATTCCTTTATCTCCAGGGAGATACTATGTTTGCAAGAGACAGGTGTATTGACTTCATTGAAGATGCAAACAAAAAGTACCTGGAAGGTGTTCTCCATGAATGGAAAAGAAAAATACGGCGTCGGGCAGCTCTTGTGTTGATTGAAGTAGCAGATACCGGGCACTTTAAATGGAAGATGTTTACTTCCAGAAAAGTATGTTGCCAGGAGGAAACCCTAGAAGATCTCCGCCAACAGTACAGTGCCTTTTTACAAACCCAGAACCTTGAAAACAAAACAATCTCCCTTTATGATTACTCCTTCCGGATCATGATGGAAGGCCTCGGTATTAAGAACGTTTCCGATCTTGGTTCGCTGAATCCGCAACAGATTCAATCCATGCTTGTTTTCCTTTCGGAGAGGCTTGGTATTAACAGCAGGGGAACGGTATTCCCCATTGTGCGCCAGATCCTTTCCTACCTGTACTCTGCAGGACTGACCGAAACGGATTTCTCAGGCATGATCCTTTCACCCGCTTATCATAGGGTGCACCTTAGGCCTTACATGACTGCTTCAGATGAAGAAAAGCTATTCCGGGTTATTGAAGATTCACCTTTGCGCAATAAAGCTATGATGCGGATGGCGCTCCGGTTAGGGCTTCGCGATACGGATATCTGCAACCTTCGTTTCAGTCAGATCGACTGGAAAAATGACCGGATCATCTTGGAACAGGAAAAAACCGGCGTGACGCTATATCTTCCTTTACTTGAAGATGTTGGCAATGCCATCATGGATTACATCATGAATGAGCGGCCGGCAACCGCGAACGACTGTCCATTTGTTTTTGTACGGAAACTGGCTCCCTATAAAAAGCTCGAATCAATGTACATGGTTTGCTCACGTCTGTTTGAAGAGGCAAACATAAAGACTGTTAATCGTGACAGTCGAGGAACCCATGTCTGCCGATATACATTAACGCACAAACTCCTGTTAAAGAAGGTTCCCCATCAGGTCATTACGGATACACTTGGCCATGTATCAAAGGAATCTGATAAACCTTACCTGTCCATGGAAGAACAGATGCTCCGGGAATGCCCTCTTGGTTTCTCACTTATCGGTCAGAAGTACTGGGAAGAAGGTGAGAACCATGTCTGATCCCGTATTTCAGAGTAAACTGCGTACAGATTTCGAAGCATTTATCATCCAGAAACGTGCTGCCGGGTACCCATATTTCACTTCGGCAAAGATACTGGGTTACCTCGATACCATGATTGCAGAGCATTATCCCGACAGTGAATTGCTGTCAAAGGAGATCTGTAATGCCTGGATTAATGAGTGCTCAAAGCTGCATCCGAATACTTTACTGAGGAGAGTGACTCCTGTCCGGCAATTCGGGAAATATCTTACAGGAACGGGAAAGCCGTCATACATTATTCCAGGTGGAATTCCTCATAAGCAGGTGCGCTATGATGCTCATATTTTCACGGAAACGGAACTGAAAGCTTTCTTTGCATCCATAGACCGATGCGGAAAATCACCGTTTTCTCCATACCGGTGCTATGTGATACCTGTGATTTTCCGCCTGCTCTTCACATGCGGGCTCCGGTCATCGGAAGCCCTCCTGTTAGGCATTTCTGATATTGACCTGGTGACCGGCAAGATATTCATCAGGAAGTCCAAGGGTTGGGAAGCCCGTATCATTTACGTTAGTGCAGTGATGCAGGATCTGCTTTGCCGTTATGACAGTATCATCCGACAGTACCTCCCTGAACGGAATGCATTCTTCCCGAATTACAAGGGAGACTATTGCAATAAATCCACTCTTGACAGGTGGTTCCATGAATTCTGGGATATGCTTCCTGAAGCGGCTGTTACTAAGGGCAATAAGCCAAGGGTTCATGATTTCCGCCACTCCTACTGTGTCTACAGGTTAAATCAGTGGGTCATGGAAAACGCTGACCTGAATGCCCTTTATCCTTATCTCAGCGAATTCGTAGGGCATTCCAATTTCGCGGATACTGACTACTACCTTACATTGGCAGAGACTTTTTACCCGGAATTCGAATCACGCATGCGTGCTGTAAACGCCACTATACTTCCGGAGGTGCCACATGCGGATTAAGAAAGCAGACCTCTATTTTTATGAAATGCTGCGTGACTTCCTTCATAAATATCTGGTGAAACAAAGAAAGTATTCACCTGCCACTGTAAAGAACTATACCATTTCCTTGGATCAATTTCGCCAATACCTTCGTGAGCAAAAGTGCATTCCTTTCGACAAGGTTGGTTTTTACTGCTTCAAGAAAGACATGATATATGACTATTGCATCTGGCTGAGGGATAGCCAAGCCAAAGCCATCAATACTGTAAACCTCAGGCTTTCAGCGATCAAGGCGTTCCTGTGTTACTGCAGTGATGAAGATGTTGCTCTGTCTGAACTCTACCTAAAGGCAAAATCCATACACCGTTTTAAAGGTAAAATCGATCCGAAACTGGAATACTTAACCCAGGAACAGCTAGAGGCAGTTTTCGCAGCGCCAGATACTGCTACCAGGAATGGGAGGCGTAACCAATACTTTATGATACATGCTTATGAAACAGGCGGCAGAATCGAAGAGCTGGTCAGCATGACATTGGGTGATATCATTCGTAATGGTACCAGTGTTCAGATACGTCTTCACGGAAAAGGCGACAAAACGCGGTACAATCCTTTGCCGGAAGAAGTAATCCCTCACTTAGATGCTTACCTTGCTGAATTTCATCCACACGGGGAGGTTTCTGACTACCTGTTTTATACCATTCATAACGGCAGCCATACAAAGATGACGCCAAGGGCAGTGAATTCCTTTCTGGAAGGATATGCTAAAAAGATTCATTCCGTAGACGGATCTTTTCCAGAGAACCTGCATTGCCATGTGTTTCGCCACAGTATCGGAATGGCAATGTATAAAGCCGGAATTCCAATCTCATATATAAAAGACTTTCTTGGCCACTCATCGATTGATTCAACTGCAATATACGCGCATGCCGATAATGATGCGATGACCGAGGCGCTTCGTTCTGTAGATCAGGAAGCCCTTCCTGAAAAAGATGAAGCCGGAAATACGTTGTCTGCTCCAGAAAAGAAATGGAAGGGTAAGGAAGAATACCTGCTCCATTTCTGTGGACTTGGATGAAATGTTATCGGAAATCTTTTCGGATTCTCAGTCTGAAACTCTTCGTATTTACAACGTTTTAGACTGAGATTTCCGATAACACTTTTTTACCGATAATCCTTAGGCTTGAGTATACGGGCCGGGATTATTGCGATCTCGTAGTGACGTGCCAGATCACGGTACGCGTGGTTAAGCTTCGGATCATAAAGGTTCGTATGCACGACGGCGGTCTTACAGTTATCCGGAACAAATATACGGGGGCATCCGCCATACCACTGAAGGGCATCTACGTGCCCCTGGTTCCAGTTTAACTGGGTCTCGTCGGGGAAAGCCTCGACGAAAGGATAAGAGCCGTCTCCGAGCGTTGTGACGAAGAAATGAGCCTCATGTACTTCGCCGGTATCGTAATCAACCACACATGGAAGGGTATCACCCATCCAGTCGATGAAAAGCTCTTTTCCGGGTTCCCGTTCCTGTGGAAGGACAACCTTTTTGCCGGTGGCCTTTTTCCAGTCTGTATATTTGGCACAGAAACGGCTGTAACTGTATCCGTCCGGATGTTCGGGACGGTATTCATTCTCCCATATATACTGGAGATTGAGCTTTTTGCTGGACTGGAGCCGGGCATGTATGCTTTCCCAGTCAGGTTCCTCCTTGACCTGCTTAGGACCGAAGGATTCCGGATAAACAAGCTTATTTATCTCGTCCTGTGTCATAGTACAGGTCGATTCATATGTCAGACCGCACTCTTTACAGCGGTTCAGGATGTCGCCCACGGTTGTTTTTGAGCATCCCACGCTCTGGGCGATATCACGGTAGGTGAAGAGATTCATCTCCTTTAAGCGTAGGATTTCTGCGATTTTCATAAAGTCCAGGCACCTCATATTTGATCCTCCTAAGATATGTGATAATTACATCTTAGAACAGTATCTTTTTCAAGAATACTTGAACCCTATGAGAGTGATAGTAATGTTTGTTTAGTATCTTATACTAATGGATATGAAGAGAACCTTGCAGTAGGAGCAGTAAATAAGAAAGCAAGAGAAATTCGCATTTATAACGAAGGAACAGTAACGGCATCAGATAATAATCCTGCACATACTATTGCACTTCAGGGCTATGATGGACACGGTGAGACTTTCTATATCAATAAGAATATGTTTGACCTTACCGATGATGAAGTGGCTAATCTGAAACTTGGTGAGAAAAAGGAAGATGCCTTCCATCCTGGTTATTATGAATATGAAATAACTTCTGGATTAAAAGCAACTACGTGTGGTTATCATTCATATGATGCAGAAACAGGAGAAGATATTCCTAAACCTCATCTTATAGTCAAAATGGAAATAGTCCATGATAATTTTGACCCTACACAGCCTGATTATAAAGGTGCTGCACAGACTTGGATAAAAATTACCTTTGATGGACAGGAACAGTCTGATAGTCCAAAGGAAGTAGAAATACCTGAGTGGCAGAAAAATGATTTTAAGAGAGAGTTTCTAAACGACAATGGAGATTATATTGAGACAGTAAATAGTTCAGAGTTTGTATCAAAGAAAGTAAAACCGATTGTAACTCTCTCATATAATGGACAGACTTATACATCAGGTAAGGGTGGAAGACTTGTAGTCTCTTATAAGAATAATAAAAATGCAGGACAGGCTACTATTACTCTTAAAAAAGTAAAGAAAGATAAGAGTTTGACCAGTATTATTAAGGGTAAGACAATTACTTTTGAGATTGCACCTGTGACAGTTTCAGATAATAACATTCAGCCTAAGATTAAAAATGGAACAGTAAAATCTGTAAAGGTTATGACAGGTGGGAAGTATAAGAAAGTGAAGAAAACAATGTGGAATTTTGCAGGAAATGTACTTACATTCAATGGAAATTATAAAGGAAGTGTTTCATTGAACAATATTAACTGATACGCAATATAGTAAAAGGGAATACTTCATATTCTTACCATACTTAAAGACCCTTATAGGATTATTCCTTAAGGGTCTTTTTGTCGGAAAAAAGGTATAGATAAAAAACGAAAAATATCAGTTACAAAAATTATCTTTTCTCTTAAGCATTGATTTTTTATGATGCTTGGAATATGTGATATGGAATGATGCCCCGCAGGGCGACCGAATTTGACGGTTTACCGTCAAATAATAGGGAGTTATTGTTTTGTGGATTGCTACACCATTTATTTTTATTTTTAAGACATATTACCTTATAAAGCATTTATAAGGGAGGTATGTTATGGCTGCAAGAAGAGCTACAATTAACAATCGTCGGGTTATGGGTCCTCGTCATAATGACAGGAATTTCAAAAAGGATTTAAAGGGTGCAGAACATATTAACTGGAATAAATCAGAACTGAATGAATATGGCCATTATTATATGGATGAAGATAAACCTAATAATCCTGATAATAAACTTACATTTGAAGAAGTAGAGATAAGATTTTACGAAGAACATTTTAGGAAAGCACTTGATGCAAAAAATGAAAGATATAGACACGAAGGACATAAAGATAGATGTCAAACGATGGCACAATATAAATCAAATAAAAGAACGTGTCCAGAAGAAACGTTATATTATGTTGGGAATAAGGATAATGATGTTGACCCTGAAATATTCAAAGCAATATATCGGGATTTTTATGATTGGCATGATGATGAATTTGGAAATCATATTGCGATATTAGATGCAGCATTACACCTTGATGAAAAAACACCCCATATCCATGAAAGAAAGGTATGGATAAGTACCGATAAAGATGGAAATTTAGTTGTAAATCAGAATGGTGCATTAAGGGATATGGGAATGGAACGTCCTGAACATGATAAACCAGAGAATAGATATAATAACCAAGTGTAGTACCACATTCAGAGCAGAAATATGAGCAGAAAAGGCATAAAACCTGATCTGCTCTGAATGTGGTTCTACACTATTGTAC
>Ga0247608_10007865_pt1 | contig 10868 bp, 11 predicted proteins | sample 176DNAGHGlowgp2_FD_193490 | JGI IMG/M metagenome (GOLD analysis project Ga0247608, IMG submission 193490) | Sheep rumen microbial communities from Palmerston North, Manawatu-Wanganui, New Zealand - 1766 DNA GHGlow gp2 | ecosystem: Host-associated > Mammals > Digestive system > Stomach > Rumen ... | reverse complement strand
TTAGGAATATCCAATTCTACCAATTGATCAAATGTGAAACGGCCTTCAAGTAACTTAGAAGCATTAAGAATATTCTGCATGATTTTATCAGATTGTTTATCCATAACATCATGTGTAACTTTCTTCTGTTTCTTCTTCATTATTACAAATAAATTATTGTTTAATATGTCGCTATTATCATTTTGATCTTTTTTGGTAGAATTAGTTGTTGTTTCTTTTTCATCCTTAGCTTTGAGTGCGGCTATTTCTTTTTCTAGTCTTTCTAGTTTCGCCGCGCGATCATAAAAAAAAGTGTTTCAGGTTCTACAGGTAAAAGACCTAATTCAGCTCCACAAGATTCTTCAGGACATCGCTTTCCATCAATAAGATGACGAATACCAGAAATATTCATAATTGAATTCAAACGAGGATCGTCCATAAGTGTATTATAATCTTCTGGAGAAAGATTATAAACAGAATCAATAATACCATCAAGATCTGTGAATCTAATGTATGAAACTTTTGTAGCATTAGACTGATCGTCAACGATATGTGGAACCATGAGAGATTTGAGATAAATATATTTTCTCAATTCAATCATATAATCTGGTAAACCAAATGTTGAATCAATTGATACAACCTGTTCAGTATCTTCATCAACATATTCAAGAGGTTTATCTCTGAATTTTTCAATAATTTCTGCAAGAGCAGCATAAGCCTGTTCAACATAAGGAACTTGAAGTTCATAAATGAAAGAAGAAATAGGAAGTTTCTGCTGGATACGATAAATCTTATTGGCAGATTCTACAACTTTTTCTTTCTGGAATTCTTCATATACTTCAGCAGTTGAAGAACCGCTGATAGCTCCCTTATTAATATATTTAGCAAGCTTATCATATTCAATGTGCTTATTAAGTAAGAAACAAAGATCTTTAGAACCTACTGAAAGATCGTGTGTTGCTCCACAAGTAGCGCATGTTAAACCAATAGTTGTTGGTTTCTGGAATGTAGCAGCATAAGCAGCAAAGAATAACTGTTGGAAATCTGGGAATTTGATAATTTCACCAAACAATTTATGTTTAGAAGGTTTATTTTCAAAACCAGATACAGAATAAATATGCTTATAGAAGATATCCATCTGTTTTTCACGCTTTTCCAAGAAAAGAAGGTTTTTATTATAAATGTAATCGTCTGATGAAGGATCGAGTTCATCTACCTTTTCATCGATCTTACAAATATCTTTAATATCAACCCATTGGAAAGCAGTCATTGTAATAACTACACCAGATACAACAAATGGTACAACTGAATAACTAGGTTGCAGTGTTGGAAGTACTGTAGTCATATAAATATTCTGCTGTTCTTTCTGTGTTTTCTTAGAAATATCAGTAGCTGTAATAGAATTTGTATCTTCAAGTTTAATGTTTCTAAGAACTTTAGCTACTTTAGCTGTACGAAGTTTGAAAGCTGTTTGTACACCATCACCACCAAAATAATTATGTTCACGTGGTTCTTTAGCAGCCTTTTCAATAGCAGCTTCTACCTTTGCTTTTGTATCTTCAGAAGAATCGTCGATAATTTCAACTTCTTTATCATCAGAATTATCAACTTCTTCAGAATCTTCATAGTTATTATTGAATGTATCAATCACTTTTTCAGGTGTAAGTTCTTCATCATCGATTTCACCAAGACGAGCTTCATTAGCTTTTCTAATTTCGATGTTTTCTTCACGAACACGCTGATCCATATCATCAGTAATTATGTCTTTTCCAAGTTGCGATTTTTCTTCTTCTTTTTCTTTAATAACTGCAGCTTCTGCAGCAGATACAACAGAAACTTCTTTTTCAATTTTAGGTTTAGAAACAACCTGTGGTTCAGGTTCTTTAATTTCTTCTTTAGGAGGTTCTTCTTCCTTAATTTCTTTTTCTTCAACAACTGGTTCTTTTTTAACTACAATAGTTTCTTCTTGAATTGGAGTTTCTTCCTCAGCCCAAGGAGCGTCATCAACAGGACGTTTAGCTGTAATTTCGAGAGTAATATTTTTTATTTCAGGTTCAGCATTTGTAATTTTAGCATCTTTACTAAGATTATGTAATGCTTCTGAAGTAACAGGTGAAGCTTGCAATTCATCGATAGTTACACGTGGATAATCTTCTTTTTCTTCACTGACTACATCTTTAGATTCTTCCTTAGATTTAATCATCATTTCCATTTGAAGATTTTCACGTTCGATATCAGCTTCGGATTTTGTAGGAATTGCTTCTTTAGGTACACTAGAAGCTTCCATCTTCTCAATGAAGTCTTTTTCAGTCTTCATTTCTTCAGATATGTTATCCATAGGATTATATTTCTCCTTATAAAAAAAGAAACTAGTTTGTAATTAACTAGTTTCTTTTCCATATTTTTTATAAAATATTATTAAAATGGTGAATCAGTAAATTCTTCTTCACCACCATAATTTGAAGAATTGTTATAACCGCCAGATCTATTACCAGCACTGTGGAAGTTTTTGAAACAAGCGCTGATATATTTGGTGATTGTATTAACAGCAGCATCCTGCATACGATAAATCATAGGAACCAGAGGATCCTGCAATTCTTTGAATGTTGTTACAAATTCATATGCTTCGATATCTGCATAATCAATCTTGAAATCAAGACTTGTTGAAGCTTCAATTTCACCTGATGGAACACGTGAATTGAATACAACTTCAATAGAATCATTCTTTTCAAGATCATGATATGAAAGACGAAGTCTTGGAATACCGTCATACATTTCTGTATCGATCATGAGATATCCCGTTGGAACTTCCTGTCCATCACGATAAGCTGATGTAGGAATCTTGTAAACTTCGTCAGACTGATAATTCTTACCAGCAGCATAAGCTTCACGACGTCTTCCCATAATACCTTCAAGAAGGCGAGATGTATCGTAAGCTTTTGCAGGTGAAAGATAACATGTAAGATCAAGTACATTTTCGGAAGTAATTCCACGTTTAAAACGAAGAGTCAACTTTCCATCATGATACATGATGTTTACAAAAGCATAAGCTTTACCATCGGCAGGTTTCTTGTAACTGAAAAATGTCTTAGACATCTGAGCGTACAAATGATATACCTGATTTGACTTATTTTCATTAGATTCAACTGCCATATATGTTTTACTCCTTAACCCATTGACTGAGCTGGGTCATGCTGCTGGTTTTCTGTGTAATTTTCCATAGATTTTTCCAAACGAGGTTCGTTAAGACGACCATCCATTTGGTCACGAAGACTTTCATTACCACGGGCATGTTCTTCGTATTCTTTCATCTTATCTGAATTAGAATCACACATAATTAAACTCCTTTAATGCTTATGCATCTTTTTTATCTTCTGTCTTTTCAGCAGCTCTAATAGTAGCAACCTGAACTTCTTCACGATATCTCAAATCGAGAACATTCATAAGTGTTCCAAGAGCAGCATCAATATTTCCCATAGCATAAAGCTGTGTAGAAATAAGTGTACGCTGTTCAAATGTATAATCAGATTTACCAGTCTTGTCAATCTTTTCATTGTCTGTGACAAGCTTCTTATTCAAATCTTCTGTAATCTTAAGAAATTTCTTATAATCATCAGATTTGATAAGGTCGCGAATTTTTGTTCCAAGAGTTTCGAGTTCTTTAAGTGTTTCATCACTTTTAAGTGAATCTACAATAGACTTTTCTTCAGTTTCAGCCATATTAGGCCTCCTTCTTTATTATTATAAATATATAAATTTATCGTTCTAAATATCAAATTTTAATATCAGATATCTGAATTTCTTTAAATTTGATATTAAATTCATCAGCAAAATACTTTGCTTGTTCTATAATATAATCAAGATATTCCATTTCGAAATATTCTTGTTTAAACACTGGTTTTATTTTTAGAGAACGCATTCTCCATTTAACTAATGTTTCAATTTGTTTAGGATTATTACATTTATAAAGATGGAATAGATCTAAAAAGTAGCCAACAGTCTCGCTGTTGTTGTACTCCCTACGCCTCCTCAAAAAATTCGCACTTATCCCAAACTTAACAATATCTCTACCTTTAAATTTTACTTTAATAATGTAAAAATATTTTAATGCTTTAGATTCAACCGGAATTATTCTTTTTCTTCCAGGTTTCTTTTTAACTACTTCTTCTGTTCCAAGAGATTTCTTTGCCATAGTTTATCATCCATGGACAAACGAGCTCTATCTGAATTCGAATTTTCAATTTGAGCCAATACTGTATTTGTTGCATTTGTAATAACATCAATCATATCTTTGATTTCTTTATTACTACAACCAATATTTAACATAGCTTCTTTTTCAACAGTTCCAATCATGTCATGTTTAGCTATTTCTCCATTAAGTTCAACATTATTCATAATGTCTTCTGTATCAATAGAGAATTCATTATAAAGATGATAGATTGGTTTTGTTATTCGAATTTCTCGTTCATTTCCTCCTTCATTATATAAATAATCTAGAATTGCAAATTTTGTATCGAATGAATAGACTAAATAGAAATCTTCATCAATTTTAGCATTTATGATTTCTGCTTGTTTTTCACAATTGTATAAAATTTCTTCAATGAAATCATGTTTTACATCATCGTTAAACTTAGCAAAGAAACCACATTTGGTAACATTGAATTCAAGATGTTTATTCGCCTTTTTCATTACAATTTCAATTTTTTCCAAACCGATATAAAGAAGTTTTTGGAATACATCATTTATAAAATCATTTAAAGCTCTTGTCCTATTGTTAATATATATCCCTGTTTTTACTTCATTATTTATAAAATTTTCAACAGAAGTCGAGCCATATGTATTACAGAATATTGTAGTTCTATTATCAACAAATTCATTAATATTTCCACTTCTTTGTTTCTGCATATCTAATCGAGCATCAATACTATTATAGAATTTAGGATTGAATGAATTACTATAAATCTGATCTTTAAATTTAGGAAATTCACCTTTATTATCAGCAAAGTTTATAATCCCACAAGAACCTGAAACTGACAAATCACACATCGATAACCCTAGATCAACATAGCCATTTGGACGAACTACATGTCCTGTTTGGAATGCATAGGTTGGTCTGATATATGCGATTTCTATGAAAGGTTCTATATTTTTAATAATAGCTTCCATATTCAAATCTTTAGGAAATTCAACATCACAGAAGTAAACTGTTTTATTAAACATTCTAGAATCTCTATCAATATCGACTATAGAATAATTTGTTATTAATGCTGCTATTTCTTGAACCTTTCTATCAGGTATTCCATTAATTCTTTCTATTTCTTTTATGAATAATTGAATCGTTCTTTTATAATCAATAAATCCTAATTCTTTTAAGTTATTTGATGGTTTAGTCTCCAACATATTTTCATTGAGTCTAATTCGATCAATAACTATTTCTCGCATATTCATAATATACCTCACTTATTACATAGAAGTAATATATAAATAATAAAAAAATAAAATAATGTAAATTATAGGGAGTGTTGCTCTCCCTATAATTTATTTACAAATATTTATTTTCTTTTTGTAGAAACTGGTGTGAAAATCAATGGAATTTCTTTAATTACAACTTTATTAAACTGATGTTCAATATAATCATAATTTTTATCCATAGCTTTCCTTTTATTCTTATTATTGATATAAAGAATATATTTTACACCAAGATTAGCAGGAATTGGTTTAGATATGTAATCGTAGTTATTGATAAAATTGATAAGAGCAAATCTTGTATAGATATTACCATATTTACCAACATTCTTTTCTTTCTTAGCATCAGTATTTCTGTAAATTATATGATTTATTTTAATTGAATAGGGAATCTTTCCGTTCATTTGTTTGTAATAAGCGGCATAAGAATCATATAGATCTGCTGCATTCATTACAAAAGCCCATTTCTTTTTTCCATTAGAAAGAATCTTTTTATAGAAAAATACATCTCTTGCTATCGGATTTTTACTAAAGAATTTACCATGATTGAAATTATGTTTAATAATTTTCTTAAGCATAATTTTGATATCTTTATCAGTATGATTAAATTTTTCTACAAAATATTCATTGTATTTCTGACGGAAAATTTCCAAAGCCCATGGATTTTTTTCGAAGAAATTTACAACAAGTTGTGTAGATTTCTTAGACAACCTATGATACCATTTCATTACTACAGGAATTTCGATATACAATTTTTCGAAATGATCTGTAGTAATTATGACATTAGCTTCTGGAAGTTTTTTACAAACTTTTCCATATGTAGATGATGTTTTTACTTTAATCTTTTTATTTTCAGATTTTTTATTCACCTGTTTAGTAGAAGATTGATATTGTTTATTATCAATCTTCTTAGAATGTTCTTTTCGGCTACGAGCTTTGCTTTTCGGATTAGAATACGATGAATTACCGGTTCTTCTCCCATTAGTTCTACTCATGTTTGTTTCCTCCTAGAATCTTATAAGTGTACTTGTACCCATTTTCTTTGTACTACTTCCTTCTGCTTGATATCTAGCTGGAGATAACAATAATGAAGAATACAAAGATGTAATAGGCTGTAAATGTTTTTGAATCATTGAATCTGTACGGATAAATGGAATTACCCATTCTGGTAACTTCTTAGTATTACCATTTACTGGAATAGCAAATGCTTTTAGACCAAAACTAGAAAAATCCATACCTAAAGAATTAACTCTAAATACATTTTTTCTAATCTTTTCCTTTATATCATTGAACTTAGGATCAATACGTTCTAGATCTTCTTCAGTCATGAGATTTGTATCAAACATGTATACAGCATCTCCAGGAACGATGTAATCATCAGGATACAAAAGATTCCAAATACAACTTGCTCTCGCAGCTGTAGTTCTTACAGGATCTTTGATATTATTAATACCATTGTATCTTGTAAAAATACCAAAAGTTTTATCTCCTTCTTGAATAGATTTATCAATATGATCTTCAATCTCATGGACACCATGTAGAATGTTTACAGGATCATATTTATTGGCTCTTAAAACCATATTCTGAAGAAGATCAATGATATGTGTAGACACATATTCATTGAGACCAGATGAACCCAAAGAACGTCCAGTAATAGCTAACTGTGCTTCTTCAGGAATCATTTTTCCTTCCTGAATAGTCTGAATTCCTATATAATTTTTCTTTACAGGGAATAACAGAATAATCGGGAAGAAGAATTCATTTTTCATATACATAAAGAATCTGTCTTCAGGATGGAATGAATTACAACATTCTACATAATTATGGCAACACTCATCAAGAAGTGTAGTAACCAAAGATACGAATATCATCGTCATTCTAATCTGTACATTCATATCATCCATAAGATTTTCTTTACCATATATTTTCAATGTATTCAAAACTATTTCATAAAGCGATGGCATTGTCGAATCTGTATCTCCAACAACACAACACTTTCTTTTACGAGTCTTATACTTTTCAACACGATTATAATTGATAACAGTTGCAAAAGCAAAGATTTTCATATAATCTGTAAGTTGTTCCAGATCAGTTTTCATTCCTTCTGGAATTTCATACGGATTAATAAATTCAATTCCATTTTCGATAAGTCTATTAACCAAATCATAAACTTTCTTATTACGTCTGATTAATTCTACAGGATTATTTGCGTAATAAAAAGCTATACGTTTCCAATCTGGCATCATTTCAAACATTAAGAAAGATGTTTGAGTAAATTTATTGAGACTCTTTCTAATTCCAACAACATCTTTAGTCATAAGAATGAAACGAGTTCTGCAATCTTCTGGAGTAGGAATATAATCGATGATCGAAAGTGCTTCTGGAGTAAATAATGGTTCTTTGATTTTAAAAATCTGATTAATCCAAGTCATTACTTCATTTACATTTTCAAATGTAAAATTTCCAGCTAAAAATCTTTCAATAGTAAATACTTGTTCAGAAATAAAATTACGAGCTTGTGCTGTAATGGATCCACCCATATCAATATTTGAAATGAATGAAGATTGCATTGTTGAAGCTCCATAAATTGAGTTAGTATTAGCTTTTACCTTATTCTGTTTGTTATTATATTCGCGGAAGTCATCCATATTACCTGCATTCTTAGCTTCAAGCATTTTCTTTTTAAATACAGCACGAGAATCCATCCAATCAGTAATAATGAAATAACTTGCAGGGTTCCAATTCTCTGTTAAAGTGCCATTTGCAAGAATATTCAATTTATCTTTTTCAATTTCCAATGGAATTGTATTTGGATCTCTTTCAAGTTGCCATTCATATCTATACAAATTTCTACAATGAGCTACTAATTTCTTTCCGGCTGTTTTACGTTCGACAATGTCATTTACATAATTTTTCAACCATTCATCATCGATTTTTCCATTATAGGTTGTTTTAAGAGTTTCAAACACTTTCTGTTTATACTCATCAAGTAAAGTCATTTAAATTCTCCTATTATATTACACAATATTGTTTTCTAGTATTTAAATATATAAATAAAAAAAGAGAGGATTTATATCCTCCCTTTATCTTTAAAGATTTTCTGATAAAAACTTTTCAAAGTTTGATTCTCTAGCAGAATCTTCTTCATAAGTTTCATCAGAATCCAATTTTATAAATCGCTTAGCAATTTCTTCTAAACAATCCAAATCGTCTTTATCGAAGCTATTACAAATAACTCCAATATTTTCTTTTCCATAAAGCATCATTCCACAATTTACAATGTGCTTTAGTCGGAACCCTTCAGTTCCAACCAAATGTCTTTGATCCTTATATTCGTTTAAATCAATAACATTTGTTTGCTTAAGAAAGGCAAATCCTTCATTATCTGCAGCGATTTCCCTTTCAATATTTCTCACATCATCCGGTAATGGATTAGACGGATGATCCAACAGACAATGGCCCATTTCATGTGAAAATGAAAGCCATGCCATTCTGTCTGAAAGATGATCATAAGCATCACTATTCAGTGACATTATATAATCATAACTTTCAGTTCCGTAATTGTATATACGGAAACATATTGCACCAGTTGTCTGGTACAATGATTTAAAATATTTAAAATCGTTCCTATCTGTTGAATTGAAGAATGCTTCTCTCCAACTACAATAGGCGTATTTAATTCTATGTCCTTCATTTGACACACATTCAGTATCATCTGATAACATAGCCAAATTCTGATAGAAATTGTTTTCAACTTTCCCTCTAAACAAATTTCTATCGTTTTTCTTAATCTTCTTAACACATTCTTTATTCTGTGCTAAGAAGTAATAATATGATTTAAAAGCATGTTTAGTGCTTTTGATTTTATTATTCACATTACTTACCTCCACTATTATAATATATCAAAAAAAAACATTTATTTACAAAAAAAAACAAGAGAGGGAATGAATCCCTCTCTTGTTTTAACATTTACTTAGACCATAATATATGTCTGCCCTACCATATGATACACTTTATTACATCGTATGGTAATAGCATTAATGTTTTCATATTTATGATATTTACTATTGTAATGATTTATAATCTTCGGCTGAATTATTGCTTTTGTCCTAACAAAGTTTGCAACGTAGTAAACATCACCGGATTTTAATTTTACAATCTTAAACATTAAATTCTCTCCAGAATTTCGCATGCGACATAATTCTGGATAATGATCCAAATAACCTAAATCATTCAGAATAAAATAACCAGTACCATCTGGAACATATTCCAATTCTTCTTTAAGTAATTTTATTTCCATAAGATTACTTCCTCCTCATTTTTATAATATATAAAAAAAGTAGGGTATATTATATACACCCTACAGCAGCAGTTAATTAATAAATGAAAATTTGTTGAGATATCTTAGTTTTCAAATGTTTTCTTTTTTCTTGATCGATAAAAAGTACATTACCATCATTATCATAAGAATATTTTCGTTGAAAATTTATAGTAGTTTTATCACCTTTAAAATTATCAACGTTAATAAGTTCTTGATATAAAACTAATTTATCAAATGATTCATCATCATAATCTTCATATATTACTTTTGAAATTCTACTATTTTTATCTGAAATAGTTTGTTTCATACGGCTTGTATGACAATTAGTATCGATAATATAAGTATATTTTTCAGAATATACTACTTCATCATTTTGATTTTTAATTTCATGTAAAGTTTGATGTTTAGAATTATTATCAAATATGTCTGTTGTAATATATTCTTTTCTAATAACATCTGGAGTATAACCTTTATCAAAAACTTTTGATGTATCGTTTACTCTATCACTTATTGAGATAGTTTTATATTTCTCAATAAGTTTGTCATCTTCGATTTCACTAGAAATTAAATCTTTAGTAGTGGTAGAAATTGTATACGAAACATCGTCTTTATTAATACGAATATCCGATGTTTCAATTTTTGATATCTGGTGATTTTCATTATAAGTAAACAATTCTCGATAACGTATTATTTTAAAACATGAATCATCGGGATATATATCTCTTTGTATAGATTCAACTGCTTCAGTACCATCAGAATAAACACGTGTTGTAGTTAATACAATTACTTTATAAACAACCTTATCTCTAGAAAAAGTTTCTATTTCTGAAATATGATGAGTACGTTGAAAAGATTGACCGTATTCATTATAATAGGTAAGGTCATCAGTTTCAGTTTCTTCTTTTTCTTTTGTAATAGTTCTCCAATTTAACGATTTGAATTCAATTTCAGTAATTTGAAATTCATTCGTTAATTTAGGAAACAATTGAATTTTTTCACATTTTCCTTCATTATTGACGGTTAAGATTTTTGTTGGACCCTTCATTTCGAGTACCTCCATTAAAATAATTTTTTAAAGATTTCGTCATTTAGAAACCTTTAT
>Ga0247608_10007864_pt1 | contig 10868 bp, 5 predicted proteins | sample 176DNAGHGlowgp2_FD_193490 | JGI IMG/M metagenome (GOLD analysis project Ga0247608, IMG submission 193490) | Sheep rumen microbial communities from Palmerston North, Manawatu-Wanganui, New Zealand - 1766 DNA GHGlow gp2 | ecosystem: Host-associated > Mammals > Digestive system > Stomach > Rumen ... | reverse complement strand
GAAAATACGGGGGCTATAGCTCTTGATGAAATCTGCACCTACCACCTCTTTATAAGCATCAATCCAGATATGTCTCATCATCTTCGCCAGAGCTTTGACGTTTTCCATCTTTGCAGGAATCACGTTATACTTCTGATCAGTCTCATAGTCCTGATAACGATAGATGATGCGAATATTGTAGGGATCACTATAGTTTGCACGCAACCAGCGGTCGAAATCGGTAGAGTCGGTCTTCAAATCGTTAGCATAGATGCTTGGCTGTTTGGGCTCATCGTCAGAGCATGCCGTGAATCCCAGTGCTACTGCACATATAAATAGGAAATATGATAATCTTTTCATTTTGTTGGTCATCAATGATTCTTAATAGATTCTTTCTCTAATCACTTCCGCGGTATTGGGCTTATTCAGATCAGGGTTCTGTCCTTTAATCTGCTGAGCATCATTATCAACCTCGTCTGTTGTACGTGGGTTAGCCTGCAGACCAGCGGCAATAACATCGGTAGGCAACTGGATAGCACCACGCAGGTCGCCAGCAGTAAATGTGAGGGGATCCTCGTTCTCCACATAATGTTCATACTCAATACCGTAACGCTTCAGGTCCATGAAACGCAGACCTTGGAACATGTTAGTGACACGTCGCATATAGAGAATCAACTGAATGATATTCTCCTGAGATCCTGCTTCAACCTTGAAGCCCTGAGGGTTCAGCTTTTTCTTTATACTCATCTCGAACTCGCTCACGGGGTGAACGGCAGCATACTTGATATTGTTCATGAAGCTATTGACATTGCTTTCCGTGAAGAGCTTACGAATAGAACTACCATAAGAATCCTCTAAGTTGCCATTTGCCCATGTGTTCATGTCGGCAAGGGCTTTGGCAAACTCTTTTTTGTGAGCATATGCCTCAGCACGACACAGGATAGTCTCGTCTCCAGTGAAAGGTACATCGACAATATGTACATAGCCAATGCCGTTCACCTTGTCGGTATACTCAAAGACCTCTTCCATCTTAGGTTCCAAGATGAAATTATTATTGCCATAGAGACTGTGAGCCGACCAAAGTAGTGTATTACCAGATGTTCCAGATGAAGGATTCCAGGGTGAATAAGCCCAATATGTATCGTAACTCAGCACGGTCATGTTGTGAGCGTAGCGCAGATATGCGCCACCTGTTAACACACGGGCTGCAATAGAATAGGCAGGAGTCATAAGGAAGTTACAAGGTTGACTTGACTGAATGTACATGTTGAAATAGTCGTCAACACCTGCTGCGGTATTATAGGGCTTACGTTGGCGCAGACAATCTGCGGGTGAACCACCAAGAGCCTTGGTTGCATATTCAATCACTTTGTCCCAATTCTGGTAGTAGAGGTTGAAACGAGCTGCAAAGGCATAAGCAGCCTTTGTGTTAAAGTGATACTTGGGAATAGCGTAAGCTGCATCATCAATCAGAGGAAGAGCCTCCTCAATATCATCATTGATATGCTTATAGAGTTCTGCCAGTGTTCCACGTTCATAATGTGTATCTACAGACTGTTCTGGCTCCAGAGGGTAAGGTAGGCCAAGGTACTGGTCAGCTTTGAGTGAGTCGTATGCCATACAGAACACGGTGCTCATCTGGAACATGCTGAAAGCACGACACATCAGAGCCTCACCACGCTGGGCTTTCAAATCATCTGTATTACCCATATCGTTGATAGCCTGAAGAGCTTCGTTGGCTGTAGCCACAGCTTCGTAATAGCCGTTCCAAAGGTTACGTGGACAGTCAATATCGCTGGCCGTCACGGTCTTAAAACGATACAGCTCGTCAACTTGGGGCAAAGTGTTATATTTCTTTCCGTTGTCGGTTACGTTGTCTGATGATATTTCCGAAATCAGAATGGTGCTTACTGTGGGGTAAGCAGAGGTGATGAGTTTAGACACCTTGTTTTTTGTATCTACAGTAGCACGGTCATCGGGCAGTTTGTCCAGATAGTCGTTACATGAAGTAACAGCCATGCTGAATACCAGAAGTGCAGGCGTTAAGTTTTTTATCTTAATCATAATCTTCTTTTTCAATTGATAATTAATAACAGTCATATCCTTTACAGTCCAGCACGGAGTGTGAAGGTGAACTGACGAGCCATAGGAACGGCTACACCACCTGTGTTGAAGAACTCGGGATCCTGGCCGTTAAGCTTGCTGTCAGAATAGATAAGGAACAGGTTCGTGCCCTGCAACTTCAAGTTAAGGGAATTGATTCCCAATGGACTGATCCATGAAGAAGGCACATCATAAGAAAGAGAAATCTCCTTCATGCGGATGAAGTCACCCTTGGCAATACGTGCCGTAGAATAGTTGTAGGCATTATAGGCATAACTCAGGTAGGGGTCTGCCTGATTCATACGACGGTCTGCCAGAACAGGGATATTAGTATGTGACTCGTCACCACCTACTACCCAACGGTCATTAAACTCTTTGGGCATAGCATCCAGATCGCTATAGCTTGATCTGAATACGGGGTCAAGGCGCACCACATTGCCAAATGAATATGAAGCAAATACATTCAGGTGGAGGTTCTTATAGGTAAATGTGTTACCCAGTGAACCTGTGATAGTGGGATCCGTAGGACCTTCGTAAACCAGATGGTCGAGTACATACGACTGGAAGTCGTGATCACTTATTGTCAGGTTACCATCCTGATTGATGAATGTGGGCAGGCCATGTTCGTCAAGTCCCTGGAAGTCAATGCTCCAAAGGGCACGATAGGGATAGCCCACCATGGTGAAACCGTTACGCTGGTACTGACCAGTGAGATAATAGATAGGACTGCGAGAATCCAAGTCAGTTACCTCTGTCTTGTTGTGAGAGAAAATGAAATCGGTGTTCCACTTAAAATCACCAGCCACAATATTCTTGGTTGAGATGCTCAGCTCCTCACCATGTGATTTCATCGTAGCCACATTAGCATATTTGGTAATAGAACCACCTACACCAGTTGTCATGCGAGGACCAATCAGGTCGAAGTTGTTACGCATCCACCAGTCGAAGGTAACGTTGATACGGTTTTTCAACAAGCCGAGATCAACACCTACGTTAAACTCGTGCTTCTTCTCGTATGTCAGGTCAGGGTTACCAAACTGCTGAATGGCAAGTGCTGTTTCTTTGTCAGAAGCGAAAGGACGCCAGGGGTTTACACTCTCAATGATAACCATAGCATTGTTGACAGCAGGTTTGTCACCAGTCAGAGAGTATGATACGCGGAGGGTTGCGTGGTTCAGGATGTTCTTGAAAGTATCCTCAAACCATGACTCCTCATGTGCATTCCATGCACCAGAGATATTCCATGTTGGCAACCAACGTGCTTTACGGCTACGTCCCAACTGGTTACTACCCTCGTAACGTATGGTTGGCGTGATAGTATAGCGGTGCTTCCATGAGTAGGTAGCGGTGCCGAAGAAAGCAACGTTACGCTCGTAGCTGTTGCTTACCTCGTAATACATATTGTTCTCCTCGCTGGCCTGCTTGAAGTAGTGGTAGTCATAAGCACCGAGCATACCCATCTCGTACTGCATGCCTACGCCATTGAAGTAATTTGCGTTACGCTCGATATCGTTGACCTCCATACCACCAAAGATATTGACGATATGCTCTTCATCCTGTCCGAAGGCATCGTTATAGCTTGCCGTAGCACGGAAGTTCTTACTATTCATGATGTTCTTGTATGTGCGGTAGAAACCACCTTCTGGCAATACAGAGTATTTCAGTGAGTTGGGCACATCGGGATCAAGGTAGAGGAAGGGATTGTTATCACGCATGGTAGCATCATCCATAGCACGGAAAGCCATAGACTGGTTTGAGTTCTCCTTGATCATGTGTGTGCGAGTGGCCACTGAATAGTTGTATGCTCCCAAAGCAGCCAGTTCCAACTGGCGGATGGGCTTGTATTTCAGTTCAGCTTGGAACTTCAGGTTCACTACGTCAAGATCCATATAGTTGTTGGCCAACTCGTTGTGGATATTGAAGGGAGCGTAGTTACGTGTATAATAGGTATTGGGATCCAGCGCACGACTCGTATTGATAGCATACGAATAGGGGTTGATGTCAAAGTCACGACTTACCTGACCTGACACCATGTCAACGCTCTGGTTGGTGGTACCTGGAGCCTCTTGCTTACGATAGGCGGCATTACCAATCAGGTTCAAAGATAGTTTTGTTGACAGATTGTAGAGGGCATTGATGTTTGCAGTATAACGCTGCACCTTGCTGCGCTCGGTCCATCCTGGATCGTTCATCACAGAGAAAGAAGTATAGTACTGAGCTTTGTCTGTACCTGAAGACATAGAGATAGAGTGGTTTTGCGAGATACTTGTAGAGAAGAGCTCGTCAAACCAGTTTGTATTACGGAACTCAGCTTCCTGCAGATAGGCATTCATTGCCTCGTCAGTATTGGGCAGGAGGAATTTTCCTGTTGCAGGATCATAGGTGTTCATCAACTGGTACATCTTTCCGTAAACACCACTCTCTGAACCGCGATAAGTGTCAGAGAAGGTCAGCCAACCAGCATTATACATCTCTCTGTATGCGCTCATCTGCTCCTGAGAGTTCATGATATTGAACTGTGAGTAGCTAGGCTTCAAACGCATGGTGAATTCACCAGTATAGCTGATATGCGACTGTCCGGCCTTACCTTTCTTGGTGGTTACGACAATCACACCACCCATCGCGCGCGCACCATATATAGAGGTGGCAGAACCATCCTTCAGAACCTGAAATGACTCAATGTCATCAGCGTTCAGTCCTGCAATAGCACTTGAAATCAGGGTATTGGCATCACCGCTTGACAATGCGTCTGCATCTACCTCTGTAACATCTTCCATCACGACACCATCAACCACCCAGAGGGGCTTTGATGCACCATAGATAGAAGTGGCACCACGCACACGAATCTTGGGTGCAGTACCAAAGGTACCAGATACGTTCTGTACAGACACACCGGCTACACGTCCCTCTAGAGAGCGTGAAATATCTGCCACACCGTCAATTTTAGCTTTCTCTGCGTCAATCTTCGTAGCAGCACCTGTAAACAGACGCTTGTCCTGTTTCTGCATACCAGTCACCACAACCTCCTCGATAACTTTCGTATCTTGTGTCATAGTGACCTTCATGCCGTTCTTTGGGGCAAGTCTCCTAGTTACATAACCGATATAACTAAATTCGAGTTTCTTTCCGGAAGGTACATCGATTGTGAACTTTCCGTCTACATTGGTAACAACACCATTGTTGTTTCCTACAACCTTTACTGTAGCACCGATAGCTGGTTCGCCGTCATCCTGCATCACAGTTCCTGTTATCTTATTCTGTGCGAATGCTACTCCGATTGAGAGTAATAAGGCCGTTAGGAAAACCGTTAGTCTTTTTTCCATAAATTGCAAAAATCAATCCTTTTACTTTGTTTTTGATTACTACTTTTACCAGATTTAATGGTTGAGCGTGCAAAAGTACTACTTTTTTCCGTTATTTCAATAAAATTTCAAAAAAAATGCACAATTTTGCGTCATTTTTTTGTTTTTGTCAACGGAAAAGTAACTATTTGGAAAGTTTCTGCTCTATTTCGGTTAAATTTGAAGCTACGAAGATGTAGTCCTTCCACTGGCCGCGAATGACACCTTTCTGCTGCAAGTCATCCATACAATTGATAAGAGAATCCCAGAAGCCTTTCATGTTCCATAGTATCAGTGGCTTATGATGATATTGTAGGGTAGCTGCTGCTGCCACAGTAAAGAGTTCGTCAAGTGTACCGATGCCGCCAGGTAGGATGATAAAGGCGTCTCCTTGTAGCATCATCAAGTCTTTGCGATCGGTTAGGTTTTCTGTTGGGATATGTACATCCAGATAGGGACAGAGTCGCCCCATCTCCTCTATTTTGCGTGGAACGACGCCGATAACTTGTCCACCTGCTTCTTTTGCTGCTTTGCTTACGGCATGCATCAAACCGGCATCATGGCCTCCAAAAACGATGGAATGACTCTTTTCCGCCGCCCAACGCCCGAGTTCTTCTGCCATTGAGAAGAACTCGGGATCAATATTGTTGTTGGCTGAGCAAAATATGCAGAGTTTCATTTCTTATCGTTTATGGGGAAAATCACCTGATACTGTCCACTCAGATGCATGAAAGCGAAGAGGCGGAGCAGCCCATCATAATAGGCATCGAAGTAGCCATCATCGAAAGGTTCGTGCTTAGCATTCCATAGCGCTTCGATGAATTCATTCTTCTTATCATGCTGACAGAGTACAGAGGCAGCTGCAGAGGTAGCTACCAGTCCGATGCTATGACGCAGTTTGCGGAAGCCGCCAGCCTGCAGAATCTCATTGCCCTCAGGCAGACTGCCATCTACACGATATTGGTCAACGAAGCTGTCGATGCCTTGACTATACAGGAAGTTCTGTATCTTCTCACCATACTGCTGTTGCCACTCGCGGTCGGCACAACTCCATTCATAGTCCAGCGCAATATTCATAGGTACGCGCCAAGAATCGTAGCGGAAGTTATTATTACCATTTCTGCGTGGTGCTGCGTTCTGCTGTTGTCCCTGAGGTCTGCCAGGGAATCGCATCATTTCCATCTCGCTACCATCATATTGGCATTGATCACCGTTCAATCCTGTTGTATCATTGATGCATTTATGCAGGAACTCGCGACTTTTCTGGGCGCATTCCATCCAATAGTCACTCCGTCCGTCGTCGGCCCACTTGGCCCATACCTCATAGAAAGCAGGGATATGGTAACTGGGGTCGGTGAAACGCTGACCGAAACCATCAGGGGTAAAGGTGATGAGCTTTGTCTCAGGGTCAATCAGGTACATCTTCTGTGGACCTTGCTGTTGGGGAGCAAAACCACCGAACCCACCGAATCCTGGACGTGGCTCTGACGTATATTCCTTAGGCTGGATGCAGTTCAGAATATGCTGTGCCTCTGCCTTGTAGTTAATGCCCGTATCATTACCCCAACGGTTGGAGGCAAAGATGAGTGAGGTGATAAAATAGAGTTCGCCATCACTGGCGGCACCATCGGCATTGCGCGTGCCGTCAATCTTACAACTCCAGGCGAAATAACCCTTTCGAGGACCATCCTGATGCTGCATGTATTTCTTGCTCCAGCGCCACAGACGGTCGAAGATATCCTTCTTGTTCATCTGTACGGCAATCATCATACCGTATGACATACCCTCAGTACGGGCATCATGGTTCTTGATATCAGAGATATAGCCCATGGAGTCGCCTACCTCAAAATAGACCTTGTTAGGACCGTAGAACACGTCATTGAAGACCTTCTGCAGTTTCTTGTCAACCTCCTCACGGCTATGTCCTGCCTCTGCAAAGAGGTTACGGTATTGCTTGGTCTCGAAACCGCCCTTGCTCCAGGGTTTTCCATCCAGGAGGTATTTGTCGATATAAGCCTGTACTATAGGATACTGAATCTGAGGCAACTGACAGTGACCGTGACCACCTATGATGTCACAACCCATACGGTCGCCAATGCCGAATTTCTCCCAAACTTTCTGGGCAGCTTCTGCAGAGACCTTCATCGAGGGGTCGGCCAGCCATTCGTAGTCGGGATTACCCAGCAATAGTAAGGCGCGTGGACAAACCATAGCGCAGAGCTCGTGCTGGTCGTAAGGCAGACGGTAAACGCTGTCGCCATGGAAGTTCTCTTTCTGACTCTCGAGGAACCAGTGGTAGTCGGTCTTGTCGATGTCCTCCAGATTCTTACCAGCCAATGTCAACTCGTGTGATTTGCGCCAGGCAGCAGCACCGCCGCCACCAGGCTCCTGTGCGATAGTCAGGGCGATACGCTCATCGAAAGCACCACAGTAGAGCGCCATCTTGCCTGCGTAAGAACAGCCCGTGACACCAATACGACGGGTGTCAATCTTCGTCACCTCAGGGCCTAGTTGCTGCAGACCGTCAATCAGTCGGCTCATGCCCCAAGCCCATTCGCTATAAGCACCATTACCCTTCAGTTTGGGATATAAGCGGTCGAAGTTGTGCTCACCGCGGTCATGATGCTTACCAAACTGTTTGTAGTCGTTGACCTGTGCCGACGAGAATGTTGTTGTGGCGATAGGTCTGTCCTCGAAAAGCTGACGAGGCAGCGCTATCATATCCGTACCAATCATCAGCGCATAGGGTGGTTGACCAACCTTTGGATAGCGAATCTGCGACTTGAGCGTTAAGGTCTCTTTGCCTACGGTAACATCGACTATCAGCGTGTCGCCCACCATACGTGCTTTCACCTGATTAGCCTTGACTGCAGGTTTCTCTCCGATGCCGTAATGCTGGATGAGCGAGCCAATCTCGTTGCGACGACGCTCCCAATCCTCGAAACTGTTGACCCCCTCAAGGGCGTTAGGCAGTTCGCGGATAACAGGTAATTTCTCAGGCGCCGTGAATTTCTTCAATGCATAACGGCTACCCGTATTCTCCTGATCATATACCTGTGGCTGCGCTATGGCTGTCGTAGAAAGACAGACCATGAGCGAGCCAGCAAAAATAGTTTTTAATGGTTTCATATTTCAGTTGTTACGTATTCCGATTTATTGTGGACCACCAAATTGACCGCCTCCGAAGCCACCGCCTCCGAAGCCACCAGGTCTTCCACCTCCAAAGCCTCCAGGTCGGCCACCGCCGAAGCCAGGGAACTGAGGAGCCTGTTCGCGTCCTACCTCAAGCAGCATTTTGACGAGCGCACGACGACGTTGTGTCCATGTGGGATAGTCGTCAGCACGTAGTGTGCGCATCTTGAATCCACCCATCTGCTGGGCACCCTGCATGAATTCCAAAGCACTGGTAGTCAGGATCAGAGGCTTTGTCTTGCCATCAGCCACCAGACGGTCGGCTATAGCATCAGCACCACCCGTCTTAAACCAACTCTCCATGGTGTCGCCCTCGCCTGGTACCAACTGGATAAATGTAGGAATGGTCATGGTGCGAGGCATTACTGAGGTGTACCAAGCCTCCATATGGTCTAAGTCGTAAGACACCTTACCATGCTCAATCTCTCCCTGAGAAGCAAAGTTGAAGGGTGAGTGGGGATTGTCGGCGATGCTATACATGAAGCCTTTTCCAGGTGATATGAACATATTGCTGGGGTCGCAAACGGGGGTGCCGTCAACCACAAAGCAGTATTCAAAGGTTTCAAAGAGATAGTCGTTGAGGGTGATGCTCCATACGCCGTCAGAGTCGCGCTCCATAGCCAGATAATCGGGCAACATCTCGCAGTCCAGCAACACCTTCTTGGCTTCAGGAGCCTTGAAACGGAATGTGACACCTTCTGGAGTATATTCTGGAGAGATGATGGGACGAGGGAACAAGCGAGCCATCACGCCTGGGGTAAATTGCTGTTCCTGACCAGTCTTGGCAGGAGCAGGCTGTCCAGCCTTCATCGCCATCTCAGCAGCTTTCTTGTTGAACAGCAAGGGCAGGGTCTTGGCAAGGAAATATTTAGCATTCATCCAGGTATGACCGAACTTATCCGTTGTAAACTCCTTCACATTCTGGATACCTTTGTCATCCAGGAACTGCATGTAGTCGCGAGCATTGCCATAGAGGAAATCATCTGTACCCACGCCCAACCAGAACAGATGCAGTTTCTTGTTGGTATCGCTGGCCTTGTCATAGACATCGGGGATGTCGGTTGATGTGAACGAGCTGTAAGAGCACAGATACGAGAACTTGTCAAGATTGGTCAATCCATTAAACAAAGCCTGGTTACCACCACGTGAGAAACCACCGATAGCACGACTGTCGCGGTCGTTCTTGGTACGATAGTTCTTCTCGATATAAGGCATCAGGTCGTTGATGAGGTCCTTGCTGAACACATCACCACCGAAGCGCATCTGAGAAGCCAAGGCCTCTGAGCGCTCCTTCGTTGTAGCACCAGGTACCGTTGTGGGTGCATCGGGTAACTTCAGTTTTGAGGGGTTACCGTAAGGCATCACCACAATCATCTCCTTGGCCTGGTTCTCTGCCAGCAGATTATCCATGATATAATTCACGCGTCCCACCTTATAGTATACCTCTTCCGTATCGGTTGTTCCGCTAATCAGGTAAAAGACGGGATATTTCTTCTGCTGATCCTCCATGTAGCGAGGGGGCAGATAGACAATCGCATTATTGGTAGCCCCCAGACTCTTAGAGTAGTAGTGTATATACTCTACACGACCATGAGCCACGTTGCGGATATCATGAGCCAGCGGAGCCTCTTGCGAGGGAATCTCCAACAGGCTGTTCTTAAAGCCCTCGTTGGGGAAATACTGCGGATTCATGGGGTCCATCACGCTGATACCATCCACGATAAAGCAGTATGGATACATGTCAGGGGCTGCAGGACCAAGGGTGACAGTCCATGTGCCGTCAGCACCACGAGTCATCTCCTTGCGACCAGCAAACTGCACATCGACCTGCACATTTTTTGCTGAGTCGTTCTTATATTGGAAAGTTACTGTCCCGTCATGATTCGTACGGGGTTGCGCCATGACCGTTGCAGCACAGGTCAGGAGCGTAAACATAAGTATTGTCTTTTTCATATCATTTTTAGTTTGTAGGTTTTATTTCACGGTAAAGTCAAACGACTGCAGGTCTTTATCGAGTGAAGACGTGCCGTAGAGAATCTGATAGCGACCAGGTTTTACAGCCAGTTCGTCAATCATCTCGTCGTAGTATTCAAAGGCCTCGCCATCGAGGGTAATAGTAGCTTTTTGGGTCTCGCCAGGCTTCAGCGTCAGTTTCTCGAAGCCCTTCAGTGCCTTGATAGGTGCACCTGGGTCGTCCAGACGCTTCACGTAAACCTGTACGGTCTCGGTTCCCTCTCGTTTGCCCGTATTGGT
>Ga0247608_10007863_pt1 | contig 10869 bp, 10 predicted proteins | sample 176DNAGHGlowgp2_FD_193490 | JGI IMG/M metagenome (GOLD analysis project Ga0247608, IMG submission 193490) | Sheep rumen microbial communities from Palmerston North, Manawatu-Wanganui, New Zealand - 1766 DNA GHGlow gp2 | ecosystem: Host-associated > Mammals > Digestive system > Stomach > Rumen ... | reverse complement strand
TATTACTGTCCGCTAAACATTGAAGGCCCATTAACAAATTAGGGCTGGCACTTGTATTGGTGTCAGCCCTTTTTTGGTTATCTTTGCAGTTGACTAGAAAACAAACATAACCATGGGCAAAAGTACACATTTTTTCGGACAGCCGGTGTATGGTCAGCTAATAAAATCGCTTGACCGTGTTAAAATTCTTGAAATCAGCCGTAAAAACGGCGGTGAGAAGTATGTGAAGAGCTTTGACGGGTACACTCACCTGCTTACCATGCTCTTCGCTGTAATCATGCGTTTCGACTCTTTGCGTGAGATAGAGGCGGCAATGACAGCCGAGGTCAGGAAATTGCATCATATAGGCATAGAAAAGGTCCCCAAGCGCAGCACGCTCTCTGATGCCAATGCCAGACGGCCGGAAAAGTTCTTCGAGGATGTCTACCGCGACCTGTATGAGCGCAACAAGGACAAGCTTTCGTCGGACAGCCGAAGACATGGCTGTGAGGAGTGGATAAAGCGCCTGAGAATCATTGATTCCACCACCATCTCACTATTCTCCAATGCTATTTTCAAGGGCGTTGGACGGCATCCCAGGACAGGCAGGAAGAAAGGCGGCATAAAAGTCCATTCGGTCATACACGCCAATGAGGGTGTGCCATGTGACGTGAGGTTCACATCCGCGGCCACCAACGACTCCTTCATGCTGACTCCGAATTATTATCAGCATAATGAGATCGTTGCCATGGACAGGGCATACATCAACTATGAGAAGTTCGAGGAGCTCACAGAGAAAAACGTGGTGTACGTGACCAAGATGAAGAAGAACCTCACCTATGAGACACTTGTAGACTGCATGGACATGAGCGCGGATGGAAAGATGGAATACCGCGAGCAGGTGGTCGTCTTCCGCAAAGGGGGCATCAGCCATATCGCACGCATCATCACATACGTGGACATCAAGAAAGGCAAGCAGCCTAAACTCATATCGCTGCTTACAAATGATTTCGACATGCCCCAGGAAACCATAGTGGCCATTTACCGCAGAAGATGGCAGATAGAATCGCTTTTCAAGCAGATAAAGCAGAATTTCCCTTTGCGTTACTTCTATGGCGAAAGCGCAAATGCCATAAAGATCCAAATTTGGGTCACGCTGATTGCGAATCTGCTGCTGTCACTGCTCCAATGCACGCTGGAACGCAACTGGAGCTTCTCCGGATTGGCAACGATGGTGAGAATATTCCTCATGTACTATCTCAACCTGCAAACATTCTTGAACCAGCCGGATGCCGACCTTAAAATCATGCTTGAACGGGCATCTGAAGCACCTCCTGACGATACGGAAAACGAATGAGGGGGCTTGTCATAAAACATAAATCTGCCCAACCACTGGTAATAAAGAGGTTGGGCATGGGGAGGTCATGTTTAGCGGACAGTAATATAATATAATAGCGCTGATGCTCGTTTTTTTGCTTGTTTCTGCAAAAAAATGATAGCTTTTACATCGCAAAAGCTATCACTTTAAAGTGTAAAAGCTATCAAATTACGATGTAAAAGCTATCAAATTACAAATGAAGGAGCTTGCCCTGAAAGGGCTATGTTGTGTATAGCTCTGTATTACAGAGCTTTAGTTCGCAATTGCATTTTTGCCGATTTTCGGAGCAAAATCAGCTTTCGTGATTTCGAAGGGCAAAATTCGCAAGTTAAATACGAAACCTAACATCAGAAACCAGAATAGTTTTCTTATCTCGCCAGCCACTGCTCCGGATTGAGCTTCGCACGCTCCTTACGCAACTGGAACTGCAGGATATTGTCGGCGCCTACGGTGCCTAAGCCTTGACGTGCACTGACCTTCTGTCCACGCGCCACACTGACGGACCTGAGGTTGCAATATACGGAGATGTATGCACCATGGCGCACGAGCACACCCATGGAGCCACCTACGTTGAACACCGCACTGACCTCACCTTCGTATATGGCACGGGCAGTGGCACCGGCACCTCCGAGTATGTTGATACCCTTATTATCGAGCACCACGCCAGGAAGTCCCTCTACGCCATGCTGACCGTAGTGGCTCACTATCTTACCGCCTGCAATAGGCATCGGCAACCTGCCCTTGTGTGATTCGAAGGCGCTGCTTGCCTGACGGTCTGTGGTAGAGAGAGTGGTTACACTCTCAGACTCCTTCTTTGCCTCAGCCACGGCCTTCTCAGAACGCTCCTTGTCGGCAGCCGCCTTACGCTCTGCCGCCATACGGGCAGCCTCAGCCTCCTTGGCAGCCTGCTCGGCACGCTCACGCGCAGCCTTGTCCTTGGCAGCCTTTGACGCCGCACGAGCCTCTGCCTTAGCCTTCTCTTCCGCTGCCTTAGCCTCAGCCACACGACGTGCATTCTCCTTTGCCTTCTGCTCTGCCTCCGCCTTACGTCTGGCGAGCTCGGCAGCCTTACGCTTGGCATTCTCAGACTGCTCAGCCTTCTTCCTCGCCTCGCTGGCGGCACGCTGACGCGCACGTTCAACCTCCTGTGCCACGAGTTTGTCAATCTGTGCATTGAGGGCAGCATCCTTCTTCTTCTGATCCGCAAGCACTGCCTGTATGGTCTTTTGCTGCTTCTGCAGGGAGCTTACTATCTTCTGCTGCTCATCCTTCTGTGCGGCCAGGGCTCTCTGCTCTCGCTGTCCCTTGTTAAGGACGGTGGACTTCTCGCCTTTCACGTTGTGTAACTGCTCTCGCTTGCTGTTCACCTGCGCCTGTTTCTCCTGCAGAGCCTTACCCTGGGTGCGCTGGAACGCCGCATATTCGCGCATGAAACGCAGTCGGCGATACATCTCTGAGAAGTTCTTGGCAGAGAACACGAACATCAGCTGGCTCTGTATGCCACGCTGCTTCGCCATATATCGCATGGATTTTATATAGCTTGCCTTGCGTTCCTCCAACTGCTGGTTGAGGTTATCGAGCTGAGTGCTGAGCAGTCCGATATCGTTGTTAATCCTCCTTATCTCATGGTTTATGGAGTCGATAGACTTCTGACGTCGGCTCATGTCGCCGTTAAGGCGGTCGAGGTCCCTGAGTTTCTTCTGCACCTGTGCCTTGTTGGCGCGCAGGGCTTGCTCCTGCTTCTTAATATTCTGCTTTACGCGTGCCTGCTCACTGCGCAGGCTCGACACGGTGGCAGGCTTGGCAGCCGCCTTCTTCTGCGTAGCGGTCTTCTTCTTCGCAGCAGTCTTCTTGGCAGAGCTTTTCGCCGTACTCTTCTTGGCAGTAGCCGTGGTAGTCGCCTTCTTGCCTGTCGCAGCCTTCCTCTGCTGTGCCATGGCGCCTACGGCTATCACCGACAGTAGCATTATGTTTATCAGAAATCTTCTCATCGTTGGTATTTAAGGACACTATTATGATGGGTTCTAAAAATTCCCGCCTTACATATTACCGAGCTTGGCAAAGAACTGCTGTGCGGAAATCTGCTTGTACTTCTCCGGTATGGCAGAGCGTGCCTCCCAGTTGGTGTCGTTGGTGATCTTGTTTAGCAGGAACTCCAGTGTCATCTTGCCTGTGCTGAATGCCTTCGTGGTGAACGTTACCTTCTCTTTAGAAGGGAAACGCTTTGCGCCCATAGGCATGAAGTCGCCATACTCCATAGTTACCGTTGACTGCTGTGACGTACCCTTTGCGTATGTTATGACGGTCTCGTCGATCTGTGCCTTGCTGACGTTGGTCTTCCAGTCGAAGAAGAGTTTGTTGGCAGTCAGCGTGATGTGGCGCTCTGGCTGTTCGTTCATGTCGGTCTTGAAGTCTGCGAGGTCAGCATCGGCGAGCGACCTCTTGGCAGGCTGGAAGAGCTCGTTCCAGAAGAGTGACTGCAGTGCATAGAAATCGAGTCCGTTGGCCTTGAGGAAATCGAGGTCGCTATATGTAGCCTTGACATACTCCTTCTCCAGTCGGTTGATAAGCAGCACGTAGTCAGGTGTGAATTCAAGCCTGCCCACCTCCATGAGTCCGAATGGCGTAAGCTGTATGCGCACCACTTCGTTCTTACGCATGTATAGCTTGCCGCTCACGCTGATGTCCTTGCCCATGGCGTTGAGGGTAAAGTCGATTTTCGACACGATGTTATTGGCATATACGGCATTGTCGTTCACCTTACGCACATAGCTGAGAGCCTGATTTGCCGTATTGTCACTCTTAACTGTTGCCTGCTTTGTGGTGGTATTGGTGTTTGCCACCTGTTTTGACGAACCGCATGCTGCGAACATGGCAGCCGCAGCGGATAGTGTTATAATAGCTTTTCTCATTTTCATTCTTCTATATCATCCTGTTCCTATTTCTCCACGAGTCTCTTTTTCTGTATCTTCTTCCTCAATATGCCTTCGTTCTCCACACCGAGCGGCAGCGCCTTCTGCCACATATCCAGTGCTTCCTCCTTATGGCCGAGCTGGAAATATATGTCGCCGGCATGGTCGAGTATCTCGCCGTTAGCCTCCTCTACGACAGTGTCGCACTGCAGTGCCCTGTCGATGTATATGCGTGCCTCCTCATAGCGTTTCTGCTTGTAGAGTATCCAGGCATAGGTATCAAGATATGTAGAGTTGTTTGCCTCTGCGGTGATGGCGCGGTAGCTCATCTTCTCTGCCTTCTTAAGGTCACGGTTCTCGCATGACAGGAAGTAGGCATAGTTGTTAAGGCACACCACCTTGTCGGGGTCGTACACCAGACAGCTGTCGTAGGCTTCGTATGCTTCATCCTTACGTTGCACCTTCTGCAGCACGTCGCCGAGCATTTCATACAGATTGGCAGCGACATGGGATGGAGTCTCCTTCGTTATGGTGCCCACACCTCTACGCAGTGAGGCGATGGCTCCCTTGTAGTCCTTGGTCATATACTGTGCCACACCGAGGTAATAGTACAGCACAGGTTCATCAGGTACGTACTCCGTAGCGGTCTTACACTCGCGCACGACGTTCTCGTCGATGGTATCTGCCCACATTATTTGTATGAGCTGAAGGCGTGCCGCCACGTACTCCGGTGATATCTCGAGCACCCTCTCCCACCCTGCACGGATGGAGTCGCGCGGTGCATTCTTGAGTTCAAGGTATGCGGTCTTCATCTCTGCCACTTCGGAAGTAGCCTGAGGCAGTGCGAGGACACGGTTGAAAAGTTCCACTATCCTGGCGGAATCGCCACCATTCTGCTCACTGTCCTTCACCCAGTCGCGCAGCAGCGTGACACGTGTAGCCGGCTCTGTCTTCGGGTTTACCAGCATGTCATAGAGCAGTTTGTCTGCCTCGGCAGTGTTTCCTTCCCCGCGATAGTAGTCCATCAGTGACATCTGTCCCTTGGAATTGCCCGGATCCTCGCGCTGCACCTTTAGGAACGTAGCGAGCGCCTCCTCCTTTCTGCCGCTGCCCAGAAGCCAGTTGCCCATCATCACCTGAAGGTTCATGTCGTTGGGATGTGCATCAGTGAGGCTCTTAAGTTCGCGATAGGCTCCATCCTCGTCGCCCATCAAGGAGTGCACCTGCATCTTGGCAAGTGTTATCTCCTCGGTCTGTCCCTCCTGCAGTTCCATCCTGCCGAGAGCATCGAGCAGGTTGGGATAGTCGCGCTGCTGCTCATAGATGCGTATCAGTCGCTCCAGATAGTCCGTGCGTGAGGGCTGTGCCTTGACCAAGCGCTCATAGACCTCCGTAGCCTCACTGAGGCGGTTGCGGTAGAGATATGTCTGGGCAAGTCGCTCTGCAAACTCCGTATTATCTGGTTCGGCACTGACGGCGTCCTCCAAATGCCTTATGCCCACGGTGTCCTTGCCCATGGCGAGATAGAACACTGCCAGGGCATAGTTGGTCTCTGCCGCCTCTGGACGCAGTTCATGGCAGCGACGAAACAGTTCGAATGCCTCTGCATAGTTGTCGGCATCCTGCTGTCGCACTGCCTCAATGTAGAGGTAGCGGTATTTGGTGGCTGTAACGTCGGCTGCCGTCATGGTCAGCGAACTCAGCGCAAGTAAGGTTATGAGGATTATCCTGTGCATCGTATAGTGAAAGGTGGGGGTCAAAGTATCATGTAATATGTATCGTGAACAGCGTTACTTAGTGCCGGTATGGCCGTAGCCTCCCGCTCCGCGCTCCGTCTCGTCGAGCTCACTAACCACCTCAAAGGCTACCTGCTCATGCTTCGCTATCACCATCTGGGCTATGCGCTCGCCTGGGTTCACCTCGAAATCAGTATCGGAGAGGTTGACGAGTACCACGCCTATCTCGCCACGATAGTCTGCATCTATGGTTCCTGGCGTATTGAGCACCGTAATGCCATGCTTCAGGGCAAGACCTGAGCGAGGGCGCACCTGTGCCTCGTAGCCTGCCGGCAGTGCTATGTATAGTCCTGTAGGTACAAGCCTGCGCTGCAGTGGCTTGAGCGTGAACGACTCTTCTATGTCGGCACGGAGGTCCATGCCTGCACTCTGCGGTGTGGCGTATGCGGGCAGTGGCTGCTTGCCTTTATTGATTACTTTCACCTGTATCATATTATCTACAATTATCTACAAATAAAAAAATTGCACTTTATACATCCTAAGATATATAAAGTGCAAAGTTACAAAAAACAAATGATATAGCCAAGAATAATAATAAAATTTAACTACACCACTCTATATCTGTATGGGCATGTAAGCACCCACCATTATCATCATTGTGCCTATTGTCCGCGCAGCTCGTTAGGGTATGCGCCGAGATAACGCTTCACGTAGCGGTTGAAGTATGACGTACTGGTGAAATGGAACAGGCTGGCAATCTCTGCCGATGCCATTTTCTTCTCACGTAGCAACTGATTGATGTCGTACGATGTGAAGCGGTTTATCCAATATGATGCCGAGAAGCCGCTGGTCTTGTTGCTTATCTCCGAGAGGTACTTTGGCACCACTCCGAGCTCCTTGGCATAGTATGCTACTTCACGGTTCTCACGATACTCCCTGTTCTGCAGCATCTCGATGAACCTCAGCATGATGTCGGAAGCGCTCTGCGACATTGTCTCGCCCTTGTATGTGCGTGCATGCATGTCGAAGAGATCGAGCAGAAGCATACGTGCCGAGGTACGGAGTATCTCATCGTAGAACTTATGGCTCTTGTCTTCTATGCGCAGCCTGAAATTATAGAACAGCAGCCTGCACAGTTCCTGCTCGTCAGGCAGGAGGTCAAGCACTGGGTTCATACATAGTGACAACACGCCTTGAATCACATAGGGATGGTTCGGCTCGCTCTGGCGCATGAACCCGCTCTCTATATAGATTATTTCACACTGGAAATCACTTGAAGGTGTAATTCTCTGCACGAAGCGTGTCAAAAGCAACGCGCAGTTGTTTTTGGTAAGATTATAGGTTTTTTCATTGCATACAATCTCGCAATGGCCTTCAGAGCATCTTATGAACTTGCGATAGTTCCTGCGCTCTGGTGACATGATATTACCAAGACCGTTTTCAAAAATAACATGTTCCATCTCGTTTCTTTAAAATAATTATTTGTATTGTTTTCGCAACAAAGTTACATCTTTGTTTTATTATTTGCAAATCTTTTAAGAAAAATTATGATATATATCTGTCATTATGGAAAATATTCGCCAATATTTCCGTATTTTCAGAGTAGAAAAATAAAAAAACGACCTGACAAACACCCCAAGGGTGAAATTGTCAGGTCGTTTCACATGATTCTGGCAATGTAAGCGCAGAATCAAGGTTTCGCTTCAAGCCTTACTTTCCGTGATGCTCATCACTAACAGTAAGCTTCTTACGTCCGCGTGCACGGCGTGCAGCAAGTACGCGACGACCATTCTTGGTTGACATACGCTCACGGAAACCATGCTTGTTCACGCGACGACGATTGTGTGGTTGAAATGTTCTTTTCATTTTTTATAAGATATCTTAATTTTTTGTTATGCTGAATGTATGCTCGTGCCACTTCACCTTGCATTTTCTCAAGCGTTTCCATTGCCTTCTTACGTGGCTGTGGCACCGCCTCACATGGCAGTTTGCGCAATTCAGGGTGCAAAGGTACTCATTTTATTTCATTTACGCAAGAAAAGGAGAGGATTAAATATTAAAAAAACGTAATTTTATTGTCAGGCGTGCATTTTATGCTTATTTTTTAGTAACTTTGCAATGTTATATGCGCATATAATTTCAAAACACATAAAACAACAATGATCAACTCACAAGACATCAAAAAAGGAGTTGCCGTACGTATGGACGGTGGCATTTGGGTTTGCATAGACTTTCAGCACCGCAAGCCAGGTAAGGGTAACACCATCATGAACATCAAGCTGAAGAACGTAACTGACGGTCGCGTATTGGAGCGTCGCTTCAACATCGGCGAGAAGCTGGAGGAGGTTCAGATCACACGTCGTCCTTACCAGTATCTCTACAAAGAGGGCGATGACTACATCTTCATGAATCAGGAGACTTACGACCAGACTCCTATTCCTGCAGAGCTCGTTTCCGGCGTAGAGTTCATGAAGGAAAGTGACATCGTAGAGGTTGTCAGCGACGCTGACACAGACACTGTGCTCTATGCTGAGATGCCTGTAAAGACCGTTCTCCGCGTAACACATTCTGAGCCTGGCGTAAAGGGCGACACCGCTACAAACACACTGAAGCCTGCTACTCTCGAGACTGGCGTTGAGATCCGCGTACCTCTCTTCATCGAGGAAGGTGAGCTCGTGCAGGTTGACACCCGCGACGGCAGCTACCTCCAGCGCGTCAAGGAATAATCACGCATGGTTTGAAGTGAAAAGCGAAAAGCGAAAAGTGAAAAATGCCCTCCGCATGCAGGCTAGGGTAATCATAATTTTCAATTCTCAATTTTCAATCTGCAGCGCATGAAAGAATAATCACGCATGGTTTGAAGTGAAAAGTGAAAAGTGAAAAGTGAAAAATGCCCTCCGCATGCAGGCTAGGGTAATCATAATTTTCAATTCTCATTTTTCAATTTTCAATTAATAATGAAATATTCATTTATAATTCCGGTATATAACAGGCCTGACGAGATAGACGAACTGCTTGAGAGTCTAACCCGTCAGGCCTTTGACGATTTCGAAGTCATCATCGTAGAGGATGGCTCTGCCAACCCATGCAGGGAGGTTTGCGAGAAATACCATGACAAGCTTACGCTGAAGTATTTCTATAAGGAGAACTCCGGACCGGGACAGAGCCGCAACTATGGTGCAGAGCGCGCTTCCGGCGATTACCTGTTGATTCTTGACAGCGACGTGGTATTGCCGGAGAACTACCTCAATGCCGTAAACGAGGAACTTGCCGCAAATCCATGTGAGGCTTTCGGCGGCGCAGATGCCTCGCACCCTTCATTCACTCCCGTGCAGAAGGCTATAAGCTATTCCATGACAAGCTTCTTTACGACAGGTGGCATTCGCGGAGGAAAGAAGAAACTCGACAAGTTCTATCCGCGCTCATACAACATGGGCATAAAGCGAAACATATACTCACACCTTGGAGGATTTTCCAAGATGCGCTTCGGCGAGGACATCGATTTCTCATACCGCATAGTGGAGGCGGGATGCAAATGCAGACTGTTTCCTGATGCATGGGTGTGGCACAAGCGACGCACTGACCTCAGGAAGTTTTTCCGTCAGGTATATAACAGCGGCATTGCCCGCATAAACCTTGAGAAAAGACATCCCGGGACGATGAAACTCGTTCATACGTTGCCAGCCTTGTTTACAATCGGTGTGATTGGACTTGTCATACTGTCCGCCGTCGGACGCCTGCTCATGCACTATGACGATCCGCAACGCTGGCTGTGGCTGTGTATTGCACCATGGCTGCCTGTAATACTGTTCTCTATACTGATATTCATCGACTCATCCATACGCAACCGCTCAATGAAAATCGGTGCCATAAGCGTTGCTGCAGCCTTCGTACAACTGATGGGCTACGGTTTCGGATTTATCTCTGCATGGTGGAAACTTTGCGTATGTGGCAAGGATGAGTTTCAAGCTTTCGAAAAGACGTTCTATAAATAATAAGGAGTAAAAGACTTCAGAAGATGATGCTTCAGAAGTCAAGGAGCAAAGACAAATGACAGAGTGGGGCGTAAGCGAAATATATGAGCCGGAAAGGCTTACCATAACACAATGGAACGAGGAAGACCGTCCGCGTGAGAAACTGATGCGTCTTGGAGGCGAGGCACTGACAGATGCCGAACTGCTTGCCATCATAATCGGCGGCGGTGTGGTAGGTAAGACTGCCGTGGATATTACGAAACAGATTCTAAAGGACTGTGACAATAACCTCGCCATACTGAGCAAGCGCACGTTGGAGCAACTGATGTCATACCACGGAATAGGCGAAGCGAAGGCTATAAGCATAATGGCGGTGGCGGAACTCGGCAGAAGACGTGAACTTACGAAAATGCCGGAGCGCAAGAAGCTGGATAATTCCAAGGCGCTGTATGATGAACTGTGGCCGCGAATGCGCGACCTCGATGTAGAGGAAGCCTACCTGGTATTAATGAACCAAGCCTATAAACACATCGATACAATACGCTTGTCACATGGTGGAATAACAGAAACGGCAGTGGATGTCAGGGTGATAATGAAACATGCCATCCAGCAGAACGCCACCATCATTGCCATTGCACATAACCATCCGAGCGGTAATATACGTCCAAGCCGCGACGACGAGATGCTCACGAAAAGGGTGGCAGAGGCATGTCGCACCATGCGCATATTCTTTGCCGACCATATCATCGTGACTGACGGAGATTACTATTCATTCAGAGATAACGGAAAGATATAAGGTGGGTTCTAAAAATTCCCACGAGTTAAATTAGTTAATTACATGAATAACATTATGTCATATTTTTGTTTTCTTTCGGTGCAAACTGTTAACT
>Ga0247608_10007862_pt1 | contig 10870 bp, 7 predicted proteins | sample 176DNAGHGlowgp2_FD_193490 | JGI IMG/M metagenome (GOLD analysis project Ga0247608, IMG submission 193490) | Sheep rumen microbial communities from Palmerston North, Manawatu-Wanganui, New Zealand - 1766 DNA GHGlow gp2 | ecosystem: Host-associated > Mammals > Digestive system > Stomach > Rumen ... | reverse complement strand
TATCAAAAGACTTACAAGGGAGGTGAGGTAGATGAACAATGACCTAATGTGGTCGAAAGTCTTATCAATAATTAATCAAGATGTTAATTCAGTCGTTTATAAAACATGGTTTATGGAAACTAAAGTCTATAAAATTGAAAATAATATCATAACAATTATTGTGCCTGATGAAATTCATCGAAAAAACCTGCAAGATAGATACTTAGAACTGATTGTTAAAGCACTTGCAGAAGTATCCAATAACATTTACGAAGTCAATTTTGTATTAACAAAAGATATTGATGAAAAGGAAAATGTGACAAATAATAATAGAGTAGAAGAAAATCCGAGCAATGAAGAAAGTGTTACATATCATCATGCATCCAATTTAATAAAAAAATACAATTTTGAAAACTTTGTTGTAGGAAATAGCAATAAACTTGCTCATGCAGCTGCATTAACTGTTGCCGAAACACCAGGTGAAACATATAATCCACTTTTCTTTTATGGAACCAGTGGTCTTGGTAAAACACATTTAATGCACGCAATAGGTAACTATATTGAAGAACACTCTAATAAAAAAGTCTTATATGTTACAAGTGAACAATTTACTGATGATTTCTCTAAAATTAGTCGAAAAGATAATCCAAATCAAACTAATTATGAGTATGCAGAATATTTTAAAAATAAATATCGTTCCATTGATGTCCTAATTATTGACGATATTCAGCTTTTAGCTTCTCGTACAAAAACCCAGGAAGAATTCTTCCATACTTTTAATATATTACACCACGATAATAAACAAATAATCATTTCAAGCGACCAGTCACCAAACGATATGAAATCATTAGAAGAGAGGCTTAAAACGCGGTTTTATTGGGGATTAACAGTGGATATTTCTCCACCTGACTTTGAACTTAGAAAAAATATTCTTCGTAAAAAAATAGAAGGTCAAAAGTTAGCATCAGAAATTCCAGAAGATGTTATAGAATACATCGCATCTAACATGACAAGCGATGTCAGAAATCTTGAAGGCGCGATTAATAGACTAATGGTATATTCACTTATGATGGGATATAACGAAATTACACTACCTAATGCCGTAGATGCATTAAAAGACATGATTAATAAAGGAACTAGTGAAAAAGCTAATATTTTAAAGGTTCAACGTGTTGTAGCAGATCACTATAAAATCTCTGTTGAGGATCTAAAAAGTAAAAAAAGAACCGCAAGTATTGCCTTTCCAAGACAAATTGCTATGTATCTATGTCGAAACGTACTAAATGAGTCCTTTGAACGTATTGGCCTAGAGTTTGGCGGAAAAGATCATTCTACCGTAATGCATTCATGTGATAAGATAAAAGAAGAAATTGAAACAAAAGAAGAACTGAGAAAATTAATTGAAGAAATTAAAAGAAACATATCATAATGTTAATAAAAATGGAAAACCAAGTGGAAAAAAAAGGAGTTTTCAACTAAAAAAAAAAGCTAAGAAGAAGAAATAATTAAAAATTAATGATTTTTCCACAATTTTCCACAGTATTATTATTACTATTAAATAAAGAAAGAAGGAAAAAAATGAAAATTATAATAAAAAAAGAAATATTATCAGAAAATTTAAATAAGGTAAGTAAAGCCTTATCAACCAAAAATCTAGTACCAGCATTAGCAGGAATCAAATTTGATTTAAAAGAAGAAGGATTAACATTAACAGCAAGTGATAATGACATTACAATCGAAACCTTTATCCCTAAGAATAACGATATGCAAATAGAAGAAGAAGGAAGTATTATTATTCAAGGGAAATATATCCTTGATATTGTAAGAAAAATTCCAGATGAAAAAATTAACTTAGAAGTATTTGACGAAACTAAAATAATTATTTCCACAAATAATAGTGAATATAATTTAAATGGTATTGATAAAAGAGATTATCCTAATATTAATTTAGAAAAAAAACAAAATCCTATTATTATAGATAGTAAAGAGTTTAAAAATATGATAAATCAAACCGCTTTTGCAACAAGTCAAGATGAATCGCGTCCACAGTTAACTGGAATTAATTTTAAAATAGTTGGAGATGAACTTGAATGCAACGCAACAGATTCATATAGATTAGCAAGAAAAACCCTAAAGATAAAAGAGAATAATGATACATATAATATTGTTATACCAAGTAAAAATTTGGTAGAATTTACTAAAATCATTGATGAAGAACCAATTGAGTTACATATATTTAATAACAAAATATTATTTAAAACTAATAATACATTATTTCAAAGTCGTTTAATAAATGGAAGCTATCCAAATACATCAAACTTATTACCTAGTGAGAGTATGTTAAAAATAACGGTTAATATTAATGATTTATATAATGTTATTGATCGTGTAAGTATCTTAACAAGCGATAAAGAAAAAAATATCGTAACTCTTGAAACTACAGGAAATACACTTATAATGCGTTCAAGCAGCATTGAAATAGGGCGAGTTGAAGAAAAAATGAACATAATTAAAGATAATGAAAGCGATATTAAAATATCCTTTAGTGCCAAATTTATGATGGAAGCATTAAAAGTATTTGAAGGTGAAAAAGCGACAATTACATTTGTTGGAGAAGTAAATCCCATAATTATTCAAGATGATAAAGAAGAAGCCCTTATACAACTTGTTTTACCAATTAGAACATATTAAAATTTAAATAAAAATGTCTAAAAAACGATTATTTCAAAAAAAAGGTAGAAAAAACTACTTTTTTTTTACATTTCGACATAATTCGACAAATTTCGACATCCTAAATGTGTATTATATTAGCCATTCGCTGAAGGAGTACTTAGTGAATAGAAGGGAGAGGGCTATGAATTCTTATGAAATTAATAAAAATACAAATGCCATTGTAAGCATTAACGAAGATATTACCAAAATTATAGAAGCTGAAGAAGAATATTTTGTTAATAAAAGTTGTTATGAAGTTATGGAAGAAAGTTGCCAATATTATGGTAGTTCCTGTGATGGAAGAATTAAAGGGACAAAAAATATTTTAGGAAGTACATATAAAGTACCTATTATTATTGAAGAAACTAATGATATTATCTTTTTTCCAACAGAAGCAATTTATAAGCCAAATTGTATTTGGTTTGCACTTAATCATATTAAAAGCTATGAAAATGCCGCTGGTTATACTAAAGTTATTTTTGATTCCGGAAAAGAACTTATTGTCAAAATGTCTATAACATCTTTTGAAAATCAAGTACTAAGAGCAAATAGACTTAGTTCAGTTTTAAAGCAACGCCGAGAAAAAGAATAGTATTTTATGTAAGAAAATGTTAAATATCTTTCAAAAAGCTTAAAAATATGCTATAATTTAGTAGTAATGTGTAGGTATACGTTTTGAATATAAAAATACCTAAATGGTCAAATTAGAGGTGTATTTTGAAGATTGAACGATTAAAACTCATTAATTTTAGAAATTATAGTAATTTAGAAATTGGCTTAAATCCAGAAATTAATATTTTTATTGGAGAAAATGGAGAGGGAAAGACTAATATCTTAGAAAGCATTTATATTCTTTCTCTAACCAAAAGTAATCGACAAGGACTAGAAGAAAATCTAATTAAGTTTAAAGAAGAAATCGCTAAAGTTGAAGGATTGATAAGAAGTAATGATTTAATTAAAAAACAAGAAGTACATATAACAAAAAATAAAAAGCAACTTTTTATCAATGGTAAAGAGATTCGAAGGAATCGTGAATATATCTCTAATTTTTGTGTCATAGCATTTACACCAAATGATTTGGAAATAGTAAAAGGATCTCCAAATACTAGACGTAATATGTTAAACATTGATATAAGCCAATTACATAATAATTATATTTCTTATCTTAATGAGTATAATCAAGTTATTAAGATACGTAATGAATATCTAAAAAAAATGAATTTAAATGGTAATTCAGATATTAGATATCTTGATGTAATTAATGAACAAATGATTATGAAATCTATTAAGATATATGAGTATCGCTATTCTTTTTTTGAAAAGGTAAATGAATTATTACCTAATATTTTTAAGAAAATTACTGGGCTTGATAATCTTAAACTTTCCTATAATTCAAGTATTCATGTTGATGTTTTTAATGAGAGTGAAATAAGAAAGAAACTAGAGACTAAATTAAAGAAGAACTTAAATATAGAAATGATGCAAGGAATGACTTTAACAGGTCCTCATAGAGATGATTTTTCTTTTGATTTAAATGGAATTGATATGAAAAACTTCTCATCACAAGGACAACAAAGAATGGCTGTAATCTCTCTTAAAATAGCGCTTATTTATCTATTTAAGAAAGAATTAGGTGAATACCCAGTTTTGCTTTTGGATGATATTTTTAGTGAGATTGATACCAAAAAAAGAAATAAAATTATTAAATATTTAAAAGGTGATATTCAAAGTATTATTACAACTACAGATATTAATGATATAAATGAAGAATTAATTTCTAATGCTCAAGTTTATATTGTTAAAAAAGGAAAAGTTACCAAGAAAGGAAGGATAAGAAATGGAAGAAGAAAAAGTAACAACTAATTATGATTCGTCTGCCATTCAAGTTTTAGAAGGCTTGGAAGCAGTTAGAAAACGTCCTGGTATGTATATAGGTACAACTGATGTTAAAGGATTACATCATTTAGTTTGGGAAATCGTTGATAATTCAATTGATGAAGCACTTGCGGGTTTTTGTAAAAATATTGATATTATCATTAATAAAGATAATTCTGTAACAGTCAAAGATGATGGTCGTGGCATACCAGTCGATATTCACCCAAAGACAGGAATATCGACTGTTGAAACAGTATATACAGTACTTCATGCTGGAGGGAAATTTGGAGGAGGAGGATACAAGGTATCTGGTGGTCTTCATGGTGTTGGTGCCTCCGTTGTTAATGCCTTATCAAGTTGGGTTGAAGTAACAGTTTATAAAAATGGTAGGGTATATTTTATAAGATTTGAAAATGGAGGAAAAACAGTAGCACCATTAAAAGAAATAGGAACTTGTGATGAAAACCGAACAGGAACAACTGTTACATTTAAGCCTGATTCTTCAATATTTGACTCTGATATTTATGACTATGAAACGCTTAAAGTAAGAATTCGTGAGCTTGCATTCTTAAATAGAGGCCTTGCGCTTACTTTAAGAGACGATAGAGACGAAGAAGATACCCAAGGTGATAGATTTTTATATGAAGGTGGAATTAGTGAATACGTAAGGTTTATTAATCAAGGAAAAACACCAATACATAATGATATTATCCACCTTGAAGGTGAAGATGAAGGAGTGTTTTTTGAAGTTGCTATGCAATATACTGATGGATATAGTGATAACATTTATTCATTTGTTAATAATATAAATACTCATGATGGTGGTACCCATGAAGAAGGTGTAAGACGTGCCCTAACACGTGTAATTAATGCTTATGGAAGAAAATCAGGACTATTAAAAGAAAAAGATGAAGCATTAACTGGAGATGACGTTAAAGAAGGACTTACAATGATTGTTTCATGTAAGCATCCAAATCCTCAATTTGAGGGACAAACAAAAGGAAGACTTGGAAATTCTGAAGTAAGAAAGCTTGCAGATAAGGTCTTTTCAGATGGATTTGAAAGATTCTTGATGGAAAATCCGGATGAAGCAAAAACAATAGTTAGTAAATCCATGTTAGCGTGTCGTGCAAGAAATGCAGCTAAAAAAGCCCGTGAAATAACAAGAAAAAGTGACCTTGCAATGACAAGTTTCTTCGGCAAACTATCAGATTGCAAAAGTAAAGATCCAAAAGTATCAGAAATATTTATCGTCGAGGGGGATTCAGCTGGAGGTAGTGCTAAAAAAGGGCGTGATTCAATGACTCAAGCGATTCTACCACTTCGTGGAAAGATTTTAAATGTTGAAAAAGCAAGACTTGATAGAGCTTTAGGAAATGAAGAAATAAGAACGATTATTACTGCATTTGGTACAGGTATTGGAGAAGAATTTGACCTATCAAAATTAAGATATGACAAGATTATAATTATGACCGATGCCGATGTTGATGGCTCACACATTCGTGTTTTATTATTAACGCTCTTTTATCGCTTCTTTAGACCTATTGTAGAAGCAGGCCATGTATATGCAGCTCAACCACCACTTTTTAGAATAATGCATGGTAAAACTAGAAAATATGTCCTTGACGAAGAAGAAAAAGAGGCATACTTAAATAGTTTAGATGAAAATGTTCGTTCTCGTGCTGAAATCGCTCGTATGAAAGGTTTAGGAGAGATGGATGCTGAAGAACTTAATGAAACGACAATGGATATAAATAAGCGTGTTTTAAGAAAGATAACTGTTGAAGATTGTGTAGCGGCTGATAAGATGTTTGAACGCCTTATGGGTGAAGAAGTAGAGCCTCGTCGAGAATTTATTGAAGAAAACGCAATTTATGTTAAGAATTTGGATATATAGGAGGTAATGATGGAAAATAATGAAGAGAATAAGGATTTAGAAAAAGTTCCTGAAAATACAGATTTTAGTGGGACGTTTCATGAAAAAGATAGTCATGATTTAAATGATATAGTTAAAGAAATATCATCATCATTCCTTGATTATTCAATGAGTGTTATAACATCTCGTGCCATTCCTGATTTAAGAGATGGTCTAAAACCAGTTCATAGACGTATTTTATGGAGTATGTTTGAAGAAGGAAATACTCCTGATAAACCACATAAGAAGTCAGCAACAACTGTAGGATACGTTATGGGACATTATCATCCACATGGTGATAGTTCAATATATGATGCAATGGTCCGCCTTGCACAAGACTTTAACCAACGTTATATGATGGTTGATGGTCATGGAAACTTTGGTAATATTGAAGGTGATGGTGCAGCAGCATATCGTTATACAGAAGCACGTTTATCTAAAATATCTCTTGAAATGCTAAGAGATATCAGAAAAGATACTGTCGATATGATGCCAAATTTCGACGAAACAAGTCCTGAGCCTACTGTTTTACCATCACGTTTTCCTAACGTTTTAGTTAATGGTTCAATGGGAATTGCTGTTGGTATGGCTACTAATATTCCACCACATAATTTAACGGAAGTTATTGATGGATGTATTGCCTATATTGATAATAATGATATTGATACGGATGGTTTAATGCAATATATTAAAGGACCTGATTTTCCAACCGGGGGTATTATCTTAGGTAATTCGGGAATTAAAAAAGCTTATGAAACAGGTAGAGGAAGCATTACGATAAGAAGTAAAGCCTATATTGAAGAACACGCTGGTCATAATCAAATTGTAATAACAGAAGTTCCATATGGTGTTAATACGATGGAATTAAAGAATAAGGTTGCAGAACTTGTTCATAATAAAACAATTGAAGGAATATCTGACTATCACACAGATTTAAAAGATGGTGTTAAAATAACAATTACACTAAAGAAAGATGCTAACCCACAAGTTGTATTAAATAACCTTTACAAACATACTAATTTTCAAGTTAATTATGGAATTATTTTCTTGGTAATTGATAATGGAACACCTAGAACATTATGTTTAAAAGATATTATTTCAAAATATATTGATCATCAAAAAGAAGTGATTATAAGAAGAACGAAATACGATTTAGCAAGAGCTGAAGAACGTGTTCATATTTTACAAGGATATGTGATAGCAATTGATAATATCGATGAAGTAGTTCATATTATAAGAAATGCTGAAAGTGATGAAGAAGCTAAAGGAAAACTTATTTCAAGGTTTAATCTAACGCAAATTCAGGCTGAAGCGATTTTAGACCTTCGTCTACGTCGTTTAACAGGCTTAGAACGTGATAAGATTGTAGCTGAATTAAATGACTTACTTGCCAAAATAGAAGACTACAAAGCCATTTTAGCATCAAATGAGAGGGTATTAGGAATTATTAAAGATGAATTAACGGAGATTAAGAATAAATATGGAGATGAACGTCGTACTGATATAGATATGACAGCAATTGACTATATTGAAGATGAATCACTTATCCCTGTTGAGAATATTGTTGTTGCCTTAACTAATAAAGGCTATATCAAGCGTATGAGAACAGATACTTATAAGACTCAGCATCGTGGTGGCGTTGGAATTAAAGGTATGAGCACTAATGAAGAAGATTTTGCCGAACGACTTATTAATGCTAAAACACACGACTTTATCTTGTTCTTTACAAATAGAGGAAGAGTATATCGCATTAAGGGGTATGAAATTCCAGAATTTTCAAGACAATCAAAAGGACTTCCAATAATTAATTTATTGCCGCTTGAAAAAGACGAAATGATTAAGTCAGTAGTAAATGTTGATACACAAGACGAGAATACAAAATACTTAGTATTTGCTACAAAGAATGGTCTTGTTAAGAGAACACCACTAAATGAATTTGATAATATAAGATCTAGCGGAAAGATAGCAATTCTATTAAAGGAAAATGATGAATTAATTAATGTTCAAAAATCAAATGGAGAATCAGAAATTATAATAGGAGCAAGTAATGGTAGAGCAGTAAGATTTAATGAAAAAGAGATTCGTTCTATGGGACGTAACACATCAGGTGTTAAAGGTATTGATGTTGATGGAAGTGTTGTTGTAGGATGTGAAGTAATTGAAGATTCAACTAATCAACAAATGCTTATTGTAACTGAAAAAGGCTATGGTAAAAAGACTAATGTTGAAGAATATCGATTGACACATCGTGGAAGCAAAGGTGTTAAAACACTAAATATAACCGAAAAGAATGGAAATTTAGTATCAATTCGTTCAGTCGTTGGAGATGAAGACTTATTATTAATTACTGATGGAGGTGTGATAATTAGATTGTCACTAGATCAGATTTCAACTTTAAAAAGAGCAACGCAAGGTGTCAGATTAATTAATTTAAAAGACAACGGCATAGTAGCTACTGTTGCGGTTGTTGAAAAAGAAGACGATGATGAAAATTGCAAAAAAGTGGAAGAAAATGAAATAAACAGTGAAAATGAAAAAGAGACAGAAGGATAAAAGTCTCTTTTTCATTTCACGTGAAATGACGATTTTTAACATTTTTACAAAAAAATAGGCACTAAAACGGCAAAAATTACACAAAAAACCATTAATGTTGAAAAAAATATAACTAAAGAAGCTCAATTATAAATTTGTTTTTAATATATATGTTTTTCACTTTTTGAAAGCTATTGTGGATAAAATTATTTCCCGGGAAATAATTTTATCCAACAATTAATGCTAAAGTCATTAATTTTTCAAAATAAATGATTTTCTAATTAAACCTTTTTGTGAATAAAATTTATTTCCCGGGAAATAAATTTTATTTTTATTAATAAAGAAATTCATTTCATATATATCATATATATAAAACATAAGCATATGCTAAAATGACTTTTAATATAAAAGCATATTTACGACGTAATCTATGAAATAATTTTTGATAAAAAAAGATTTTCAAATTCTTACATTTGAACAGTTATGAAATGCATTTTTACGTTTTTAACAAAATTGTGGATAAAAAATATTTCCCGGGAAATATTTTTTGTTTATATAAATATAACTTCTTTATAGTTGGCATATTTTAAATTTTTTTTACTTTTCTTGATTGACTCCTTGAATTTTGTGTTTTTTTTAAAATTGTGAATAAAATTTATTTCCCGGGAAATAAATTTTATTATTATACTTCATCTTTGACTTATTGATTGTTTAAGTTAAAATATATTTTTTTAATACTTTGAATAAGATTAATGACTAATAAATTAGCCTAAATTTATTAAAAACTATTGCATTTTTACTTAATTTAATGTATTATTTGTTTGTGCAATAAAAGCGTGGAACCAGGTCAGGATCGAGAGATAGCAGCCTTAACATTCAACTTTTATGTGCACATTTTTTTTGGAGTGATATTGATGGATAGTAAATATATGAAAATTGCAATTGAGGAGGCAAAGAAAGCTTTTTTGCACAATGAAGTTCCTGTTGGAGCTGTTATAGTAAAAAATAATGTAATACTTTCTAAAGCATATAATAAAAAAAACACTACAAATTGTTCTTTAAATCATGCAGAAATACTTGCTATTAAAAAAGCAACTGAAAAAAATAGTGATTGGAGATTAAATGAATGCGAAATGTATATTACACTTGAACCATGTCCGATGTGTGCAGGTGCTATTTTACAATCAAGAATAAAAAAAATATATATTGGTACTAAATCAAATATTAAATCAAATTGTGATGTTATAAAGAATATTTTACAAAATATGGATTATTATCATCAAGTAGATATTGAATATTTAAATAATAAAGAATGTGCTGAAATGCTTTCAAACTTCTTTTTAAATAAACGGTAAAATGTATGTCAATTTTATCGTTTTATTGTGGTATTTCAATAAAAAAAGAGGTATAATAAATTAGAGATAAGGAAGTGATTAAATGGCATATCAAGCTTTATATCGAAAATATCGTCCTCATTCATTTGAAGATTTCGATGACCAAGATAATATAAAAAAAATACTAGTTAATTCTATAAAAAATAATACAATATCTCATGCATACTTGTTTTCAGGACCTCGTGGAATTGGCAAAACTTCAATGGCTAAAATTTTTGCAAAAGCGATTAATTGTCTTAACTTTAATGAACATGATGATGTGTGTGAACATTGTGACAATTGCCTAGAATCAAATGATAATTCTGTTGACATAATTGAAATGGATGCTGCTAGTAACAACGGTGTAGATCAAATACGTGATTTAAAAAACAAAGTTTCTATTGTTCCTAGTAAACTCAAATATAAAGTTTATATTATTGATGAGGTTCATATGCTCACAAATAGTGCTTTTAATGCTCTTTTA
>Ga0247608_10007861_pt1 | contig 10870 bp, 4 predicted proteins | sample 176DNAGHGlowgp2_FD_193490 | JGI IMG/M metagenome (GOLD analysis project Ga0247608, IMG submission 193490) | Sheep rumen microbial communities from Palmerston North, Manawatu-Wanganui, New Zealand - 1766 DNA GHGlow gp2 | ecosystem: Host-associated > Mammals > Digestive system > Stomach > Rumen ... | reverse complement strand
AGCCGCTTTCACGCTGTCAACGGCGAAGATGCTGTTGAAACCACGCGTCTTCACACGTGCCCTTTCCTCTTCCACCTTACGGCCTTTCTTGATGACCTCTGCCACATTCACCAGCTTGCTCATCGAATAGGCCTCTGCGTTCTGCTTGGTCTTCTCGCCGAAGCGCTCAATGATGTAGCGTGTCACGATGCTGATGCGGCGTGGGTCGTGCAATGCTTCTTCTGTATCTATGCCCCACACCTGCTTGCGTTCCACCTCGTTCTTCATCCGCATCGTGCGGTTATAGTCCACGTGGAATTTCAGCACGTTCTTGTCTCGGATGGCGTTGATGATGGTATAGGTGTGCAGCGCTTTCGTGGGCTTGCCGTCCTTGTCGGGTTCGCCACCGAAGAGTTGGGCCGTTGTCGTATATTTGCTGCCGGCGCTGGTGTTGACGGCAAAGATGGGAGTGCCCGTGAAGCCGAATATCAGGTGCTTCTTCACGCGCTTTACAATCAGCTTGTGCATATCGCCGAACTGCGAGCGGTGGCATTCATCGAAAATCAGCACGATGTTCTCTTTCTGCAGAATCTCGCGCAGCCCCTCATCCTTGTCGTAGATATTGGGCTTCATCAGATTCGACAGCTTCTGAATGGTCGTGATGATGATGCTCGACGTGTTATCTCGCATCTGCCTCTGTAGAATCCTTGCAGATGAATTGCTGTTGGCGCAGTCTCTTTCGAAGTGGTCGTACTCCTTCATCGTCTGGTAGTCCAGATCCTTTCTATCGACCACGAACAGCACCTTCTTGATGCCTTCCATCTTCGAGGCAAGCTGTGCCGTCTTGAAGGATGTCAGCGTCTTGCCGCTACCTGTCGTATGCCAAATATAGCCGCCCGCCTTTGTCGTCCCCTGCCAACGGTTATAGAGGGCCGTCTGTATGCGTTGCAGAATCTTTTCTGTCGCTGCAATCTGATACGGTCGCATCACCAGCAACTGCTTGTCCACGTTGAACACGCAGTACTTGGTCAGGATGTTCAGGATGGTGTGCTTGGCAAAGAACGAGGTGGTGAAGTCGCGCAGGTCGGTCAGCAGCGTATTCTCTTGGTCGCTCCAGTACGACGTGAACTCAAACGTATTGCCGTCCGTCTTCTGCTTGCGTGGTGAGTTCTCGGCCTCCTGTTCCTTGGCGTAGCGCGTGGTGTTGGAGTAGTATTTCGTCTCTGTGCCATTGCTGATGACGAAGATCTGCACGAAGTCGAACATCGCACGCCCAGCCCAGAACGAATCCCGCTGATAGCGGTTGATTTGGTTGAACGCCTCCTTGATGTCCACCCCTCTGCGCTTCAGTTCGATATGCACCAGCGGCAGACCGTTCACGAGAATGGTTACATCATAGCGGTTCTTATGCGCGCCGTTGGGCTCTTCGTATTGATGGATGACCTGCAGACGGTTGTTATAGACGTTCTGTTTGTCGATAAGCTTGATATTTTTCGTCAGGCCGTTGTCCAGTGTCAGGCTCAGCACATAGCCTTTGCCCTGAATCATCTCCGTCTTGTCCTGAATCGTCATCTGCTCATTCGAGATCATAGGCAGCAGACGCGCCCACTCGTTGTCGCTCAGCGTTGTCTCGTTGAGCGCCTCTAACTGCGTACGCAGGTTCACGAGCAGGTCTGCTTCGTCCTTCACCTTAGCATACTGATAGCCTTGCGCCTCCAGCTGCTTAATGAATTCCTTCTCCAGCTTCGCCTCGCTCTGGTAGCCCCCGTCCGGTTTGGCTTTCACCTCGTAGTGCGCCATCACCGTCGAGTGTTCCTGCTCTACTATGATCTTATAGTCGTCCATTATTCAAACGTTAACAGTTGATTCCGATAGTATTCATATTGCTTCTGACGCTCGGCCAGCTGTGCTTCCAAGTTGCGGATAGAGGCCTCGAAGGTATCGAGGATGGAGACAATACGCGATTGCTCTAAGAGGGAGGGGACGGGGATTGAAAGTTTTTCAATTACATTTTTTGACAATCTGGGGACACTTGCCTTTCTAACTTGCGATTTGAGTAAGTGTTGTTTGCATAGCAAAAGGTAATATGCGTACCTGCTACTAATAATTGAGGAACAAATAATGCATGTACAATCATCAGCTGCCCAAAAAGCGATTTTGCTGAAACCGACTTCTCCTGCTGCCCCTGCGCATATAACAAAGGCCGTATTCGCAGGATAGTTGCTTTTTTCGTAATAGCCAAGAGGGGTTAAACTATTCTGAAATACAGGGATTGCCCCTTCCTCTTGTAGTTCTTTTTTGATAACTCTAACTCCCCGCTCTAGTTTGCAGATGTCTCCCAGCGCTTTCATCTCCACTCCCTCTTTCCCTTCGAGGTCAAGGAGTTGGTCGCGATAGTGCTCATACTGCTTGCGACGTAGTGCGATTTGCGCTTTCAGGTTGTCGATGGAACTGGAGAAGGTATCGAGGATACCCACAATGCGCTGCTGCTCAGAGAGGGAGGGGATTGGGATTTGAAGGGATTCAACTGCAGCAGCATCTATTGTAGGCATAGCTCCAGCTCTGATTTTACCCTTGAGTATTAGTTCGCAACCGTAGACATAGAGATAAAGAAACTTATCAAGAATTTTTTCGTTTGGATAAAGAGAAAAACAAGCATCTGAAGACCAGAACTCCTTGTCGTAGAAGAAAACGCTTCCAGCGTTACCAGTATTGACAACAACTGTGGTATTTGCTTTGCGATTATATTCACCATAATACCCCATAGGCGTAGAACCACCATGCAAAACAGGATAACCTTCTGTTTCGCTTAATTGGGATTTTGTCAAACGTTTGCCTCTAAGCACTTGACAAACGTCACCTAGTTTCTTCCACTCAACCTTCATACTCTTTCCTTATGTCTTGTTATGAAGTAAACCAATATCCATACCAAAGGAAGTAACGCAAGAACCTCCATTCCTCATTCCTCCAGCTCTTTAACGATTTCCTCAATTCTCGCGTTCAGCGACTCGCCTTCGGTCACCAATTCACGCAGACGCGTGTTCACCTCTTTTATATTGATGACCTCGCGCGTGTCCTCCGGCTCCACATAGGCAGAAACGCTGAGGTTTGCACCATCCTTAAGGATTGTGTCTGTCTTCACCAACTTTGCCAGATACTGCACATCCTTACGGTTCTTGTACAGCTCCATAATCTTGTCCTGATGCTCAGGCAGAAGCAGGTTCTTGTTGCCGTTCTTCACGAAGAGCTTGCTGGCATCGATGAACAGAACGCTGCTATCGGGGCGTGCGCTTTTCTTCAGCACGATGATGCACGTGGCGATACCCACACCAAAGAACAGGTTCGAGGGCAGTTGGATGATGGTATCTACGAAATTGTTCTTCAACAGATACTCGCGAATCTTCTTTTCATCACCACCACGATACAGCACACCGGGGAACTCTACGATGGCGGCAGTACCCAGCTCGCTTAGGTGCCACAGCATGTGCATTATGAAAGCTAAGTCTGCAGCACTCTTAGGTGCAAGCACACCAGCAGGGGAATAGCGCTCGTCGTTAATCAGCAGGGGATTCTCTTTGCCGTCCCACTTCAACGAATAGGGAGGATTCGACACGATGGCATCGAAGGGAGCGTCCTGCATGTGTTGCGGCTTCAGTAGCGTGTCCTCCAGGCGGATGTCGAAGTTGTCGAAGTTCACGTTATGGATGAACATATTGATGCGGCACAGGTTGTAGGTCGTGGGGTTAATCTCCTGACCGAAGTATTTCAGCGAGGGGTTCTCCTTGCCGATTATCTTGGCGAACTTCAGCAACAGCGAGCCGCTGCCGCAGGCGGGGTCATAGACCTTATTGATATGGGGGTTATGCCACGTGGCCAGACGAGCCAACAGCTCGCTAACCTGCTGAGGCGTGAAGAACTCACCACCGCTCTTGGCAGACTGCGTGGCATACATCGTCATCAGGAACTCGTAGGTATCGCCAAAGGTGTCGTTCTCCGTGTCGTTGTACTTCGAACCCAAATCCATCTGCGAGACAGCGTAGAGTACCTTTGCCAGACGTTGGTTGCGAAGGATGACCGTGGGGCCCAACTTGATGTTATCGACAGAGAAGTCGCTGAACAGACCTCGCATATCATCCTCCGAAGGGGTGCCGATGGCAGAAGCCTCGATGCTGCGGAAGATTGCGGTCAAGTGCTCGTTCAGGTTCTCGTCCTGTCCTGCATTCTTCACCACGTTCTGGAACAGCTGCGACGGCAGGATGAAGTAACCCTTCTCCTCCACCATCTTCTGACGGATGTTCTCTGCCATCTCGTCGGAGATTGTGGTATAGTCGAAGTCCGGTTGTCCAGCCTCTGCCATCAGCTCTTTGATGTAGTCGCAGATGTTCTCTGAAATAAAGCGGTAGAAGATAGCCCCAAGGACATAAGCCTTGAAGTCCCAACCGTCCACGCTGCCACGCAGATCATTCGCTATCTTCCATATTGTCTTGTGCAGTTCTGCACGCTCTTCTTTCTTTGCCATTGTATTATAAGAGTTCAAAAGTTTAAGGGGGGCCTTCAATCGTCCCCCTTGGGGGACCACAGGGGACTGAAAAAACGGGGCTCGCGCCTCGCGGCGAACTCGCAGCCCCGCCAATTTCACAAACTAAAAATTTTATCAAACCCGGGGAGGAATGGGCCCCCTCGGGCCGGGGGTTGTGGGGGCCTCACGGCTTCACGTCCCCCTCAATCTTACATAAATTCCAAGCGAGGAATGCATTTGCATACATCCGACTCGGATGAAACATCGGGGGCAAAGGTACAAAATATTACCAAAAAAAACACATAAGCATCGAAAAAATTTTGATTTCAAAGCAAAAGTTCGTACTTTTGCGGCGAAATTCGACGGGCAAAGCGTTGCCCGGAGAGCAAAAGTGGCGACAGCCACTGCCGCCCATCGCGCTTGGCCACTGGCCGCAGCGCGGTTTCATTGCGATTATTAAGGGACGGAAATCTGGACTTTATTGTTTTCAAAGGAACATAAATCTCACAGAAATCTAAACTTAAATCTCTTTCTTTGAACATAAATGGCCATAATGGATCATAATGGATCATAATGGAACATTCACACTCGGAGCACGGGATTGGCTCACAGCTTAGGCTGTGTGCCGTAGGAGATTTCGAAGGCTGCCACTCTGAAAACTAGTTTTCAAGATGGTCTGCCTTGAAAACTCCAAGCTCCAAGGACAAGTCCTTTGAGCGTCATCCCTTGCACCGCCCACGCAGATTTAGGTCCTGATTTAAGCATGATTTAAGTTCAGTTCTTTATCCGTAAGATCCGAGTCATCCGTGGTCATAGCTGCTAGAAAAATTATGGAAATTACGGCTATTCGTGTCAAAAAGAGAAAAAGATTTAGGTTCGGATTAAAGAATGATTTAAGTTCCGTCAATGACCGCGCCTTCCGTGAATACAAACAACTAATCAACAATAAAAACTTTATCAAAAAATGAAACAAAAATTACTTACGACACTCCGGCTACGCCTCACCATGCTCGTAGCCCTCTTGTGTTCCCTCGGAACAGGAACGGCATGGGCGGATACGAATGTGAGTACGGTTACTACTGCATTCAGTGCAACTGGCGATGTTACATCCAAATTTACACAAACGGGTGATTTTACATCTGTATCTTGGGATCTTGATGTAACATGGGCTACGACCGCTAATTGGCAAAATCTTAATGCCACTAAGGGCTCACAGATTGGTACAGGTTCTTACCCTGCTACTGGTATTGTATTGACCGGTTCTAACATTTCTGGGACAATATCCAGTGTGGTTGTAAATACTTCTGGTGCAAAGAGCGTGGAAGCAACTGTTGCCGTATCTGTTGGTAGTACAGAATTTTTGTGTGATGAAGAATCAACTGCAAGTATATCAAGTACTGCTGCCAATTATACTTTTACCGGATCGGCAGAAGGCGATGTGGTGATTACATGGGCACAGACCAGCAGCAAGGCCATTTATATTAAGAGCGTGACGATTACTTTTGCCGCTCCTGAAGGTACTACAGCCGCTCCATCAATTAGCGGTGATACTCCGTTCTTGGGTTCTACGACCGTAACACTTACTAATGCATTAAGTGCCGCCGGCGCAGATATTTATTACACGCTGAATGGTGATGTCCCAACGACGACCACCTCAGAAACTTGCTTTCATTATTCTGCTCCCTTTGAATTGACAGAAACGGCTACAGTAAAGGCTATTGCAAAGAAATCAACAGATACCAATGCAAGCACTGTAGTGAGCAAGACCTTCACAAAAATTACTCCAATGTCTGTCGCTGAAGCACGCGCTGCCATTGATGCCGGAACAGGAACTTCAGGTGTTTATGTAACGGGTATTGTATGCACCGGTGGTTCTAGCCTCAGTTCCGGAGCCATGAATTACTGGATTTCCGATGATGGAACGAGTACAGACCGCTTCGAGGTATATAAAGGAAAAGGCTTGAACGGTGCCAACTTTGAAAGCACGGATGATGTATCGGTTGGTGATGTTGTGGTGGTTTATGGTAACATTAAGAAATTTGGTAGCAGTACTTATGAATTTGATTCCGGTAGTGTCCTTATAAGCCATGAAACGAAGGCTGCCAGTGACCTGACCGTTACTTCTTCAAATCCTGTAGAGCTCAGCATCACAACGGCCGAACTGAGCCCCACGAGCACAATCACATGGACGACAAGCAGCACTGGTGCAGTATCATTCTTGACCAACAACGCCGCTGTAGCATTGGTAAATTCAACCACTGGTGTGATCACCGCCGTCGGTGAGGGCAGTACGACCATCACCATCACGCAGGCCGCTGACGCCACCTATCAGGCAGGCCAGAAGACTGTAACTGTTAACGTTGCAGATAACCGCTCAGAATGTGTCACCTCCGTTGATCTTTCTTCGCCTAAGACCATCACGAAGGGCGAATCTGCAGCCCTTTCTGCCACTTCTACGAAGACTCCTGGCTACTTGGGAGAGGTTACATATTCGTATAAATCAGCTGACCCCGCCATCTTCAGCATTACTGACGGCAACTATACGGGTGCTGGCGTAGGCGCCACCACCGTGACCGTGACCGCGACTCCTGCTGGTGGCTATGCAACAAGCTACAAGTCCGTAAGTCAGGTGGTAGATGTTACCGTGAATGGCACGAACAGCATCAGCATTGACCCGACCAGCAAGGAACAGGCTTTCGGCACAGGCGCTTTCGACATTGCAGCTACCGTGCCCACAGAGAACTATAATGGCACTGTTACCGCCGAGAGCAGCAACACCGCTGTTGCTACTGTCAGCGTTGACGGCACCACCGTCACCGTAACGCCCGTGGCTGTCGGCACAGCCAACATCACCGTGACAGCTGGCACAGGTACTTACTATCCCACGCCCGCTTCTGAGATTTGTGAATTGACCGTAACGGCTCCTGCAGGAAGCACAACGGCCCCAACAGGTGGAGCGTTGTTTGCAGAAAGCTTTGGCGATAATGGCTCAAGTGCACGTGCCTGGGATGACAGCTACAGCGACAAGAGTGGTGTTGCTGCAGTTTATTCCGCAGCATCTTACACAGTAACGAATGCTAAACAGTCGAAGAATACAATGGGAAAAACCAACTCAGCCCTTGTGTCAGGTTCAGGACAAGAAGGTTTGTTTATTGTTGGTCCTCTCAATGTGGCTTCTTATTCTGGTCTGGAGGTTAGCAATTATTTCGGAATGTCCTCGAGCACATGGAATTCTGGCTCATACATGAAATTGTACTATTCTACAAATGGAGAAGATTACACAGAGGTCAGTCGCACGGATGATAATACGCCCTCTGGCTCTGTTTCAGGCAATAAAAATCTTGTAGAGGCAACTTATGACCTTCCTGCCGCAGCTCAATCCAGCACGCTCTATTTGAAGTTTGCATTCTATTGCTATCAAGTAAATAAGAACGATGATGAGATAGGTCAGCTTTACTTTGACACTCCGACTCTCAGCGGTGAGCCTTCAGGCGCTGCCACCATCAACAAGTACGGTTATGCTACTTACTGCTCTGTGAATCCGATGGACTTCACGACCACGACGGGCTTTACGGCTTGGCGTGTGAGCGCCATCGCCGCAGACGGCACGATTACCTTTACCAAGATCACCGAGGCTATCAAGGGTGGTCAGGGTGTGCTGCTCTACAATGTGAATGCTGACGGCGTGAATCCCACCAATGTGACCGTCAACTTCGGCGATGGCACGACTGAGTACTCCACCAGCGAGAACAAGCTCCACGGCACTACGGCTCCCACATTCGTGGAAGCAGGTGAAGTGTATGGCCTCTCTGGCAGCAGCTTTGTGATTAGCAATGCCGACGGCGTGATTCCTGCAGGCAAGGCTTATATCAATGCCAGCGATATTCCTGCTGAGGCAAAGAACTTCACCTTCGTGTTCGAGGATGAGGCTACGGGCATCACCGAGGCACGTCCCGCAACCCGCGAAGAGGTGGAGAGCATCTTCAACCTCGGCGGCCAGCGCATGAGCAAACTCCAGCGCGGTATTAACATTGTCAACGGTAAAAAAGTATTGGTAAAATGAGAAAGACATATATACAGCCGCAGACAGCGGTCACCACAATAGAGTTGCAAAGTGCAATGCTTGTCGCCAGCAATCCCAGTGCCAACATCGACAAGAGCGGCGGCGCCGCCCCCGGCAGCTTCGAGAGCAAGCAGCGCGGTGAGTGGGATATCTGGGGAAATAACTGATAGCCCCCTGTAGTCCCCCAAGGGGGACGATGGAAAAACGTATGTAGCACGGTGAGGATGGTGAAAGCCACCTCACCGATGCGCATACATTCCCCTTTAACTCCCTATTTAACTCCCCTTTTAACTCCCTATTAAAATCCTATAAATTAATCATACACAATGAAACAAAATTTACTTCAATCCCTCCGGCTACGCTTCGCCCTCCTCGTAGCCCTCTTGTGTTCCTTCGGTACAGGAACAGCGTGGGCGGGAGATCTTGTTGTTACTCTTGACAATATTGGTGCAGGTCTGGGAACTACAGCAAATACTACAGCAGCAACTACGGCCATCACAGCAACAGGAACCTCAGATTCTTACACATTGAATTACTATCAGTGTAAAAAACAGGGTAATGCAATGCTTATGACTAAATCTGTTGACCCTTACATCTCTAATAAAACCGCAATGCCGGGTAATATCAAGTCTGTTCAAGTTTTCATCAATTCTGGCGCATCTGGAAAGACAACATACGATTGTGCCTTTTCTACTACAGAATGTACTTCGGCAACATCTGGTATCGGCGCGGAAAATATAACTGGTGGAAACAGCCATACTTTTTCTAATATGACGGGAACGCCTGCAGCTATTAATGTAAAAGGTAAATATTTCTGTATTACTTTGGGAAACGCCTATAACGGTCAAGTATTGAAATTAGTGATTACTTGTGAAAATTCTCATACTATCACTTACTCAGCTACAAATGGAAGTATTGGTGGTAAGGTTTATGGAACATCAACAGATGTTGCATCAGGTGCGTCCGTTGCTGAGGGCGGCAAAGTTACTCTAACTGCTACACCAAACGATGGATATGAGTTCTCCAGTTGGGAAGTAAGCGGAACAGGATCATCATTATCAAGCACAAGCGCTAATCCTACAGACTTCACGATGGGTACAGCCGATGCGACAGTTACAGCAGTTTTCTCTTCAACTTCAGCTAAATGTCCAGTTTCCTTCTTTACACCCAGTAACGGTACACTTGTAGTAAAAAAAGCAGGAGTCGCTATAAGTAGTGGAGATGAAATTGCCAGTGGTGCAGTCTTAACGATAGAAGCCACACCAAACGATGGCTTTAACCTAGTTAAATGGGAGTATAGCACAGATGGCGGTAGCAGTTGGTCTGACGGTGTAGGAACGTCATATACCGTAACGAGTGCTGTTCAGTTCCGTGCAAGCTTCGTAGCTAAGGAGTACCATACTATTACTTATAGTGTCAATGGCGTGGAAACAGAAACTGAGGTTGAAAAAGGTGAAGCTATTTCTTTCGCAGCTCCAGCAAGCGGTATTCCTACAGGTTATAAATTCACTGGATGGGTCGTTGCTGCCCACAAGATAGATAGCCCAACTGATACCGACCCCAAAGCTAACTATGTGACTTCTGCTACCTGCTCTTCCGATATAACTTATTATGCAGTGTTGGCTATAGGCGAATACACCTCTCCTACATTGACAAAGATGGGTAGTTCTGACACATTCAATGCAGACGACAATATCGTGATTGTGGCAAAGGGAACGACTTATGCGCTTTATCAAGAAACAACTAATTCAAGTTATGTAAAGAATTGGACTTTTGATAACAAAGTTTCAACTCTTATCGCTGACAGTAAGAAATATCTAACCCTAACTGCAAAGGATGATGATTGGAATCTTGGTGATAAAACCAACGGATATTTATATAATACGGGTAGCGGGAATGAGTTATACGTTAATGAAAATAAAGCTGCTTGGACGATAGACTGGAATAGCACAGAAAAAGCTTTTACTATCAAATGTTCGAATCGCTACTTGTCTTGCCGTTCAGATTTGTCAGGCGCGAACCAATATCTCTATAGAGGCGGTGGAACTGGAACAACGACAGGTACTGCATTCTTCGATATCTATAAATTTGTTCCCAGCAAGGATGGACATTTCTGTACAACAGTTTCAGATGTTCCAGTGACCGTATCTTCTGCCAGCTATGCCACCTTCGCTAGTGAGTTACCTTTGAACTTCACAGGTACAGGTATTAATGCTTATATCGCAACGGAAAAAGACAAGACTGGCGTAAACTTCACGCAAGTATATAAGGTTCCTGCTAACACGGGTGTTCTGCTTTATAAGGATGGC
>Ga0247608_10007860_pt1 | contig 10870 bp, 11 predicted proteins | sample 176DNAGHGlowgp2_FD_193490 | JGI IMG/M metagenome (GOLD analysis project Ga0247608, IMG submission 193490) | Sheep rumen microbial communities from Palmerston North, Manawatu-Wanganui, New Zealand - 1766 DNA GHGlow gp2 | ecosystem: Host-associated > Mammals > Digestive system > Stomach > Rumen ... | reverse complement strand
TTGTTGTTGATATTCAGGGATAATATGAATAATGAATAGCGAAGAGATTAATTATTGACCTTGACTACGTATGTACATCAAGAAGGAGTGCTAACAATGTGGCTAAGTGCATTAACGAAGCAAAACCAATGGTCTGATAAGCCGTTTAAATTGGGCTGTCCAACCTCACAGGAGGTGTTGACAAGGTTATGGATGTAAATCAGGTGATGATAATGGTGAATAGACTCAAGAAGGACGTGTTCTTCGTCATGGCATTGTGGAACCTGTTATCCATATATGGGCAATCAGCTGCTTGCAGATGCATCCTCATGCAATTATTGTAGTAGATGATGAAGCTTGTATAAAACTAAAGGTCGATATATAGTTTTTTAAAGACATAGTAAGAATAAATTTGTAAGACAATCAAAATATAGAATGGCTGATATTGTTTTATATTAACCATTCAGAAATAAAACATAATTTTTTCCGTATGAAATATTTATTTAAAATTTATTTGGCATTTCTAAAGTATATTAATCCTGTAAAACGGGCACGTTTGCTAGGAGTAAAAGTCGGGGATAATACGATGATTACATCAAATGTAATATTCTCTTCTGAACCTTATTTAATAGAAATAGGTAACAACTGCCAATTAACATCAGGGGTTGTTATTAATACTCATGGGGGGGGCATATTTGTAGAAATTATATAGAAAACTTTGATATGTTTGGTAAAGTTGTCATAAAAGATAACGTATATATCGGATGCAACTCAATATTAATGCCTGGTGTAACAATCGCTTCTAATACGCTAATTGCTGCTGGGAGTGTCGTTACTAGATCTACACAGTCTGGAACAGTTGTTGGTGGTAACCCAGCAAAAATGATTTGTACTTTATCAGATTTTGTAGAAAGAAATAAGAAGTACAATGTTGGGACTTTCGGTATGAACATCAACCAAAAGAAAAAGATACTAGAAAATATTTCCGACAAAATGCTAATTTGTAAATAATTTGGTAAATATAGTCTTTTTATTATAATGTTTAAGAATTTCCTTTGGATTTTTTCGGAAAAAGGATTAATAACTCTTTTGCAGTTTACAACGCTATTGGTGTTAAGTAGATTTTTAACACCGGAGGATTATGGCGTTTATGGAGTAATGATGATTTTTATTGCAGTTTCTGAAATGCTAATTGATTCTGGATTCGGAGGTGCTTTAATTCAGAAAAGGGATATTACAAGAGTAGACATTAGTACTTTGTTTTTTACAAATATTGCTATTTCTCTTGTTTTATATGGTCTTATTTATGTTTTATCACCACTTCTTGAATCATATTATCAAATTCAGAATTTAGCCACATATTTTAGGGTTATTGGTATAACTATAGTGATATATGCATTTTCCATAGTACAGAATTCACTGTTAATTAGAAATATGCAATTTAAAAAGTCGACGATTATAAATTGTGTTTCAACATTATTATCATCAATTATTGCTATTTTACTTTCTATATTGGGTTGTGGAATATGGGCCTTGGTTTTCCAATTATTGGCTAACTCTATTATTATGACTATATTGTTGTGGATAAACAATCGTATTATAATTGATTTCAAAATTTCAAGGAATTCTTTTCTTCATTTATGGAGATTCGGATCAAATCTTGTTTTTGGCAATATTTTACAGACTATAATTAATAATATCTGTACATCTATAATTCCCAAAATAGGAGATGTTACAAAAGCTGGTTTGTATTTCCAGTCATTAAAAATTACCAATATACCAGTAAATGTGTTAACACTATCAATAGACAAGGGAGTATTCCCAATTTTGTCAAAAGAAAAAAATGAATATAATATCTGTTTGAAAGCCAGATTATATAATAGATCTTTTCTTGCTTTTTTTATACCACTTTTTCCACTTTTATCTATTTCATCAACACCTTTAATTGTACTCCTTTTAGGAAATAAATGGGAAGCTGCAGGCGGATACTTCTCCATCCTGATTTGGAGCGGTTTGGGACTGATGATTCAAGGTTTATTTAGGAATATCGTAAAATCAATTGGAGACACGAGCGTTATTTTTCGGATAGAAATATATAAATCTGTTATAACACTAGCTATATTGCTTGCATCAATTAAATTCGGTGTCATATTTATTGTGTATGGATACGTGATAGCTTCTTTTATTGGTGCGGCAATTTGGTCTTTTATTCTGTCTCATAAGTATTCGTATACAGCATCGAACCAATTGGAAGATACATTAAAACCAATAGTTGCTACTATTATTATTTATTTCCTTTGTTTAGTTACATCTCAGTTTTGCGAGGGAACGTGGCTACTACTTATCTCATTTTTGGGTTATATCACTTATATCTTTTTGGGATATTTTATTCACATTGAAGAAATTTCTCAACTTCTTTTAAAATCCACCAACTATATAAAAAAACATGTTGAATCGAAATAAAACATTGTTGTTGCTTGCTATAATGTTAGTAATAACGCTTTATAGTTACTTTCACGTTTCGTACACACCTCTATCAAAGCAAAAGCTAGCAATAGCCTTATTCTTTACTTTGATAACTTTATCAATATACGCTTTTTCCAAAGAAAGGACATTTTACCTAAAATCGAATTATTTTAAGATTTCAACAATTTTTGTTATAGGTTATGTGCTAGTTCATTTTTTTGAATATTTAGCTTATGTAGTAGGTGCGCATGACAAAATAATCGACATTGAATATGTTGATAGTAAATATATTAACGAGGCAGCTTTCTTTTCATGTGCTTGTTTGGCAGTTTATTTTATGGGCTATGTTTTTGAAATGAAACCATTTAAATCCCAAAAGTCATATAAGTCAAATTCGATATTTCTTGAATTTTTCATGTTAATATGCCTTGTCATTTTTTATTTTTCTGCGGGGAGTTATTATTTTAATGGCGGTTATGGCGATGTTCTTAATAATATAGGATTGTCATTGCCAGCCATATTATCTCAAACTTCATTACAAGCATCGCAAGTGGCTATAGCAATGATAGTTGTTTATAATAGGCAAAAAAAACTTTCCGTAATTGATTACATAAAACAATTTTCTTTTATTTATTATTTCACACTTTTATTATACAGTTATCTTGTAATGTCTTCGGGTGATAGGGGACCATTGTTTCAGGCAGGAATTTGTTATATTACACCATACTTCTTAATTAATAAGATAAAATTGAAACCTATTCCTGCGGCAATTTTAATAAGTGTATCTGCTTTGTTTTTTGCATTATTGGGAACAGTAAGAGCAATGGATGGCGGATTAAGTGTGGAAAAGTTTGAAAAAGCCCAAGAATTTAGGTCGCAAAGATTTGAAGGGGAAAGCATTGTTTTTACATCTACAGCCGAATTGTCAAATGTTGTTCGTGCTTATCATGTTTTGTATGACTTTACCCGGGAGCATGGTACAATTTATGGTTTAGGTCTCGGCAATCAACTCTTAGGTATCATTCCAGGGCTAAGACTTCTAATATATCCTTTATTCGGTATCGATGATAAAGAAGTAACAACGGCAGTTGTTACAACAAATTTATTGGATAAAGATCATGGTATGGGGTCTACATGTGTTGGTGATACATTATTCAATTTTGGCATATGGGGAACATTGCCAATATTCTTTTTATTTGGTATGTTTGTTAGAAAGATGGATTTATCGTCCTATGAGAATATCAATTGCCTTAATCCTTTTTGGTGTTGCACTATTATAACATATTTTATGTTTGCTATTTATATTGGTAGAGGGTATTTGACCTCTCCTATTAATTTACTAGCATATTCTTGGTTCTTTTTCTTATTGAATTACAAATTTTGTAAGACTCATGTGTAGAATGACATTAAAGATTTTATATTGTCTTTTATTGATAATATTTTTGTCAACTAATGTGTATTCAAGAAATAAACACTTTATATCTCCTGTTGATTTTGGTATTAACAAAACAAAGACAGGAATCGAGACTTATAAATTATTATTTGAGATTCATACTATTGCAAAGTCATTAGGTTTGCCGGTAATTTATAAAGGGATAAAGAACATTGATATTGAAATTCCGCCTAATGCTGAAAGCATTCCTTTATCAACTTATACGGACTTCTCGGACGTAAATATATCTGTATTGAATAATAGTAAACACTTTTTTCTTTTTTCCTTATGTGATACGATGAAACAAATTGTGGTAAGTGCTCATTCGATCGATGAAGGTAGATTCTACCAACAAGACTTAAACAATGGGACTTATTTGTTGAGTATTAAAGATAGAAAGGCATGGGTCCCTGAGAGAAATGGCTATGGTAGCCCATTTACTCGCAGAGATATTCTTTTTATCGAAAATGGCCATTCTAAGAATAAGGTAATCAGTCCATACAACAACAAGCAAAGTGATCCCTGTTGTAAATTTGTACCAGTGAGTTCCACCAAGAAAACAATTAAAAACCTTCATTTTTATAGAGATTCGTCATCTCAAAATATAACATTTTTGTTTAATATAACCTCTCAATATAATGTGGCTATTGAAAATATCAGTATTAATACACCTGTAAATAGTTCTTTGTATGGAGATGCCTGCATAAAAATATACGACTCATATAAAGTCAAATTAAAGAACGTAAATATATCAGGTACATATTCTTTGCCCCAAAAGTATGGATATGGTATTAATATGAATAATATTTCCGATTTTGAAGTCGACAATCTGAATGCTACTGCCAAATGGGGAATTTTCGGTAATAATAATATTAGTAACGTAATTGTTAAAAATAGTACTTTAAATCGATTTGATATTCACTGTTATGGAAAAGATATAAAATGTACTAATTGTAATTTCAAAGATCTATACAACCAATATTCGTCAATCTATGGCTTTATAAAATACTTGAATTGTACGTTTGACCATTGTGTTCCTGTCCTTTTGGAGCCATCATATAATGCTTATACTTCCTTCAATCTTATAATAAAAAATTGCAGCTTTATTATTTCTAAAGATAAAAATTATGTTGTATATGCGAAAAAAGCAGTAAAAGGCAATAACGAAAGAAAGGAGCTGGAATCTATCAATTGGCCAAACATTTCAATTAATAGCTTAAGGATTATTAATAATGAAAATGCTGAGGATTTCTTCCTATTCTACAATGACAGATCATATGTAGATAAACCTTTAAGAGGATTTTTGAATATTTTTTTAAATGATATATATTATAGTTCTACAAGTACAGAAGGAAAATTATTATTTAAATTATATAGCCAACCTATAACTGTTGATAATAAGGTGAACTTTAATTGTGGGAAAGTCTCCAATCATATTGATGTAATTAGTGATAACTAATATGAAATTAATATTTGTAATAGAAAGTTTGGGTTCTGGAGGTGCTGAAAGACAACTTGTGGGATTAGCATCAATGCTCAAAAAAAGAGGTTATGATGTGTATGTATTAACATATTACAGAGAAGATTTTTATAAGTCGATTCTGGATGATAACAAAATTCCAAATGAGGTTTATTATGGAGCATTGAATAGATATTTACGTTTCTTTAGGCTTTCTAGAAGGGTGAATGAATTAAGTCCAGATGTTACTATCTCTTTTCTGCCCGGGCCAAATGTTGCTTTGGGGCTGGCTAAAATATTGGGGTTGCTCAAATCAAAATTGGTCGTGTCTGAAAGAAATTATACTTGGAACTGGACATTTAAGACGAGACTTTATTTTTCATTATATAGTAAGGCAGATGCAATTGTTACAAATTCTAAAGCGGAAGCTGATAATATTAAAACAGAATTTCCTCAATATGTTTCAAAGGTGTCTTTCATCCAAAATTTTGTCGACTTTGAAAGGTTCAAACCTCAAGTATGTGAGCATAATGGCACTTTTAAAATTGTTACAGTAGCACGTATTATTGACTATAAAAATGTGAAAGGGTTAATTACGGCAGCTTCAATACTCAAAAAGAAAGGATATTTAATTGAATTTGACTGGTTTGGAAATGATTATAATGATGATTATTGTTTTCGCGTAAAAAAGTATATAAAAGAAGAAGGACTTGAAGATGTCTTTAAACTCAAAGGCCCAATTAAAGATATCCAAAATTACTATCCCATGTACGATGCTTTCTGTTTACCTTCTTTTAAAGAAGGTTACCCGAATGTTGTTGTGGAGGCCATGAGTTGCCAATTGCCTATATTATGTAGTAATATTTGTGAGAACCCTGTCATAGTTGAAGATGGCATTAATGGTTTGTTGTTTAATCCACATAATGTCAATGAAATTGTGTCATCAATAGAGAAAATGTACTCACTGACGGAGAAAGAACGTCGAGAAATGGGTCAACGTAATAGAGAAAAGGTCATAAAAAACAATTCGATTAATGAGTTTACTGATAAATATGTTGATTTGATAAAAGGAATGACAAAATGAAATTAATAGTTTTGATTTCTTGTATGCATCAAAAAGATGCAAGTATAATTGAACGAAGTAATGTTCAAACTGATGCCGTTATAGTTAATCAGTGCGACAAGGAAGATGAAATTGATTCTGAATTTTTAAACAAATATGGCGAGAATTGTCGCGTTAAATTTATTTGTACTACAGAACGAGGCCTTTCTAGGTCACGTAATATGGCATTGTCACATGCGTGGGGAGATATTTGCATTTTCTGTGATGATGACGAAATCTTTGTAGATGGCTATGAAAGTTCAGTCATAGAGCAATTCGAGAAACATCCTACTTTTTCCATAATAGCTTTCAAACTTATTTATGAAAGGAAAAAGTTTGGAGATAATGAGTATACATATAACCGCTTTACAGCTACTTCTCTATCAAGTGCTCAATTGGCATTTCGAAGGCAAGATGTGTTAAAGACAGGAGTTGTTTTTGATACCATGCTCGGATCCGGTTCTGGTAATGGTGGCGGTGAAGAGAATAAATTTATGTTTCAGTTGCTCGGGAAAGGTTTACAAGCGATTTATATACCCGTCTTGTTGGCAGAAATCAAAAATGAAAACCATAGTCTTTGGTTTGATGGATTTACTGATCAGTATATAATAAACGAAGGTTGGTGTTATAGGCGAATATTTGGCGCTTTATATGCGTACCCTTTATTGTGGTATCATGCAATAAAACATTCAAACTTATACAAGCGGAATTTGTTCAATTTGTTATACCTATTACATAAAGGTTATTTTGAGCGACGGGGCTCAGAATTTAATTAAATCTTTTTTATTAATAGATAGAAATTGTATTTACGTATCGCCTAGCTGCGCTTGCATTGGCTGATTTAAGATTTTTATAACTTATTAAAATATACGAAATGATTAACGTTGGAATTATTGGATGTGGCTTCGTAGGTGGAGCCCTCAAAGATTGGTTGGAACACAACAACCCAGAGTGTAAACTGTTCATCAGCGACCCTTATAAGGGCTATAATGATGATCTGAGTAATATCGACATTGCATTCTTGCAAATCCATGTACCTACCGAAGACGATGGTACTCAGGACCTTACGCTGATGAAAGAACTCATCACTAACCTTCCTGATGTGCCCGTATTCGTTCGTACCACCATCCTTCCTGGCACTAGCGAGATGCTCTCCAAGGAGACAGGCCATCAGGTTTGCTATATGCCAGAGTTTCTCACCGAGCGCACCTTCATCGAGGACTTCCGCAAGCAGACAATGGTCTTCACCGGAGCACAGGACCTGCTCACCAAAATCTTCGTGGGCAAGAAATTCACTGTGATGACTCCTTTGGAGGCAGAACTCACCAAGTATATGCACAATGTATTTGGTGCCTATAAGGTCACCTACTTCAACGCCTGCCGCGAGTACTGCGAGCAGATGGGTGCAGACTGGCGCAAGGTGCATACCGGCGTGCTGCTGTCCGGCTATATCAACGACACCCACACCTATGTCCCCGGTCCTGATGGTAAGTTCGGTTATGGTGGCAAGTGCTTCCCCAAGGATGTCAACGCCTTTGCCAAGATGACCGAGGGCACGCCCCTTGGAACCCTGCTGGAGCACCTGCACGAATTGAATGTCCATTTTAGGGGAGTAGAAGAACACATTTAGGGAGGTATGACATTATCTGTGATATGTCCGATATACAATGAAGAAAAGTATATCGGACAATTCCTTGACTCTCTTCTTAAGCAGGATTATCCCAAGGATGACTTGGAGATTCTGTTGGTGGATGGGATGAGTAAGGACAAGACTAGGGATATTGTGGCGGGATATACCGCCCAATATCCTTTCATCAGGCTCATTGATAACCCTGATAAAATTGTGCCATACGCCATGAATCGTGGTATTGAGGCTGCAAAAGGAGAAATAATCATGCGTCTTGATGCCCATGCTTCTTATCAGCCGGATTATTTCTCGGTTCTGGTGAATGGCCTGCGGCGTCTGAAGGCGGATAATGTTGGGACGGTATGCAAGACGGATGTCTTAAACAAAACGCCTAAGACGTTGGCTATTCGCGAGGTACTGGGGAATAAGTTTGGCGTTGGTAATTCTACGTTCCGTACAGGTATTGACCGTGAACAGGAAGTAGAGACCGTTCCATTCGGTTGCTGGCCTCGTGAGGTGTTCGAGAAATATGGGAAGTACGATGTGCGTTTGGTGCGTAATCAGGATATCGAGTTGAATAAGCGCATTATCCGTGGAGGCGGAAAGATTTATATTCTACCGGATACCTATTGTACTTATCTGGCACGCGAAACGTGGCGGGCTTTGGCGAAGAACAATTATGGTAATGGCAAGTGGAATATCCTAACAGTGTATTACACGAAGACGTTCTCATCGTTGTCATTAAGGCATTTTATTCCGCTGCTGTTTCTGCTGTCGCTGATTGTGCCTCTGCTGCTGGCTTTTGTCTGGTGGCCGTTTGTGTTGGTATCTGCGATTTCACTGCTGGTATACACTTGCTTACTTTCAGCTGTCAGTCTGAAACTCGCTGTGACAAAGAAATTGAACTTTTGTTATCTTCTGATTACATTCTTTGTTTTACACCTGTCGTACGGATGGGGTAGCTTAGTCGGAATTCTTAAATTGCCGTTCACAAAACGGTAAAGTGTTACTTGTGTTACATTCAAATTCAGCAATTCTTCTTGAATTGATAAGAGCCGGACTTTGGGGAACAGAGGCCAGGCTTTCGAACTATGGAGAAATAGATTATTCTTCTGCCATGAAATTGGCAGAAGAACAGTCAGAAGTGGGTTTGATTACAGCAGGTTTAGAGTGCGTAAAGGATGTGAAGATTCCCCAGCAGTGGTCATTGCAATTCATTGGCAGTACCCTACAATTAGAACATCGAAACAAGTCGATGAATGCCTTTGTTGCCTCGTTGATTAGCAAGATGCGTGCTGAGGGAATTTGTGCTGTCCTAGTAAAGGGGCAAGGTATTGCTCAATGCTATGAGAAACCAGAATGGCGGGCTTGTGGGGATGTGGACTTATTCCTGAACGAAGACAACTATGCTAAGGCAAAAGAGATGCTTGTGCCATTGGCTTCTTCTGTCGAAAAGGAATTTGTGAGGGAGAAGCATCTGGGGATGACTATTGACGGATGGGTGGTGGAGTTGCACGGACATCTGTATAGTGGGTTGTCATCACGTATAGATAAGGAGTTGGATGATATTCTGCAAGATACGTTTTATGGTGGTAATGTACGCTCATGGAATAATAGCGGGGTGCAGGTTTTCCAACTTGGCGTAGAGAATGATGTATTCTATGTGTTTACGCATATTCTTCAGCACTTCTATAAGGAGGGAGTTGGTCTGCGGCAGATATGTGACTGGTGCAGGTTGATGTGGACATATCGTGATAAGATTGATTTGGAGAAGCTGAAATCACGGTTAAAGAAGGTAGGGATTATGTCGGAGTGGAAGGCGTTCTATGCCCTGGCAAGCAAGTATCTTGGAATGCCGGATATAGATTCTGGATTCATGTGTCATGATTCACGATTTGATAAGAAGGCGGATAGAATAATGGAGTTTGTCCTGAAGGCAGGAAACATGGGGCACAACAGGGATATGAGTCATTTCAGCAAGAGACCATATCTTATCAGGAAATGTGTTTCGATGGGTAGGCGTGTAGGTGATTTAATCAATCATGCGAGGATATTCCCAATGGATTCGCTAAGGTTCTTCCCAAGGATTATGTGGAATGGGATACGAAGTGCGGTTAAGGGTGAATGATTAAAGGTTTACGATTATGATACTAAAATGGATATTTGATAGGGTGGTCTCGCTATTTGGACTGCTGATATTATGGCCGGCGCTGCTGATTGTGGCGGTGCTGGTAAAGGTGAAAATGCCGGGAGGTCCGGCGTTCTTTGTGCAGAAGCGTGTGGGGAAGGATGGTAAGTTGTTTGACTGCCATAAGTTTCGTACGATGACGGTACGACATAATGGCAGCACTGTTTCGGTGGCTGGAGATAGTCGCATAACTCCCCTTGGAGCGAAGTTGCGGCATTGGAAGTTGGATGAACTGCCCGGGTTATGGGATGTGCTTATCGGCAATATGAGTTTTGTCGGGCCACGGCCTGATGTGCCTGGGTATGCGGATAAACTCCAAGGTTCAGATAGAGATGTACTGAAGCTTAGACCGGGGATTACGGGGCCTGCAACTTTGAAGTATCGGTTGGAAGACGAAATGATTTCTGAGTATGTGGCTAAGAAACAGAAGGCTGGTGATAATCGGCCTATGCAGGAGATTGCCGTAGAGTACAATGATACGGTTATCTATCCTGATAAGGTACGACTGAATTGCTATTACTACAGACATTATTCGTTTGTGAAGGATATACAAATGATATTATGTACTGTACTTGGTAAGAAAATGGAATATAATGGAGAACTAATTTAAGAATGCA
>Ga0247608_10007859_pt1 | contig 10872 bp, 7 predicted proteins | sample 176DNAGHGlowgp2_FD_193490 | JGI IMG/M metagenome (GOLD analysis project Ga0247608, IMG submission 193490) | Sheep rumen microbial communities from Palmerston North, Manawatu-Wanganui, New Zealand - 1766 DNA GHGlow gp2 | ecosystem: Host-associated > Mammals > Digestive system > Stomach > Rumen ... | reverse complement strand
ATAGGCGATTTCTGCCTGTTCCAGTGTTATATCATCATAGGTTCGCGCTTTGGTCAGCTCTTCATGACGCTGGCACCGTTATCCGCTGCGCTGATGGCTTGGGTGACTTTAGGTCAGCAGATGAAGGCGATGAGTGTTGTCGCTATGTTGGTGACGCTTTTTGGTATCGGTATCTCCGTGCTCGGACGAGGTGAGCATCATAAACTATCGCTGAAATTGCCTCTTAATGGAGTACTCTATGCAATCGGAGCTGCCGTCTGTCAAGGTGTGGGACTGGTGCTCAGCAAGATTGGTATGGACCATTACGATATGGCAGCATTGGCCGATTTGGGCGTACCTGAATGGCTGGTGCCCTTCAGTGCCAACTTCTACCGTTGCATAGCAGGCATCGTGGGGTTCTTACTATTGCTGCATTATCGCGATGAAATGGGACATTTGCGCGAGGCGATGCACGATAAAAAGGGACTTTCTGTGGCAACGGCCACCACCATCTTCGGTCCCTTCGTAGGGGTTGGGTTTTCACTGATGGCAGTACAATATACTGCTGCAGGTATCGCCTCTACACTGATGGCAATGACACCGATTATTATCCTCCTACCGTCCTATTGGCTCTTCCACGAGAAGATTACGTGGAAGGCGGTTGTGGGTGCTTTCATTTCCGTGATTGGCGTCAGCCTGTTCTTCCTTGAGTAAATTTTTTGGTGCGAAGGGCGTGTTTTTATCTGAAATTTCGTATCTTTGCAGCAGATATTTAAAAATGAACAGCTATGAATATTGGAGACAAGGCGCCTGAGATATTGGGCAAAGACGAACAAGGGCGGGATATCCGTCTGAGTGATTATAAGGGAAAGAAACTGGTGCTGTATTTTTATCCGAAGGATAATACCAGCGGTTGTACGGCTGAGGCTTGCAGTCTGAGAGACCACTATGGTGAACTGCAGGAAGCAGGCTACGAAGTGGTTGGTGTGAGCAAGGATTCCGCCGCTTCGCATGTGAAGTTCAAGGAGAAGCACGAACTGCCTTTCCCGCTGATAGCTGATGCCGATAAGGCACTGATGGAGGCGATGGGCGCCTGGGGCGAGAAGGTGATGTACGGCAAGAAGACGATGGGCACCATCCGCACCACCTTTATTATCAATGAGGAGGGCATCATCGAACAGATCTTTGCTGGCAAACAGGTGAAGACCAAAGAACATGCAAAACAAATACTGAACAAATGACACCCAAGGAATTACGAAACAATCGGTTGGCGGAGCGGATGATCAAGAATCTGAAGCGTCGCAATATGGAAGCCTTCTACTGCCCGACGGCAGAGGAGGCAGTGAAGAAAGTATCGGAACTGATCGCCGATGGTAGCAGTGTGACGTGGGGCGGGTCGATGACCATCCGCGATATGGGCATCCCTCAGGCGCTGAAAGAAAGAGGAACCCTCGAGGTGCTCGACCGTGATGAGGTGACCGACCGCGAGGAAGTGGTGAAGATCTATGAGCGCGCCTTCTCGGCTGATGTCTATCTGTCGAGTGCCAATGCCATCAGCGAAGACGGTGTCATCGTGAATATCGATGGCAATGGCAATCGTGTGGCTGCCATCACCTGGGGACCGAAAAAGGTGATCTTCATTATCGGCCTGAACAAGGTGGCGCAGACCGTTGAGGCAGCATTAGCACGCGCCCGTTCGACGGCTTCGCCTATCAATGCAGCCCGCTTCGACATTAAGACGCCTTGTCAGACCGATGGCGTCTGCCACAATTGCAACTCGCCTGAGAGCATCTGCAATTATGTCCATTTCCTGCGCAATTCGCCACGTGGCAAGCATACGGTGATACTTGTGGGTGAGGATTTTGGATATTAACTCTTTATATGAATGGACCTTAACGAACTGATCACTTCAGTCAACGATGCTATATGGGGCTATGTACTGATAGCTGTCCTTGTGGGCTGCGGATTGTGGTTTACGTGGCGTACACGCTTTGTACAGTTCCGGATGGTGGGCGAGATGATACGCCTGCTAACCGACTCGGCTATCGATACGGTAGAGACACCTGTCAAGGAGAGGGAGGCAGAAAACAAACCGAAGCGTATTTCATCGTTTCAGGCGTTTGCCGTCAGTGTGGCCACCCGGGTAGGCACAGGCAACTTGGCAGGTGTGGCTTCAGCAATCGCCATCGGTGGTCCGGGTGCGGTGTTCTGGATGTGGGTCGTCGCCCTGATTGGTTCTGCGACGGCTTTCGTGGAGTCGACTTTAGCGCAGTTGTTCAAGCAGAAGGATAAGGACTCCTTCATCGGTGGTCCTGCTTACTATATCCAGCGCGGACTGCACCAGCGATGGATGGCGGTCTTGTTTGCTGTCCTCATTACCTGTCAGTTCGGATTGTCTAACAATTCCATCCAGGCGAACACCATTTGCGGAGCCATGCAGGAAGCCTTTGGCTGGCCACCGTTATGGGTGGGGACAGGACTGGCCGTGATCGCCTTGTTCATCGTTTTTGGTGGCATCCAGCGTATTGCTCATGTCAGTGCTGTCTTAGTGCCTGTGATGGCGATAGGCTACGTCGTTCTGACGTTGGTGATTATTGTGATGAACATCGGACTGATTCCGCATGTCTTTAAAGTGATTGTACTCGATGCATTCGGCATTCAGCAGATAGCTGGTGGCGGTATGGGCGTTGCCATCATGAATGGTGTGAAGCGGGGGTTGTTCTCGAATGAGGCGGGTGAGGGTAGTGCGCCCAATGTAGCGGCGACAGCTTCCGTTACCCATCCTGTGAAACAGGGACTCATTCAGGCTCTGGGTGTCTTTACCGATACGTTGCTTGTCTGTTCCTGTACAGCCTTTATCATTCTGATCAGCGGCCTCTATCAGACACCAGAGTTGAATGGCATTGCCCTCACACAGTCTGCCTTACAGTCTGAAGTGGGAGCAGCAGGGCCCATATTTGTGGCAGTGGCAATCTATCTCTTTGCTTTCTCCAGTATTATCGGCAATTACTATTATGGCGAGGCTAATATCCGTTTTATTACGTCAAATACGAAGGTGATGACCGTCTATCGCATTTTCTCTGCTGGAGTGATGGTTATTTTTGGAGCGGCAGCGAGTTTCGAACTGGTGTGGAACATTGTTGATTTCTTTATGGCCTTCCTGACGGCTTGTAACCTGACGGCCATTATACTTTTGGGTCGTTATGCCTTCCGTCTGCTTGATGACTATCGGAGACAGAAGAAGCAGGGTATCAAGGAACCCGTCTTCCACCGTAGTCAGATACCAGAACTGGAACATGAGTTGGAATGTTGGGAATAAAAACAATAACTTTGAAGTATGGATATCAAGGATAAGATTACCGAACAGCCTTCACGTTTTGATCATCTGGAACAGATGTCAGTATCCCAGTTGTTGCAGCACATCAACGAGGAGGATGCAGGGGTTGCTGAGGCCGTCAGGCAGGCTATTCCACAGATAGAGCCCTTTGTGGAGGCCGTTGAGGAGCGGATGAAGCGAGGAGGCCGGCTCTTCTATATCGGAGCTGGCACGAGTGGTCGTTTGGGTGTCTTGGACGCCAGTGAGTTGCCACCTACCTTTGGTGTGCCCGATACTTGGGTGATAGGACTCATCGCAGGCGGCGATAAGGCTCTGCGTCATGCTGTTGAAAAGGCGGAGGATATCCCCGGGCAAGGCTGGAAGGATCTGCTTGCTTATCATCCCACCACAGATGATACCGTACTTGGTATCGCGGCTTCAGGCACAACACCCTATGTGCTTGGTGCCATTCAACAAGCCAGAGAGAACGGTTTGCTGACAGGCTGTATCACCAGTAATCACCATACGCCTTTGGCTGAGGCCGCAGCATATCCTATTGAGACGATTGTGGGTCCGGAGTTCGTTACAGGCTCTAGTCGCATGAAAAGTGGTACGGCCCAGAAGATGGTGCTGAATATGATATCCACCTCGCTGATGATACGCTTGGGCCGTGTTGAAGGCAATCGGATGGTTAAGATGCAGTTGACAAATGCCAAACTGGTGGATCGCGGTACACGGATGCTTCAGGATATGCTGGGCTTGAGTTATGACGAGGCTCAGCAGCGATTGTTGGAGGCGGGGAGTGTGGATAATGCCTGCCATTAAAAAAGGTGTGCGGCAGCAAATTTTTCACTTTTCACTTTTCACTTTTCACTTTTTTTTGTATCTTTGCAACGTTTTAAAGCTTTAAAGACCAATAGATATGTCATCAGTAGAGATTAGGAAGGTAACAGACAAGAAGAGTCTGACGGCCTTCATTGACTTCCATTATGACTTGTACAAGGGCAATCCCTATGATGCGCCCAATTTATACAGCGACGAGGTCCATACGCTGAGCAAGGATAAGAATGCTGCCTTTGAATTCTGCGAGGCAGAGTATTTTATGGCCTATAAAGACGGTAAACTCGTAGGACGGATTGCCGGTATTATCAATAAGAGGGCTAACGAGAAATGGGAACGTAAGAGCGTGCGCTTTGGATGGGTCGATTTTATCGACGACATCGAGGTGAGCCGCGCCCTCTTCCTGGCTGTTGAGGAATGGGGCCGCCAGAAGGGTATGACAGAGATTGTCGGTCCCCTTGGCTTTACTGATATGGACCCGGAAGGTATGCTCATCGATGGCTTCGAGGAGTTGGGCACGATGGCCACCATCTATAATTACCCCTATTATCCCCAACATATCGAAAAACTTGGTGGTTGGGAAAAGGACAACGACTATCTGGAGTTCAAACTGATTGTGCCTCAGGGCGGGGTGCCCGAGAAATATCAGAAGATAGCCGAGATGGTTATGAAGCGCTATAATCTGCACCCAATGCATCCTAAGCGCAGTCAGGTGTTTGGCGAGGAACAGATTGGTCGCAAGGTGCTCGATGTGGTCAACAAGAGTTTTGGTCATCTCTATGGCTACTCGCAGATGACGGAGGCACAGATCGACGAGTATCTGAAGATGTATTTCCCTATGCTCGACATGAACCTGATCTGTCTCATTGAAGACTGGAACACGCCCAATCATGATATCATTGGTGTAGGCATCTCCATTACCTCGATGACCCGTGCCCTGCAGAAATGTCACAGAGGACGTCTGTGGCCCTTCGGCTGGTGGCATTGTCTGCGTGCGCTGAAGTTCCATAAGGCCGAGTGTGTCGATATGATGCTGGTGGGCATTCTGCCCGAGTATCAGCAGAAGGGCGCCAATGCCCTGTTGTTCTATGACCTTATCCCCTGGTATCAGAAGTACGGTTTCAAGTGGGGTGAGACCAATGTGGAGATGGAGACCAACAATCAGGTTCAGAGCCAATGGAAATACCTCGATCACGAACAGCACAAGCGCCGTCGTTGTTTCAGAAAATCACTATAACTAAAACCAAGAAAATGGCAGACGACAACAAAAACATTCTTGAAGAAAATGTCATTTATGACGATGATAATATTAGAACCCTAACAGGTCTTGAACATATTCGTTTGCGCCCAGGTATGTATATCGGTCGTTTGGGCGACGGCTCTTCACCAGAAGACGGCATCTATGTGCTGCTGAAAGAGGTATTCGATAACTCCATCGACGAGTTCAAGATGAAGGCCGGCGACCGTATCGAGGTGAATATCGAGGACAATCACCGCATCTCTGTCCGTGACTATGGCCGAGGCATCCCTCAAGGTAAACTCATCGATTCCGTCAGTATCCTGAATACCAGTGGAAAGTTCGATTCCAAGGCATTCAAGAAGTCTATCGGACTGAATGGTGTGGGTGTGAAAGCCGTGAATGCGCTGAGCACGCATTTCGAGGTACACAGTTACCGCGAAGGCAAGGTGCGTAAGGCTACCTTCGAATGTGGTAAGCTGACCAGCGATGTCACAGAGCCGACACAGGACGAGAACGGTACCTATATCTATTTCGAACCCGATGCAACGATGTTCCACAACTATCAGTTCCACGATGAGATCGTAGAGAACATGTTGCGCAACTATACTTATCTGAATACAGGTCTGACCATCATGTATAATGGTCGTCGCATTCTCTCCCGTCACGGATTGGAAGACTTGTTGAAGGACCGTATGACCAGCGACGCCCTTTATCCCATCATCCATCTGCAGGGCGAAGACATCGAGATTGCCTTTACCCATGCCAACCAGTATGGCGAGGAGTACTATTCCTTCGTCAATGGCCAGCATACTACACAGGGCGGTACCCATCAGAGTGCCTTCAAAGAGCACATCGCCCGAACCATCAAGGAGTTTTTCAACAAATACGAATACGGCGATATCCGCACAGGTATCGTTGCCGCCATCTCCATCAATGTCGAGGAACCCATCTTCGAGAGCCAGACCAAGATCAAACTGGGCTCTACGGTGATGTCGCCTGAGGGTGTCAGCATCAATAAATATGTTGGCGACTTCATCAAACAGGAGGTCGACAACTACTTGCATATCCATAGCGATGTGGCAGAGGTGCTGGAGAACAAGATTAAGGAGAGCGAGCGAGACCGTAAGGCGATGGCAGGCGTGACCAAACTGGCCCGTGAACGCGCCAAAAAGGCCAATCTCCATAATCGTAAGTTGCGCGACTGCCGCATCCATTTTAGCGATGTGAAGGACGAGCGCAAGGAGGAGTCTTCTATCTTCATCACCGAGGGTGACTCCGCCAGCGGAAGCATCACCAAGAGCCGTGATGTCAACACCCAGGCTGTCTTCTCGTTGCGAGGCAAGCCACTCAACTGCTTCGGTCTTACCAAGAAGGTGGTCTATGAGAACGAGGAGTTCAATCTCTTGCAGGCTGCACTTGATATCGAAGAAGGACTTGATAGTCTGCGCTATAACAAGGTCATTGTAGCCACCGATGCCGATGTCGATGGCATGCATATCCGTCTGCTGATTATCACCTTCTTCCTGCAGTTCTTCCCAGAACTCATCAAGAAAGGGCATGTCTATGTGTTGCAGACGCCGCTTTTCCGCGTTCGTAACCGCCGTACAAAAATCAAGAACAAACAGGTGATTGCTGAGGCTGATGCGAAGGCCGATAAGAAATCGGATTTCATCACCCGTTATTGCTATAGTGAAGAGGAGCGTGTCAATGCCATCAACGAGCTGGGACCCGATCCTGAGATCACCCGATTCAAAGGTCTTGGTGAGATCTCACCTGAAGAATTTGCCGGTTTCATCGGTCCTGACATCCGTTTGGAGCAGGTGACCCTCCACAAGACCGATCAGGTGCAGAAGCTCCTTGAATACTATATGGGTAAGAACACGATGGAGCGCCAGAACTTCATCATCGACAACCTTGTCATCGAGGAAGACCGTCCGGAAGAAGATGTCTATGAATGAAATTGATCATGTGGGAGTGGGTCAGGGTTCTCTGACCCACTTTTGTGTATATCGTTGATGTTAATAATTCCTTTCATTTCTATTTGCAAAAACGTGGGCAAAGATACAAATAATCCATGATAATTGCAAGCAAATAAGAGTAATAATTCTCTTAGATCAACAAAAGTGATCATTTTATTTGGCGGTCTCGCCAATTATAACTATTTTTTCAGCGTTAAACTTAATTGTAAAACTAGAAAAGCGACATTATACCAAGACATTCACGGGTGTTTGACAAATAACGTTAATCTTCGATAATTGTTTCTCAGGTACCGTTTTTTTTGGTATTTTTGCAGCTGCAAACTACGAACAGGCGAATAGCTTGCCGCTGATAATATCAAAAGACGCATATGGGAACAATTGAATTTTGGGGATTTAATGTTCATGCATGGATTACCATCGCGACAGTTCTCACGATGTTTACCGTCATGCTGACTACAAAACTGCGTGCCGACATGGTGTTCCTTGGGGCCATCGGCATTCTTTTCGTCACTGGTGTACTCGATGCCAAAGATGCCTTCTCGGGCTTCAGCTCCACCTCGGTGGTTGTCATCGGTATTTTGTTTATCGTTGTGTCCGGACTCACATACACTGGTGTCTTGCAATGGATTGTGAAACACCTCTTGGGGCAGCCCGACAGCTATTCCAAAGCGGTCGTCAGACTGATGCTGCCCGTTGCCGCGCTTAGTTCGTTTCTCAGCAACACGACGGTGGTGACGCTTTTCGTGGGCATCGTCAAGATGTGGTCGAAGAAACTGGGTATCACGCCCTCCAAGCTGCTCATCCCGTTGAGCTATGCCTCAGGCATGGGCGGTGTGTGTACGCTGATCGGTACACCGCCGAACCTGATCATCTCTGGCCTATATGCCGACAATACGGGGCACGCGATGAACATCCTGGCGACGACCGTCCCTGGCTTGTTCTGTCTCTTTGTCGGTGTGCTCTCCATCATCGCGATGCGCCGGCTGTTGCCCGAACGCAAGGCGCCTGAGTCGGCCTTCGAGACCACGTCGGAATATACCGTGGAGCTGCAAGTGCCGTCAGACAATCCCTATATCGGAAATACCTTGGGTGAAGCCGGGCTGTTCGCGGTGAAAGGTGGTTCGCTGCTGGAATTCTACCATTTCGATGATATTCCTTCGCCTGTCTCTGAGGACGAGTATATCCTTGGCGGCGACCATCTGGTATATGCCGGACAGATAGACGAGATCTTGGAACTGCAGGATACCCACGGACTGGTGAGCGCCGATCATCATGTGTTCTCGCTGAGCGAGATAGACCACAAACGCCGGCTGCGTACTGCCTATGTCACCTTCGGCAGTCCGCTCATCGGTACTACTATCAGCAATAGTAAATTTGAACAAAATAGTAACATGACACTTGTAGCCGTAGCGCGTCGTGGGATACGCATCAGCGAGCCTCCACGTAAGGTGGTCCTGCAGGCAGGCGACACGCTGTTGCTGGACTGCCCGCCGCACATGAGTATGGACACCGAACGGCTGGAGTCGCAACTGCATTTCTTCGATAGCGAACTGTTGCCAAACACGGGCTTCAAGACGCTGCTTTCTTCTTTTATCATGCTGGCCATGGTGGTGCTCTCGGCATTGGGGGTAATGTCGCTGCTCCAGTGTGCCTTCATCGCTGCCGGTGCCATGCTCGCATTCAAGTGCTGCACGCCCCAGCAGGCCATGAAGAGCATCAACGGAGAGATACTGATGGTCTTTGCCGGGAGTGTCGTGCTGGGACTGGCCCTTCAGAAAACGGGCATCGCCGAGCGTATGGCATTCGGTATCCTCGACATCTGCGGCACTAATCCGATAGTGGTCATGGCGTCCATCTGTCTGGTAGGCACCTTCATCACCGAGTTTATCTCGAACACTGCGGCTGGTGCCATGTTCTTCCCCATCATGTATCAGGCTGCCGGGCAACTCGGCTACGAGCCATACCCCTTCCTCATCGCACTGATGATAAGCGTCAGCAGCAGCTTTGCCACCCCTATCGGCTCTCCCACCCACATGCTGGTCTATGGCCCCGGCGGCTACCGCTTCAGCGACTTCATACGCATCGGACTGCCGATGAACTTCATCATCCTGGCTGCTAATATCTTCATCGTCAACGTGATCTACCCACTGACGCCCCTGAACTGATTAGATATTTTGAGCCAGACATAAATTCCTATGAAAGTTGCCAAGGAATTAGTTGCATAAAAAGTAAATTCAGTGAATTTGGTGAGTAAATTCACTGAAATTGGTAACCAAATTCACTGAATTTGCTTTATAGTCTATACAACGAGAAGTATTTCGAGGGCAAATTGCCCATTCCTATGTTTGACCTGCTGCACTCATTTCGTACTTGTGGCTACTTCAATTGTGACTATGAACAGGGGTGGTTTAGCAGGACGCTGTACAACTTCCGCATATCAATGACGGACTATTATGACTTCACTCCGAAACAGTTTGAAGACATACTTGTGCATGAAATGATTCATTACTACCTGGCATACTTCGGAATAGACAAGAGCATAAGTCATGGGCGGGAGTTTAAGAAGATGGCTAAGCGGCTTAATCAGGCATACGGCTTGAACATCACGAAGACATTGGACATTTTGCAATATAAAAGAAGAGAGGGCACACCAACGATTTCGTATTGGTTGGCACAATGGTTTTGAGTATGAGGTTTTTCAAAGAGTTTCATGGTTTCTTTTTCGAGTTCAACTCGCTTGGGGAGTATCTTGAGTTCTTGCTTGGCAGGCTTGTCGGCGCTATCTTAGGCATTGGCGTATTATTCCTGATTGGCTATCTCCTCTATTTGTATGGACAGACATTATAGCAATGCGACGACTGAAAATTATGACGGAGGACTACAATCCGCCCGTTGACCCGTTTGGGACGGACAGGATGACAGATGCGTTGTAAGCGTTTTGCAGGGAGCAGGGGATGGATGCACCTCAGTTTTGGATTATCAATCCGGATAGGTTCCTTTATGGGAGGACGAGGCTTAGCGTGAGTATGAGGTCTATGTGAATGGGCATATCGATATGGGGCCGTTTGCGAACCTGAAGGAGTGGGTGGAGTATATTGGATAGGCTACGGGTAGGCGAGCTCCGTTCGGGAATGAGAAAATCGTGTATAGGTATTATAGGTTATGACTGAGACCGAAAGCTTGTGGCAAGACAACTACTGCAGAACAACAAGCCAACAGCATTCTATATATGGATGACCCAGATAACATGCGGCAGAACTTGCAATTGGCAGAAACAAATATTAAGCGCCTGTTGCGGCTATCTTTGCAGCGGATTTATGGTCGAATTGCCAAAAATCCGTAATGTAGATAATCGTTGAATGAGTTAAAAGTCTGTAAAACATGAAGATAGAAAGACCTGCTTATATGCAACAACTCACAAGGGTGATGACAAAAAGGCCGCTTATCTGCGTAATCTGTATAGGACTGTATATTTGAGTGATATTTATGAGCGTCATGACATAGAGTACAAGGCTGAA
>Ga0247608_10007858_pt1 | contig 10873 bp, 8 predicted proteins | sample 176DNAGHGlowgp2_FD_193490 | JGI IMG/M metagenome (GOLD analysis project Ga0247608, IMG submission 193490) | Sheep rumen microbial communities from Palmerston North, Manawatu-Wanganui, New Zealand - 1766 DNA GHGlow gp2 | ecosystem: Host-associated > Mammals > Digestive system > Stomach > Rumen ... | reverse complement strand
GAAAAACTCATTTATCAAGTAAGTCTTTCCAACTCTTCTACGTCCGTAGACAATTACAAGTTGCGCAGAATCTTCTTTCAAACATCGGTTCAGCCTTTTACATTCTTCAGTTCGTCCAATTAAATACTCTTTTTTCATAGCACTACTATATCATAAACAAATTGTCTAGTCAATGATTAGCGGTCTAAATGTTATTTTTTTTCACACTTTTAGACTTCCATTAAGCTTATTGTCTTAATCTAAGTTAAACTCCCTTCCGCTAAATGTCAACAACAAATTTAATTATTTTTCATTCTTTACCCGATTCGGGCAGAAGCTCTACAAGAACACCTACCGATACTGGTTTCTATCAGTTCATAGAATTCTGAACTCCCAAAAATACCGGCACACCACTGGCATTGTCCACAATAGCATACACGAAGGGGCGGTCCAGTACCACTCTGTAGGGTTCATCCATTTCAACGTCCTCGCACTTTTCCATTTCCACTACCGTTGCAGCAGCAGCCTTGGTCCCGTGGCGATCCACGTCGATCATAGTCTTGTGGATCACGGTTCCGATATTTACCGGTTCACTGTCATCCGTAATCATGGCGAGGAAATGGGCCCCGTTGGTATAGGCTTCCTTCACTCCCAGCTGATCCAGTACATCGTTCATGACCAGGCCGTACTCCGTCTTAAATTCGGGCATGACAACATAAACATCCCTGGTAGAATCCGCTGAAAGATACGCCTCTGAGAATCCGGTTGGATCTTCTGCAATCTTCTTAACATACTCCTCCGTGCACATACCTTCCGGAGGCAGAATGCCCACGAAGCTGTACTGACCGCCCTTATAGAGTTTGATGAATCCAAGTCCGCCAGCCAGACTTATAGCGCGGCTTTCCGTACTGTACAGCATAGGAACGGTCTTCTTCGTACCGTCGGCGTTCGTGAACTCCCCTTCCTCATTGATATCCGACTCTTCGTACTTCGTCTCCCATTCACCATCGAAGGCCAGTGCGTTGACCAGTGCGATCTGTGCTTCCGGAGAAAGCTCCTTCAGGATCTCAGGGATCCTGTCGCGGGTATTCTCCTTCACCCATTTGTTAATGGCATCCACCGTATTCTGATCAAAGGGAGCCTGGTACAGCTCCGCCTTATAATAATTGGTGACATCACTTACAAATGTATCGCGGAGCTTCACTTCCCCGTTATTATTCACCCATATGGAATTTGCCACATTCCAGCTGGCCTCCTTACTGTCCTGCATCCGCTTTGCAAAGGTCGCCATCTCCTCATTCAGAACAGCAGGGTCATCCCCGCCTCCCGGGAAGAGTACATTCATCAGTTCCTTCCTTGTTGCGCTTCCTGCGTCCGAGCCAGTGGCAGTCATACCAAGGGCCATCTGGATGGAGATCGGGCTGATCAGGTAATTCCCATTCGGATCATTCTCCAGCTCCATGGTTTTGGCAAGCAGGACCGCGCCGCTTTTCGACAGGATCTGGCCATGCTCCTTTCCCATCGGAGTTTCCGGAATCTCGATTTTTTTTACGTTCTCCGAGAGATTGGTGATCGAAGCGCTGTACGCCGGTTTCTCAGGTTGTACCGTACCACTCTGTGTGGAGGTGGAAGCGTTCCCGCCAGAGCTTCCGCAGCCTGTCAGAAGCATACCTGCTGTCAGCACAAATGCGGCATATTTTCCTACTCTTCTTCCTATCTGTTTTTTCATACCAAAATTCCTTTCCTTTCGTCATGGCATTTGATTTTATTCAGTCCCATGCTCAGGATACGCATCACTTTTTCTTTTTTACGGTAATAATTATGCCTCAGATTCATCGTTTCCCGGCAAAGCTGCTTTCGGAATGATCACACTTTCCTGATAATACTCATTAAGAAGAGTTTTAATAAATCTTTCTCCTGCCCTGCTCACCTCACCATCGCTTATTCGGGCTATAATCAGCGGATATTTAGGTGCTCGGGTATTCAGCCCGATCAAAGCATATCGTTCACCGGTATATCCGATAAAAACACGCCGGTACATACCGGGAGCAAGACCCAGATGTGCAAACTTCCATACATTCGCATCAAACTCTGCTCTTGCAATCTCCTCCGGATCCCGACCTTTGTTAACCGTTATTTTGGCGGTAAAGCGTTCTTCTTCGTATGTAATATTTCCCATTGAAATCGATACATCATACTGTTCCTCAAGTGCTTCAACAGCCTTCATAAAGTCATTTCTGAACGCTCGCAGATTTTTATCATTGATTTCCATAGCTTTCTCCCTATAGCCAAATCCTCCAATCACACCCATATCAGGTTGCTCGTAATATGAATCCATCATTCCTTCGGATTGGATCATAAATGGTGTCTCCTTCGACCTGTATTTTGTATCTGTCAAAAATCGACTTTACCTTCATATCGCTATACCTCAGTTACTCGAACTCACGAGGTTCTTCCGATAGCATGATCTCTATGCAGGGTGCATAAACAATCTCCGTTTTCCCTTCTTCACTGCCGAGATCAATCCCCTGCTTTACAGCCACGTCCGGGGCCTGATCAGCGCGAAATTCCGAATCTATCCTTCCGATACCATATAGATACATATCGTCAAATGAATCCGGAACCTCACTAATGAACATAAAATTCTTATACGACAAGGTATCCTTGTTGCAGATGCTTACCCTGTCAATCTTTGAAATGTATTTCCTGAATTCTCCGAATTTCATCCTCATTCCTCCCATTGTTGTTTGCTGCCATACAGCAAAATGATCAATGCTCTTCCGTAAGCTTCCCGGCCTCATCCTCCGCTGCCTTTCGTCTGACAGCTTCCGTCTCAGACCAGTCACGGCAGCTCTGATAACCCAGCTCAGCCGCCTCAGCCCGCATCTCGTCAATCATCCTTCCGAACTCCTCATCCGACCCGGCATAGATCGCGTCCCAGCTGCTCACCCGGATCCACTTTGCAACCTGATCCCATGTATCCTTCAGTTCCCCTTCCGGTTTTGCAAACTCATATTCCGAATACGGAGCTACAGTGATTTTCAGCTGCGGAATTACAGCGATTTTCAGCTGCGTCAAATATTCATTTACCGTAGCTGCACCGGTATACGTCTGCCAGTCCTTATCGATCTCATTCACCGGTTCGCCGGCGGTACATTTCCACGTTCCGGCATTAAAGGTTTCGCAAACCCCGGAATCCGGGTTGACGGAATCCGGATCCCAGGTCATGTAAATGATCTGAAGTAAGCCTTCTGCGAAGGTACCGGAATAAGGCGCCTTCATGGATGTATTCATGTCTTCTCTGGCGTTTCTTCCCAGCTCTGTTAGCGTGATATAACCATCTTCATCATAATCCCAGGTGCTTCCCTTCGGCCCGTATTCGCAGGTCAGTCTCCCCTCAGGAGTTGCAAGATAATTCAGGATCTCCATGCACAGCTCGGGGTGCTTTGACTTCGAGCCAATGGCATAGTAACGATCCTCTCCATAAGCGGAAACGCCATAAGCGATGGGGCTTGCCTCCTCCGGGATCAGGCTTTTCATCAGCTTATTGTCCCGGATATGCGCATCTGTGTTATAGAGCTTCGAACCTGCATAATCTGCCACAGCGAGGAACACTCCACCGCTCTTCACTTTCTCACTCACAGTATCGAAGGTTGCCGTAGATGAAGCCGGATCCAGCAGATCGTTGCGATACAGCTGGTTAAAAAAATACAGCATGGAAAGATATGGTGAGTCCTCATCCAGCGCTCCGTAAAAATTTCCGTTTGCCGGATTATACATCCCCATGCCCAATGCGTCATATCCGTAATATGCACTGGCTGCCGTCCACACGGGAAACACCATCTCACTGTCCCATTCGGAGAACAAGGAAACCGCATAGGTTGGCTTTCCCGCTTCATCTGTAGGACAGATCTCCTTCATCTTTTTCATGACTTCGATCAGATCATCCTTGTTACGAACTTCAGGATGCCCCAGCTTAAGGTACAGATCCCAACGTATATCCCATGTATAGAACAAGGGTTCATAACTTCCTGCCGCTGCAAAACAAGACCTGAGACCGGTGATCTTACCACCGTCAGTCCGGTCCTTTTCCAGCGCCGCAGCCGCATATTTCTTTATATCCGCACCATATTTACCGAGCAGATCATCCTTTTCAAAATCCAGGAGCAAACCTTTCTTTTTCGCCTCCCTGTAGTCATCTCCGACAAGGACCACGATATCTCCAAGAACACCTTCCTCCATTCCTTCCCTGAAACGGTCTGTATAAGGTACTATATCCAGCTTTACATTGAATCTGTCCTTCAATATCCGGGCAAACCAGCCCTCCTGTATGCCAACATAAGACGACATAGCGGAATAAACGGTAAGGGTAACTTCCTCTCTTGCTTCTTCGGTCAATTCTTCTGTCGGTGCTTTGGTTGTTTCTTCGGTCACTTTTTTGGTTGCTTCTTCCATTCGAGCACTCTCTATCCCACAGCCGGAAAGCAATGCCGTAGAGCAGGCTGCCGCAAGCAGTAAAGCAGACAGTCTTTTTATTCTCTTTCTGAAGCGCATTTCGAATCCTCCTTACTGAGTGTTTTCACTATGAAAGCCAAATGATCCCTTGCGTTTACGCTCGTTTACATAGTTTTCCAAAAATCTATATTGTCCTTCAGTTATTACATCCTTATATTCATACACATCTGTTATAAGTTGTCAAGGGGACAAGATGGCTAATTGTACTTGTCAAGTTTGGTGGATGCCAGCAAACTAACAGGACTCCGGAGATGATCTCCGGAGTCCTGTGTTTTGCATATAGTGTGTCATATTTACGGCCCTTGCTTTGATCTGATCACCGGCACAATTTGTCTTTCAGAGCCTGTACATCATCAGGCTTCATTCCCTGATCGACCAAGAATTTTTCTGCATATTTGCTGAGCTGGTCAGGCTTGGCGGGATCTACACTTTCCCCATCCGTAATAAATGTGATCATCTTATCAATATTGGCAGCGCGTATTTTTGAATATAATTCTGCATCCGTATCCTCTGTAACGGAGTAATAATTATCATAAGTTTTCATGTAATCCTGTATGATCTCGTCCTCAGACGCACCTGCCAAAGCCTCCAGCAACATGCATGCAACACCGGTGCGGTCTTTTCCTTCCAGACAATGGACCAGATAAGGACCATCGTGATGTGCCATATTTGTGAACCCTTCAGCAAGCTTCTGGAACAACTGCTCTGTATTGACATTGATATCCATATCTAACGCGCAAACCTGATCCCTCTCATATAATTCTGAATACCATGGAGAATCAAAACCATCCTGGTCAATAAAGGATTCAATATCGTCTTTACCATCTGCCATATTGATGACATACTGGATATTTGCTTCCTGACATAGTTTATCTGTCACTGAAGCACGATTGATCTGGTTATCAACAGGAGATGAGGACCGGTATAATATGTTCTCTTTTAAATTGCCGACGTTGACTGCGCGGAAATTTGCATAGACCGCATCCGGCAGATCTCCCTGCTCATAAGTGTATGTGAGGCCGTTGATGGTTTGTTCGTCCTGATACTTTCCTTTTTCATTCAATACAACAGATGCTGTCATGGAATCATCCAGACCGGCTATCTTCCATATGTCATCTCCGTGATAAATATGTACTTCGATTTCGGAGTGCTCCGGATATGCAACAAGCACAGGCTTACCCATATCCACGTAATCTCCGGTGTGATATGGAACATCGTTCATGCTGTACTCGTTAGAAAAGATAATGTTTACACTGTCTCCGTATTCGAATCCCAGCTGTTGGAATTCCTCGATCGGACATTTTATATAGACACCACCTTTTTCCTCGTTATGCTCGATCTTGCAGTCGTTTAATGTGATCGTATCATCTTCGGTTGGCTCATTGCCGCCCTTTGCACACGAAGCTGCAAATATGCATAACAGAACAGCTGCAAATAATAACATTGCATATATTCCGGCTCTGGTTTGTTTCTTCATTTCTATTCCCCTATTCTTCCATCCATCAAATTGACTACTGATCTACACCGTTATTGTACTAAATCGCTGGCGCGATAGCAATAGCGGCCAACCGATTTTTCGAACGTTATGCGCTTTATCAATAGAAAAGGAGCAGCGTTCTTTTCTTTTGTCGTGTATTGTCGAAAGTGCTACCAAACATCAATACTTCCAAAAGGAACAGCCAACTCCGTTTCCCTATGCGTATTCTATCAAATCAGCACTGACCTTACAAAATAAGGATGTGAAAAGGGCTCCGGTACATTCCGAAGCCCTTTCTACATCTGGAAAAACAACTTAAGTTCTGTCCTTCTGGAAGGTGACCGGCTATCTGCTCTTTATTATGAGCGTGGAGAAATACCCTGCCTGATCAGGGATAGACGAGATGCCAGAATACACTTTCTCATCAGGCATTCCGCAATTCTCAACCAGATAAACCGTTTTTCCGCTTTCTGCTATCTTCTCCTTCATCGCCTTAAGATTTCTTCCTGATTTCATAACAATACGTAATCTGATCATTGGGTTTCTCTATCTGGCGATCCCGTTCACATCGAGCCAGGCCTGAATATCTTCCGTAAGGGTCGATCCGCCCGAATAATGTACCGAGAGTCCTTCTCCCATGTCAGCATCGGGAGCGAGCTTTGCGATCGCCGTCAGGCTCTGTCCGAATCTTCCTCCCCCGTGGGAGCAGAAGGGGATGATCCTCTTCCCGGAAAAATCATACTCTTCAAGGAAGGATGCGATGGGCATGGGGATGGATGCCCACCAGTTCGGGTATCCCAGAAGGATCGTGTCATACTCATCCATATTTTCTACATGGCCGGAGAGTTCAGGTCTTGCCTGTTTATGCTGATCCTCCTGTGCCTCCATAAGCACTGTGTTGTAATCCGATGAATACGGCTCTACCGGGGAGATCTCAAAGATATCGGCTCCCGTCTCTCTCTGTATCTCCTGTGCGATTCCCCTGGTATTACCACTCCAGGAGAAGTAAGCGATCAGGAGCTTTCCGCCCGTTTGTTTTTCAGGCACGGATTCCTTTGCGACAATCGTTCCTGTTCTGGTGTTATCGGCATTTCTCACAAGACGCACACCCAGATTGTAACTTGCCATGTCGGCCTGTCCCGCTGCCCGATAGGCACTTCGCATATTCTTGGCAAAATCGTTCCATCCTCCGCCCCGATACACATGCCTCGTGCCTGTGTCGGAACCTGTCGGATCCACAGTCTTCTCGGTATCATAGGCCCCGTAGTAGTCCCAGCACCATTCATTTACATTGCCATGGCAGTCATACAATCCCCATGCATTGGGCTCGAAGCTGCCGACTTCAACCGTCGACTGTCTGTATGTTCCCGGCCTCGCCTCCAAAACGGAATCATTAAAATAGTTTTCTTCTATCTCATAGGGATAATGCCCGTAGAAATTTGCTTCCGAAGCATCCAGGGACTTTTCCGTGTTGAAGGGTGTGGTCGTTCCTGCCCTGCAGGCATATTCCCACTCTGCTTCCGTAGGCAGCCGGTATCCTTCCGCACTCCTGTCCCAGGTCACGCCATTGGATGTAACTGTATATGCCGGTGTGAGTCCAGCGTCCCTGCTTTTTGCGTTGGCAAAGTTAATGGCATCCAGCCATGAGATATTTTCAACCGGAAGCTTTTCTCCCTCGAAGGTGCCCGGATTACTGCCCATAAGGCGCTCATATTCTTCCTGGGTTGTCTCATACGGGTCGATATAAAATGCAGATACATTTACTTCATGCTGCACCTCATCATCGATGCGCCAGTTCTCGGACTCCGGGCTTCCCATGAGAAATGTCCCGCTTCCAACCAAAAGAAATCCGTCCTGCACTTTTGAGGGATCTGCTTTTGCCGAAGGCTCCGTTGTCTGTTCTTTTTCGGTTGTTGACTCCGTTTTATCTGTCGTATCTTTTGATGCAGGCTTTGCCGAGCTGTTCCAACCCGCTCCTGCAGAATCCTTTTTGTCCGTATTTGTTGATATCATTTGAATGATCACCCCCAGTAACACTGCGCCCATGATCAATACCACAGGCAGCAGCGGATTCTTCTTCTCCTCTTTCTGAGAATTTCTGCACAGTACAGCGATCTCTGTCCCGATAAATCCCCAGAATGTAAGCTGAAGGATATTTTCAAGGAAAACGAGGATGCCGGCTTTCCCGTAGTCAAGAAATGCAAAGGGAACCTGGAAGAAGAGATAATCCTGAACCCCGTTTTTTATGAATAAAAACAGCCCTGTACCTGCTATGATGCAGAATACCACTGAAATGACCGTCTTCAACTTATATGCAAGCTTTGCTTTTGCAAACATTACCGGGATATGCAATCCGAGATGCAGCCCCATTAACACAAATGCCCAGTGTGACATGGACAGATGCATCCTTCTTGCAAATGAAACCTTAACCATGCCATACATAAACGGTACCGCATGACCGCTCATGGCCATTCCACAGAAAGCCGTGAGTACAAAGGATAAAATGAGCAGGATACTGATCCCCGTTGAGGTCATCCGGTACGCTTTATACTTTCCCTTGAACAAGGCTCCGTACCATTTCCTGTTCAGGATCTGGTGGATGATCACAAGAACCGTCATGCCTATCCCGATCCACTCATGCAGTGCTTCTCCCGTTACTTGATAAGCCATCAGACATAATAAGAGGATGGTCATGCAGACATCCACGATTCTTCTTATCATGGTGTTATATTTTTTCAGCATCGTTCTCCCTCTTTCCTTACTGCAGATCATCGATCCAGGATCTGATCTCTTCCTGCTGTCTGTACGATTTTTTCTGCCATCTTATTTCTCTCCTCCTACTATTTTCTGTGCTCCTGTAGTCCAAACATGTTTTTTGGATGCATCAGTTCTTTTATTCTGCGCCATGACACCTGCAAGCGGATGGGGGACATATGGCTCTTCAAGGTACTCAAGCTCTTCATCCGTTAGTTCCAGATCTACCGCTTTTGCTGCACCTTCTATATGATGGAGCTTGGTCGCACCTACCACAGGCGACGCCACTTTTGTAAGGAGCCAAGCCAGTGATATTTCCGTCATAGTCACGCCATGTTTCTCAGCCAGCTCTGCCACACGGTCTATGATCACAGCATCCAGCTCCGCCGTAGCATCATATTTAAACTTGGCATAGGTATCCTCGGCAGCTCTCTTGGTATCTCCCTCACCGGGCTTTCTGGATAGTCTTCCACTTGCCAGCGCACTGTACGGAGTCAGTGCGATATTCTCTTCTTCACAATACGGCACCATCTCGCGCTCTTCTTCACGGAAGATCAGATTATAATGTCCCTGGATAGAAACAAACTTTGCAAAGCCTTCTTTTTCTGCCAGCGCATTCGCCTTTGCAATCTGCCATGCAAAACAGTTTGAAATACCGATATATCTTGCCTTCCCTGCTTTCACTATGCGATGTAAGCCATCCATGATGTCGTAGATATCTGTATTCCAGTCCCACATGTGATAGATATACAGATCCACATAGTCCATCCCAAGGTTTTGAAGGCTTGTGTTTATCATATTTTCTATATGCTGCTGACCGGAGACTCCTTTTTCAATCTCTTCGGGTGTTCTCGGAAGAAATTTAGTCGCAACAACCACATCCTCACGCTTTGCAAATTCTCTGAGCGCACGTCCTACGTACTGCTCACTGGTTCCGCTCTGATATGCTATCGCCGTATCATAGAAATTAACTCCAAGATCAAGCCCTCTTTTTATGATTTCCCTAGAATGCTCTTCGTCAATCGTCCAGCTATGCTGCCCTCTCGTTGCATCGCCAAACCCCATACAGCCCATGCATATACGGGATACATATAAATCTGAATTTCCAAGCTTTGTATATTTCATTATCTGACTCCTCCGTTTACAGTACTTCATCAAGCCACTTTTTGATCATGGCTTCATCGGGTCGGTTGTTAAGTCCATTTTCCATTGCCGTGTCAAAAATAGGCTTAAGGCTCTCTGCTGTAAGATTGTTTCCAAATGTTCCGTCGTTAACCCCATGCCCATGCACCAAGAGCGATCTTAGGTAAATTTGCCATTTTAGTTTTCCTCCTCGAAATTAGTGTTTTTATTAGTCTGCCTCGCTTTATAAAAGCTTCAGCAGACAGTTATTTGTTATCTCAAAAATGGACTGATATACATAGTCCACATTTGCCTGTTTCATGGCTTCCCTCTGTTTATCCGTTACTGCGGTATAAGGATAAATACCAAACATAAACGGGAAGAATACATATATAAAATCCTGAATCTCCTGCACCGATTTCTTCGGACAGAACTTTGTGATTATCCTGCATACATTTTTCATAGACTCGCCATAAGCTACCTTAAAAGATGTAAGAAGTTCAGGTCTGCTGTTTTCCTCCATATCATAGTTATTCATGGAGAGAAGTTTTAGCAGTTGCTGCCTGTTTGCTATGGATGATGCAAGCTTGTTTGCAAGCTGCTCCTTGGAAAGCTTCTCATTTTCCTGAAGAATAGATTGTAATTCTTCATTCCAGCGAATGTACTCCCTCTCAAAAAGGGCCAAAAATATTTCCTCTTTTGTCTGGTAGTAGTTATATATTGTCGGTCTTGAGAAGGATGTTTCATTCCCGATCTCTTTAAGAGTGATATCTTTAAAGCTCATGGTCTGATACAGCTTCTCGCAGGCACTTATGATTTCTTCTTTTCTTGCTGCGGTTCTTTCCGGTGATCCTTTTGGCATATATCTGTCTCCTGATTTTTTATTCTGACCTCGTGTCAATATGAATTATAATCACTATCTGACACCGTGTCAATATGTTTTTAAAATAAAAAAAGGACGCATAAACATTAGTGTTTATACGCCCTGTGTTATAACATTCATCTTAGAAATATCCGAGCCCGGAT
>Ga0247608_10007852_pt1 | contig 10876 bp, 6 predicted proteins | sample 176DNAGHGlowgp2_FD_193490 | JGI IMG/M metagenome (GOLD analysis project Ga0247608, IMG submission 193490) | Sheep rumen microbial communities from Palmerston North, Manawatu-Wanganui, New Zealand - 1766 DNA GHGlow gp2 | ecosystem: Host-associated > Mammals > Digestive system > Stomach > Rumen ... | reverse complement strand
TGGCAAATGTCTGACCAACACGACATTGCCGTCTTCGAAGCGGGTATTTCCCGTCCCAATGAGATGCGGGTGCTGGCCGACATCATCGACCCCACCATCGGCATTCTGACGAATATCGGAGCTGCCCATGCGCAGTTCTTCCCAAGCAACAACTGCAAAATCATCGAAAAACTCAAACTCTTCCGAAATGTGGAAGTCCTGATTTATCACAATGACAATGAGGAACTTAACATGATTTTGCAACTGCCCGAGTACGCCCGTCTGAACAAGATTTCCTGGGGCGACTCCCGCAGCACCTATCCCGTGCAGATGCAGGCGGCGGATTCCGGCGGCACCATCATCTCGCTTGACGGCTTCAACTACACGGTGCCCTTCATCGACAGCGCCTCCCTGGAGAACGTCACCCACGTGATCGTCACGCTGTTGTACGTCGGGTTCACGCCGGAGGAGATCGACAGCCATTTAGGACGGCTCACACATATCAGCATGCGACTGGAAATCCTGGAGGGCAGAAACCATTCGGTGATTGTCAACGACACTTACAGCTTGGATATCAACTCATTGTCTGCCGCTCTGAACTTCCTTGACACGCAGACACAGATGACGAAAAAGACGCTCGTTATCTCTGATTTCGAACAGGTAGGACAGTTGGCGGAAGAGGACTTCCGACGCTTGAACGCCCAACTGAAACGACACCATATCAGCCGTTTGATTGCAGTCGGCAGCAGCTTTGAAGGTTACAGAGGAGTCTTCGATTTGGAAGAGCAGCTGTTTTACCATGACACGGCCGACTTGCTGGACCATCTGTCCCAACTGCCTATTTCCTACGAAATCATCTTGGTGAAAGGTGCCCGGAATTTCCATTTCGAACAGGTTGTCAATGCTTTGCAGCATAAAACCCACTTGACGATTATGCAGGTGAACCTGCCCGCGCTGGCTTATAACCTGAACTATCACCGCAATCGTCTTCGTCCCGACACCAAGATGGTGGCGATGGTCAAAGCTTCTTCGTATGGCCTCGGTGACGTGGAGCTGGTGAATACCCTGATAGATCAAGATGTTGATTACTTGGCAGTTGCCTATACAGACGAGGGCGTTCGTCTGCGCAAACGCCGTATCGACACACCGATTATCGTGCTCGGCGCTGAAGCCCACAGTTTCGAGGTAATGGTAAACCACCGTCTGGAACCGGAAATCTTCAACTTCTACTATCTGCAGCAGCTGGAGGAGGTGCTGTCGCGGCACCCGGAAATCCCGACCTTCAACATCCACGTCAAGGTGGATACGGGAATGCACCGCTTGGGCTTTGATTTACAGGATCTTCCGCGACTCATCGAAATCGTGAAGAACAACCCGAAGCTGCACATCGCTTCGGTCTTCTCCCATCTTGCCGCCGCAGAGGATCCCGCCGAGGATGCCTTCACCCGCCGGCAAATCGCCCTTTTCGGGCACATGACCGATGTGCTTTGCGCCGCTTTCGATTACAAAATCCTGCGCCACATCCTCAACAGCGCGGGTATCATCCGGTTCCCCGAGGCGCAGTTCGACATGGTGCGCCTAGGCATCCAACTCTATGGCTGCTCCGAAATTCCGGACATGGTTCCGAAGTTACATAACGTGGTGACCCTCAAGACAGTGATTACGCAAATCAAGCATATTCCGGCGGGCGAAACCATCGGCTACAACCGAACTTGGAAGTTGGAACGTGACACGCAAGTGGCCATCATCCCCATTGGATATGCCGACGGCTATCCGCGCGAATTGAGCAACGGACGCGGTAAAGTGCTGGTGCAGGGGCAGAAAGTGCCGGTTATAGGCAAAATCTGCATGGACATGTGCATGCTGGACATCACCGGAATGCGTGTGCACGAAGGCGATGAGGTTATCGTCTATGGCGAGGGCAACACCGTGTCGGAAATGGCCGAGGCGGCAGGTCTTATCAGCTACGAGTTGATGACCCGCATCTCACAGCGCGTTCCCCGCGTTTATGTCCAGGAATAGCGAAGGTCAGAGTTTCATCTCCTCTTCCGACATACATCCGAGAAAAACGTTTTTCCCGACTTGTTTCAACGAATCGGGTAATTTCAGTGCCTTCAGATTCTGGCAGAAGGCAAAGGCTTCATCTCCCAGGAACTGTAATCCGGAGGGAAGCTCTATTTTGGCCAGTCTGCCGCACCCCATGAATGCACGGGCACCGATAGAGGTGACGTTGGCCGGCAGATATACGCATTTAAGATTTGTACAGGCACAGAAAGCATCGTCTGCGATGACAGACAGACTGTCCGGTAATACGATGTTTTTTATTTTGGCACCCATGAAAGCCCCTCTTCCGATGGTGGTGACAGTCTCTGGCAGGATGACCGTTTCGATTTCGACACCGAGAAGGCTGCCTTCCTCAATTACAGAGATGTTCTTGGGAAAGTTAAGGTAACAGCCCTCTTCTTTAAAGAAGATATAGGGTGATTTTACGTTTAGTTCCATGTTCTATGTTTTTTATTTTTATTTCCGGGATGAAATTGTCCTGTCTTCTGAAAGAGGGACTCTGGAAAGCAGTAAGAAGTGCTCCATATCATTTCATCATTTGCGGAACTCGTTTTTATCGTGTAATTTTTTCAAAGAAAGTGGAGCGTTCCATTCCTCGGATCTCCAGTGTAGGGCTTGGACTTCCCCGTATGCAAGATACCGAAAAATGAGCCCCACCTATTTGGCAATTACATACTGAATAGGCAAGCTCAATTTTCGTTATCCGTGCATACATTGCGAATGTCCAAGTTCACACTGACGGAAAAGCGAAAACGCGCTTTCTTTACTAAAAATGTTGTCTGTCTGTCGGGCAGAACAACGTGGCAAAAATAGAAAAAAAATCGAAATAAAAAACCCCGGATCAGATTTCTGAATCCGGGGTCGTAGTCGGTTCTGTATAGGATAGTTCCGAATTACTTCGCCTCGATGTTTTTACCGCAGTCTTTGACAATCATTCTGTACCAATCGTCAGGCCATTTCGGTTGGTCCGGGAACACAACCTGCGGTTTTTCATTCCCGTTGGTGACGAATTTGCCGTTTTCCTCCTTCTTGACGTTGCCGTCATGATATTTCACCAGCAGATACTCGAACAGTCTGTTCCATTCTTGGCAGACATCGTGGGCGGCGCGAGCGGAATAAGCGTTGAGCTGTTTGCGGGCGGCATCCGGATTCTGCGTGCAAAGGTCTTTCATCTTTGCGGACATCTGCTCGATGTCTTTCGCGAATTTGCCCTCCCATTTCGCCTGTCTCTCGTTGACATGCTTGATCATGTCGCTATAGCGGGTATAGACATAGTTGCTGACTTTCGTGAAAGTCCAGAATGCGGAAGTGGGGGAGTACTCCACCATGGAGCCGTTGCCCTCCTTGTACTCTTCCGGGATTTCAGTGATGCCGCAAAACATCGGGACAAAACAGTTGGAGCCCGCATCGTCAACACCGAACCAATAGATGCCTCCGAACATGTCGGGCAGCCAGTTGCGACATTGGGCCACAAACACGAAGCCAGTCTGTTGCGTGGCTGTGGCGCGCTCGTGGATGTAATTTTTTCCATCCACAGTCCAGGTCATGGGGCGCCAGCGGTAAGGACAGGCGTAAGGGCCGGCCCCGAGATCCTTCGACATATCCATGGTGGTGCCTTCGTAGTGGTCGCGCATCATGCGCATCATGAACTGAGCGTCAATCTGGGCTTTGTTGGCGGGTTTGATCCACAGAGGCATACGGTGCTTGAGGTTGTCGCCACGGGCGTAGTCCTCGTAAGGGGCGGCCTCCGCATGGTTCACATGGTTGAAGAAAGCCCACACACGTGCGTCACAGAAACGAGCACCGTCGAAGGTGATGGGATTGTAAGTGTCACAGAAACTGAACTGCGCATCAGGAGCCTGTTTCGGATCTTTTGGATAAAGACCTTTCAGACGTGCGAAGGAGATCACGTCGTAAGAGTACACAGTCTTCACTGTCGGGAGGAAAATCTTGTCGAGTTCCCTGTTGGTGATGGAAGTCTTGCCGTCACGCAATGGGAAGGTGGTGATGCGCGACTGGTTGGCATGTCCGGAAACATATCCGTCGGGAATGCGGCGTGCCACCCAGACAGCACCGTTGCTCCATCCCTTCACCACTTTGCCCTTCGCGTCAAGCATCTTCTCGCCCTTGCCGATGAGATCCAGAATCCAAGCCTCGTTGGGGTCAACAATGGAGAAGGATTCGCCTTCACTGGCATAACCGTAGGCATCCAACAGCTCCGAAATCACCTTGATGGCCTCACGGGCGTTCTTGGCCCGTTGCAGCGTGATGTAGATCAGAGAACCGTAGTCAATCAGTCCCTGGCCGTGCTCCAGCTCCTCAATGCCGCCGTAGGTCGTCTCGCCGATAGCCAACTGGAACTCGTTCATGTTGCCGACCACAGAGTAGGTGTGCGCTACCTGCGGGATCTGGCCGAGCTTCTTGCCCGTGTCCCATTCGATGACATCCATCATGCTGCCGGCAGGATAGTTGGCGGCCGGACGATAGTACAACTCACCATATAGCTGATGCGAGTCAGCCGCATACGTCAGGAAACAGGAACCATCTCTGCTGGCCCCCTTCGTGATGATGAAATTTGTGCAGGCCATGGCACTGCTGAAGGCCAACAGACTGCATAACAATGTGAATACAAAATTTTTCCTCATAAGTTTCTATTTACGTTTAATGATACTTTCCTATAAACAGCGTTGCAAAAGTACATTTTTTGAAGATACGGACGTGATAATTATTGTATTTTTGCACATTGTTTTGAAAAATATTTGTGTTCTGTAATTCCATTTTCCAAAAATTCACAAAATGAGAAAGTTAAACGTTTTATTTGTCGTAGTTGCTTTTGTTTCAGTTTTTTGCTCCTGTAATAAAGAACGCCTCGGAGAGTTCCGGCCCGAATTGAAAATTGCCAGAATTTATGACGAGGCGCAAGGACATTACCTGCGCGAACAATGGTTCTGGAACGGAAACCAACTTGCCAGAATTGATTTCTACAAGCAATCCGGTGATGTCGATTATTCGCAAGAATATATCTATGACGGGCGCCGCCTGCAACGAATTGAGACGGATGATATCCATTCGGATTTCGTGTATAAAGGGAAAATCCTGACGGGCATCGAAACATACTACGGCGACCAACTGCAGGATACGTATGCTTTTACATATAAGAAAAACAGACTGGATCATCTTTCCATTACAAAGAACAGCAAGTCTGCTTCAGGAAGCTCTCTCTTAGACCTTTTTGTCCCCGGTTTTGACTGTCGTGCCGCAGAATCTCCCTCCCCGAAGGGTGATGATTACGATTACTCCTCTGCGGAGGTGGACTTTAATTGGGTGGACGATGATATACGAAGTGTGAAGATGACCATGCGCTATCCTGACAAAGAATTACAAAGGGTTTACAGCTATGTTTATGATGATGGCGTTAACCCGAAGATGAATTTCTTCTCCCTATTGGCAGATCACCAATTGATGAACAACAACCCCGAAAATCTGTTCTGCAGCAAACATAATGTGAAGGGGATGTACGTCACTGTCTCAGAAAACGGTCAGGTGGTGAACCCAAAGTCGTTGTTCTTTACATACGAATATTACAGGAAATTCCCTATGAAGATGTATAGAAGCGACGGGTATGATACCCTGTTGCTGGTCTCTTATCTGTATCAGTAGTAACGGATTACTGGTTTTTCAGCAGCTGTATCCGCATGGTCGTCCCCTGGTCGATGACGGAGGACTTCACAAACAGTTTTCCTTTGTGGTAGTTGTTGATGATGCGTCGTGCGAGGGTCAGACCGAGGCCCCAGCCGCGGCTCTTGGAAGTGTAACCGGGCGAGAAGATGCGCCTCTGCATCTTGGCGGAAATGCCTTTGCCCGTGTCCGTGATGTCCACGAAAACCTTGTTCTTCTCTTCCGTGATCTCGATGGTGATGGTGCCCTTTCCGGTCATCGCGTCGGCGGAGTTTTTGCACAAATTCTCAATCACCCACTCGAACAACTGCTTGTTGATGGGCAAAACGATGGGGTGGTCGGGCTTTTCGAAGATGATGTTCACCATGGAGGAAATCCGGGTTTGCAGGTAACTGGCGAAATCGTCGATGACGGGTACGATGTCGGTCTCTTCCAGCACCGGCACCGAACCGATCTTTGAAAAACGTTGTGCGATGGTCTCCAACCGGTGCACGTCTTTGCCGATCTCTTCCGGAATGGATTGATCAACAGGCATCTCTTTCAACAGCTCTGTCCATGCCATCAAGGAGGAAATGGGGGTTCCCAACTGATGAGCGGTCTCCTTTGACATGCCTACCCAGACACGGTTCTCCTCGGAACGTTTTGTCACACTGAACAACAGGTAGGCGATGAGCAGGAACACGAAAATGATGCCATATTGGATGAATGGGAAGAGCCGCAACTGAGTCAACACGGACGACTCTTCATAGAAAACATAGCACTTCCCGTGATCTAACCAATCCAGCACGATGGGGTCGTTCTCTTCCCGCATCTTCTCCAGCTTGGCATTCAACTTGAAAGGGGAGTTGATGACAACGGAGTCGATGTTGCCGGCGGCAATCACGTTGATCTGGGTGCTGTCGGTGATGATGACGGGCACAGAGGCCGAATTGATCACCGTCTCCTGGAAGAAGGATTCCAGCAGATTGTCGATCATCTCCCGGAAATCCCCGTAAATATGGGAGTTCTTGTAATAGACCATCACATATTCGCGATGGTAATAGGGCAGCTTCAAACTGTCGAAGTCTTGGATGACTTCTCCCAGCTCACGTATGTTCCTCATGGCGAGAATGCTGTCCGGCAAGTTGATGGCGGCGTCAATGTTGCCGTTAGGACTGGCAATGATAGTGGGCACCGTCTTGTTGGCGGAAATGATGTCCTGGTAAAAGGTGATGTCTTCATACAACGATGCCTCCGCGACCTTTTTCACCGCCTTGGCGAAAATGGACGCCTGATTCCCCTCCTCGATGCGTATGGAGTCGAAGAACTTCTCTGTCTCGTTGATGATTTGTGTCTTGTAGGTGATGGCCCCTGCCCAGATTTCAATGCGCTGGCGCTCTTCCTGCGCGATCTTCTTGATCAGCTTGTTGGAATAGATGATGATAACGGTGAAGATTGTCGCCGCAGAGATAAACAGAATCCATTTCCAGGTGGGTTTCCGCATGTCTTTGTCGTTCGTTATCGGGCATCAGCGGCTTCTAGCAGCTTGTCTATGATTTGCTCGATGGTGATGCCTTCCGCTTCCGCCTTGTAGTTCTTGATGATTCTGTGTCGTAAGATGTTATAGGCAACGGCCCGCACGTCCTCGATGTCCGGGGAGTATTTGCCGCCCAGCACGGCGTGCGTGCGTGCACCGATGATCAGGAACTGCGAGGCACGCGGACCCGCACCCCACGACAAATAGTCGTTCGCCCATGCATGTGCCTTGGCTGTGCCCGGGCGGGTCAGGGTGGAAAGGTTTACCGCATAGCGATAGACGTTCTCCGGTATCGGCACCTTCTGCAGCAACTTCTGGTAGAAAATGATCTCTTCCACGGAGAGGACACGCTGCGGCTCCACCATGTCGCCATGGATGGTGCGCTTCACGATCTCCTCCTCCTCGGCAATGCTCGGATAGTCCAGCATAATGTTGAACATGAACCGGTCTTGCTGCGCCTCGGGCAGCGGGTAGGTTCCCTCCTGCTCGATGGGGTTCTGCGTGGCCAGCACAAAAAACGGATTCGGCAGATCGTAGGTCGTCCCGTTCATACTCACCGAACGCTCCTGCATCGCCTCCAGCAATGCCGACTGCGTCTTCGGAGGCGTACGGTTGATCTCGTCTGCCAATACGATGTTGGCGAAAATGGGCCCCTTTACGAACTTGAAGTTACGGCTGTCATCCAGAATCTCCGCACCCATGATGTCCGAAGGCATCAAGTCAGGGGTGAACTGGATACGGTTGTAACTCATGTCCACAGCTTTCGCGATAGTCGTGATCATCAACGTCTTGGCCAACCCCGGAACCCCGATCAACAAGGCATGGCTCCGGCTGAACATCGCCATCAACACGTTCTTGACTACATCGTCCTGCCCCACAATCACTTTCGCAATCTCCTCCCGCAGAACTTTGTACTTCTCCACAAACGACTCTATCGCTTCAATGTCTGTCTTCTTCTCTAAATCCATATCTATAATCTTAAATCTAAAATCCTAAATTCACACTCCTCAGTCCCCAGTCCTCAGTCCTCAAGGAATCTGCCACTTACTAACGAACGGACAATACTTATATTGTTCCGAAATCTTCATATTGGTGACTTTCACCTTGTCAACCACCCATTTTTCCATCGCCTCATATTTTTTCTGCTCTAAGGCGGCGTTCTTGATCATGTCATAGTCTTCCACCAGGTTGGCTTTGTGCTGCGACACTTTTTCTTTAAGGTAAATCAGTCGGTAGGCCATCACCCCGTCGTCATTGACGAAGGGGACGCATTCGGAATACTCTCCCGGAATCAGCTTGTTGATGGTGGCGTATGTGGCATCGTCCAGTGTCTGGCGGTCAAAGGACAGCGAGCTGTTGTAGGGGTTGACCACCATGCCGCCATTCATCTTGGTGCTGCCCTCGGAGAAACGTTTGGCCGCCTGCTCCAGCGTGAGCTTTTCGTCCAGAATGATTTGGCGGACGCTGTCCAGATAGGTGATGGCTCTGACCTGTTCATCGGTGGACGGCTTAGGTTGTATCAGGATGTGCGCCACACGGATTGACTCGCCCCGGCGTTCAATCATCTGTATGATATGGTAGCCGGCCTGTGTCTTCACGATTTGCGACACCTCCCCGGATTTCAGGTTGAAGGCCGCCGCCTCGAACTCGGGATACAGCGTGCCTCGCTCCACAAACCCCAGGTCACCACCCTTGGAGGCACTGCCCGGGTCGTCGGAATAAAGACGCGCCAAGGCTCCTATCTTCTCGCCTCGGAGTATACGTTCGCGATAGCTGTTCAACCGCTCTTTCACCGCGGCCACCTCCTCGTCGCTCACCGGCGGAATCTTGACAATCTCCCCGAATTGGTATGAGGTCTCCACCATCGGCATGCTGTCCGGACCGATCTTGGCGGCAAACTGGTTGACTTCCGACGGCGTCACGGTGATGTTGCTCGTGATGCTCGACTGCACCTGCTCGATGAGCGCTTGCTCATACATCATCTCACGCATGTCCTTCTTGATCTCCGCCATCGACTTGTTGAAGTAGTTCTCAATGTACTTCACATCGCCGCCTGTTTGTTGGAGAAAATACTGAATACGCGTGTTCAACCGGTAATCCACCTCCTCGTCCGTCACCTCGATGCTGTCCAATTCCGCTTGGTTTACCATCAACTTGTTGAATATCAAATTCTCCAGAATGGAGCAATATACTTCGTCCGGATCCTCGACAGTCTTGAACTGCGCCTTGTAGTCGATGAAGTGCTTTTCGAGATCGGACCGCATGATGATGGATTTCCCGATCACGGCCACAATCCCGTCTATGGATGTTCCCACGTTTTGCCCCCATCCGCTGAGGAAGGCCAGCATGATCAAGGTGATGGTGATTATTTTTCTCATTCTTCTATTGTTTTTTCGCACATTAAAAAAATGGCGAAGATACAAAAAAAAAGAAGACCAACGCCTTCTTTTTACATCATAACCCGGATTATCCCAGATTATTTTCTGCCCAGACTTTCGTCAGAAACGGTGAGTTTCTTTCTGCCTTTTGCTCTGCGCGCTGCCAGGACTCTGCGGCCGTTAGCAGTGGACATTCTCTCTCTGAAACCGTGTTTGTGACGGCGTCTCGTGTTTGAAGGTTGATACGTTCTTTTCATATTATTACAGTTTTTTGTTCTTAATTTTTTTGGGGTGCAAAAATACACTTTTTTTCTTTTCAACAACCCCCTATTGAAAAAATATTTTCCAACAGCGAAAATTAGTGCTCCATGTTTGTTTTCTCTTTTATATCAGGGCGTTCCGGCGCGGCTATCTCCACCATCCGCTACATCCACCTCTAATTATGCATTATGCATTATGAATTATGAATTAAAAAACGCCGCGCCGTCGGGCTATCCGCTACAATGATTTTTGCCTTCCACCGCCGTGGGGACGAATGACTATTCGGTTCCACGACTTGTTGTATGTCAATGTTTTACATAATGACCCTAGGCAAAAATCATTTCCGCTTCTATCCCTAACGCATGCACGCCACGAAGTGTGTCCCTAAAAGAAGCAGTTAGCACCGCATTAATAAATATTATTGTATATATAATATAATAATATAAATGTTATATTTCGTTAGTACTTAATTTACTATTTTTCAATATGTTATCATTTCTAATGATTCGTAAGTAATTGAATAATAGAGCTGTATATTATTTTCGGGTCTTTCGCTGGGGTTCCTGGGCCGATTGAAAATTCGATTTTTACGGCAAAACGCCGAAAATCTGCGAAATTTTCCGAGGCGGGGAGCCGAAAAACGGCAAAAAAGCGGGTTTTCGGGGCAAAAAAAGCGGCGGAAATCCGGAAAAATGCATTTTTATTTCACTGATACACAATCTGTTACAAAGAAAATGCAGAAAAAGTAAAAAAAAGTTTGCAAGGGTGTCGGAGTGAATACAAAAAAATCTATTTTTGCAATCCCAAACGACAACGATACGGGACGGCATGAGAGAGGGGTTGTCAACAGGGGGATGTTCATTGAAAGAATGAAAGAATGTAGCAAATACTCAAGAAGAGGAATTTGAGATTCGCAAGCGATGAGGCCAGGACAGACAAAAAATAAAAGAGATTAATTATTATGGAGAGTTCGATCCTGGCTCAGGATGAACGCTGGCGG